>Ga0302320_10010758_pt1 | contig 19455 bp, 12 predicted proteins | sample Bog_T0_3_FD_202130 | JGI IMG/M metagenome (GOLD analysis project Ga0302320, IMG submission 202130) | Peat permafrost microbial communities from Stordalen Mire near Abisko, Sweden - Bog_T0_3 | ecosystem: Environmental > Terrestrial > Soil > Wetlands > Peat | place: Sweden: Abisko, Stordalen Mire... | reverse complement strand
TGATCACGGCGCGGTTCGCCGCCGAACAGGGCCGCGAGGTGTTCGCGGTGCCGGGTTCGCCGCTTGATCCGCGCGCCGCCGGCACCAATGATCTGATCCGGCAGGGCGCCATGCTGACCACCGGCGCCGCCGAAATCATCGAGGCGGTCCAGCCGATCCTGGGCCGGCCGATCGCGTTGCGCGAGCCGGACGACGAGCCGCTGGATGGCGAACCTGTGGCCGGCGAGCGGACGCGGATCGTCGATCTGCTCGGGCCGAGCCCTTTGCTGCTCGATGATCTGATCCGGATTTCCGGCGCATCGCCCTCGGTGGTTCGCACCGTGCTGCTGGAACTGGAACTCGCCGGCCGCATCGAACGGCATGGCGGCGGACTGATATCGATGCTGTGACCGGCTGAGACACGTCATTCATGCTGGCCGAAGCTCGGCCCCGCGTTGCGGCCGTCGAATCGCGCCCGCGCGGTTTCGATCTCGGCTCGATGCGCCCTCGCCCATAGGCCCAGCGCTTCCACCGGCTTCCACAAGCCGCGTCCGAGGTCCGTCAACGCGTAGTCGACTCGCGGCGGAATGGTCGGAAACACGGTTCGCGTCACCAGGCCGTCGCGTTCAAGCCCGCGCAGCGTCAGGGTCAGCATCCGCTGCGAGATGCCGGCGATCATACGCTTGAGCTCGTTGAAGCGCCGCGGGCCATCGCCAAGCAGCATGATGACCAGCACGCTCCATTTGTCGCCAACCCGGGCCAGCACCGACGCCACCCCATGGCAATCGCTCACGGGGTGCGCGCCGGGCGCCAGGGCAGGCACTTCGATGTGCTCGGGTTTCAAAAATGTGCCTTCTTGTGGGATTGGGCGAAAAGGCACTCATATAGCCTCAGTCACAAACCAATACCAAGGGTCTTTGCCATGAAACTTCTGCATATCGACTCCAGCGTCCTCGGCCCCCACTCGGTCAGCCGACAGGTTTCCGCCGCCATCGTCGACCGGCTGCGCCAGGCCACCCCACGCCTCGAAGTCGTCTATCGCGACCTCGGTTCGACGCCGCTTTTGCATCTGTCCGCGGCGCATCTGGCCGTAGCCCAAGGCGCGCCGCCCGAACAAGCCGTACAAGACGATATCGCCGCCGGTCAGGCGGTACTTTCGGAATTTCTGGCCGCCGACGTCGTGGTGATTGGCGCGCCAATGTATAATTTTACCCTCCCGAGCCAGCTGAAAGCCTGGATCGACCGTATTGTGGTGGCGGGCAAGACCTTCAAATATGGCGCCCAGGGCCCGGAGGGGCTGGCCGGCGACAAGCGCGTCATCGTCGCGGTGTCGCGCGGTGGATTTTACGGCGCCGGCACGCCGGCAGCGGCCCTGGAACACCTCGAAACCTATTTGCGCGGCGTGTTCGGCTTCATCGGCGTCAACAAGCTGGAATTCATTTCGGCCGACGGCGTCCAAATCGGGCCGGAACACCGCGCGAAGGCGCTGGCGGGCGCGCTCCAGGCGGTTGAGAAACTCGAGGCCGCGTAACAGAGCGGCGCAAGACGGCCCGCCGCTCGTGGCAGCGGGCGGCTACCCGTGATCTGGGATTTGGTGCGCGATCGCGACATTCATACCCTCAAGTCGGCTTCTGCGTGCTGCGAAGCTGAGCTTGTTCATCCGCCTCCAATTGCACCATCGCCAGCACGAATCCAAGCAGGTCAAGCTGATGCAGCCGGGCCAGCGCGGCCAGATTGGCCGCGCTCTGCGCGATAAACGCCGCAGCCTCCGCGCGGCCGCCCTCGCCGCGCGGCTCCTGAGTTGGTGGGCGTCGACTGCGAGCCTTGGATGGGCGCGTCCGCCGGTGCGTTATCCTGGTCAAAAACGAATTCCAACACCACAAATTCTTGCTCAAGGATACTCGTTTTGAATACACAACTCTAGAGCGAATTTTGCCTTATTCAGAGCCTACTGCCGGGACAAGGATCGGCAGATTCATCGTCTGTCGATTTGACAGGGGGCCCGGCTGCACCCATGTTCGCTCTGCAGACGGCCGACGCGAATCTCGCGGACCGGCCTTTATTTTTCCCGTAAGTTACTGGAATGAAATGAATATCGTCATTGTCGAGTCGCCCGCGAAAGCCAAGACGATCAACAAATATCTGGGTCCGTCCTACGAGGTCCTGGCCTCGTTCGGCCATGTCCGGGACCTTCCGGCCAAGAATGGATCGGTCGATCCGGAGGCTAACTTCCAGATGATCTGGGAGATCGACCCCAAGGCGGCCGGTCGGCTCAACGACATCGCCAAGGCGCTGAAGGGCGCCGATCGGCTGATCCTGGCGACCGACCCCGATCGCGAGGGCGAGGCGATCTCCTGGCACGTGCTTGAAGTGCTCAAGGAAAAGCGCGCGATCAAGGACCATAAGATCGAGCGGGTGGTGTTCAACGCCATCACCAAGCAGGCGGTGTCGGAGGCCATGAAATCGCCGCGCCAGATCGATGGCGCGCTGGTCGATGCCTATATGGCCCGTCGCGCGCTGGATTATCTGGTCGGCTTCACGCTCTCGCCGGTGTTGTGGCGCAAACTGCCGGGCGCGCGTTCCGCCGGGCGGGTGCAGTCGGTGGCGCTGCGGCTGGTCTGCGACCGCGAGCTCGAGATCGAGAAATTTGTACCGCGGGAATACTGGTCGCTGATTGCGACGTTGACCACCCCGCGTGGTGACGCCTTCGAGGCCCGGCTGGTCGGCGCCGACGGCAAGAAGATTCAGCGGCTCGACATCGGCAGCGGCGCCGAGGCCGAGGCGTTGAAAAGCGCGATCGAGGCGGCCCAGTTCACGGTTTCGACCGTGGAAGCCAAGCCGGCGCGCCGCAATCCGCAGGCGCCGTTCACCACCTCGACGCTCCAGCAGGAGGCCAGCCGCAAGCTGGGATTTGCGCCGGCCCACACCATGCGGATCGCGCAGCGGCTCTATGAGGGCATCGACATCGGCGGCGAGACCACCGGTCTGATTACCTATATGCGAACCGACGGCGTGCAGATCGACAATTCAGCGATCGTGCAGGCGCGCGAGGTGATCGGCGAGGATTATGGCAAAGCCTATGTGCCGGAGGCGCCGCGGCAGTACCAGACCAAGGCGAAGAACGCGCAGGAGGCGCACGAGGCCATCCGCCCGACCGATCTGTCGCGTCGCCCGGCGGCGCTGCGCGACCGCCTCGATAGCGATCAGGCAAGGCTCTATGAGCTGGTCTGGATCCGCACCATCGCCAGCCAGATGGAATCCGCCGAACTCGAGCGCACCACTGTCGATATCGCGGCCAAGGCCGGTTCGCGGCTGTTGGAACTGCGCGCCACCGGCCAGGTGATCAAGTTCGATGGCTTTCTTGCGCTCTACCAGGAAGGGCGCGACGATGACAGCGAGGACGAGGATTCGCGCCGCCTGCCCGCGATGAGCGCGGGCGAGGCGCTGCAGCGCAAGGAACTCGCCGTCACCCAGCACTTCACGGAACCGGCGCCGCGCTTCTCGGAGGCCTCGCTGGTCAAGCGCATGGAAGAACTCGGCATCGGCCGGCCGTCGACCTACGCCTCGATTCTGCAGGTGTTGAAGGACCGCGGCTACGTCAAGCTCGAGAAGAAGCGGCTGCATGGCGAGGACAAGGGCCGCGTCGTGGTCGCCTTCCTGGAGAACTTCTTCGCCCGCTACGTCCAATATGACTTCACTGCGGACCTCGAAGAGCAGCTCGACCGGATTTCCAACAACGAGATCTCCTGGCAACAGGTGTTGCGGGATTTCTGGGTCGGTTTCATTGGCGCGGTCAATGAAATAAAGGATCTGCGCGTCACCCAGGTGCTGGATGCGCTGGACGACATGCTGGGGCCGCACATCTACGCGCCGCGCGAGGATGGCGGCGATCCCAGGCAGTGCCCAAGCTGCGGCAACGGCAAGCTCAATCTCAAGGCCGGCAAGTTCGGCGCGTTTGTCGGCTGCTCCAATTATCCGGAATGCCGCTACACCCGCCCGCTGGCGGCCGACGGTGAAGCCAGCGCCGACCGCATCCTTGGCCAGGACCCGGTAACCGGTCGCGACGTCGTGGTGAAAGCCGGACGGTTCGGCCCCTATATCCAGCTCGGCGAGCCGAAGGACTATGCCGAGGGCGAAAAACCGAAGCGCGCCGGTATTCCGAAGACGATGTCGCCCGGCGACATCGAGTTCGAACTGGCGCTGAAATTGCTGTCGCTGCCGCGCGAGATCGGCAAGCATCCGGAGACCGGCGAGCCGATCACCGCGGGCCTGGGCCGTTTCGGGCCATTCGTGCGGCACGAGAAAACCTATGCCAGCCTTGAGGCCGGCGACGAGGTGTTCGACATCGGGCTCAATCGCGCGGTGACGCTGATCGCGGAGAAGATCGCCAAGGGCCCGAGCGGCCGGCGGTTCGGCGCTGATCCCGGCAAGCCGCTCGGCGATCATCCAACGCTCGGCGGCGTCGCGGTCAAGGGTGGCCGCTACGGCGCCTATGTCACCGCGGGCGGGGTCAACGCCACCATCCCGAGCGACAAGACCCAGGACGGCATCACCTTGGCCGAAGCCATCGCCTTGATCGATGAACGGGTCGCCAAGGGCGGCGGCAAGCCGAAGGGGGGCGGCAAGAAGGCCAAGACCGCCAAGACCGCGGTCGCCAAACCCGCCCAAGCCAACGCCGCCCAAGCCAACGCCGAGGCCGTCAAGCCGGCCAAGAAGCTGGCGGCGAAGAAAGCCGCCTCGAAGCCGAAATCGGACGCCGCCAACAAGGCCCGGGGGCCGGTCAAGCCGCCGGCCAACACCACGCCGGTGAAGACCGCCGCGGCCAAAACAGCCGCGAAGAAAAGCGCCGGCAAGGCCCGTCTGTAACGTGGCCAAACACCGCGACAACGGCTTTCCGGCCCGGGAGGCCATTGTCGCCTTCATCCGCGCCCAGCCGGGAAAAATCGGGACCCGCGAGATCGCGCGCGAATTCGGCCTCAAAAATGCCGACCGCGTCGAGCTCAAACGAGTGCTGCGCGAACTGGCCGCCACCGGCACGATCGAGAAACGCGGCAAGCAGATCAGCGAACCCGCGGCGCTTCCGGCAACCGTGATGGCTGACATCAGCGGTCGCGACGCTGATGGCGAGTTGATTGCTGTGCCCGCCGAATGGGATGAAGCCAGCGGCGAAGCCCCGAAAATCCGCCTCCATGTGCCAAGGCGGCCGCAGCCGGGCACCGCGGCGGGCGTCGGCGACCGGGCGCTGCTGCGCATTGAAAAGCGCGACGACGGCGACGCCGGCCTCTATCAAGGCCGGGTCATCAAGGTGATCGACCATGCCAGGTCCCGTGTGCTCGGGATTTTCCGTTCGCTGCCCGATGGCGGCGGTCGGCTGGTGCCGGTGGACAAGAAACAGGCCGGCCGCGAGTTGAACATCGCCAAGGCAGACGCGGGCGGCGCCGAAGACGGCGATCTCGTCAGCGTCGACCTGGTGCGCTCACGCGGCTTTGGCCTTGCCTCCGGCAAGGTCAAGGAGCGCTTGGGTTCGCTCGCCTCGGAGAAGGCGGTCAGCCTGATCGCCATCCACGCCCATGAAATTCCCCAGGCGTTCTCACCCGCGGCGTTGCGTGAAGCCGAGGAAGCACGGCCCGCAACGCTGAAGGGGCGCGAGGACTGGCGCGAGCTGCCGCTGGTGACGATTGATCCGCCGGACGCCAAGGACCATGACGACGCGGTCCATGCCGCGCCCGACCCCGATCCGAACAACAAGGGCGGCTACATCGTCAATGTCGCGATCGCCGACGTCGCCTACTATGTACGGCCGGGATCGGCGCTCGATCGCGACGCGCTGGCCCGCGGCAATTCGGTCTATTTCCCGGACCGCGTGGTGCCGATGCTGCCCGAGCGCATCTCGAACGACCTCTGTTCGCTGCTGCCGGGCGAGCCGCGCGGCGCGCTCGCGGTGCGCATGGTGATCGGCGCTGACGGCCGCAAGCGCGCGCACAGCTTCCACCGCATCCTGATGCGATCGGCTGCCAAGCTGCACTACGGCCAGGCGCAAGCCGCGATCGATGGCCGGCCCGACGACTTGACCGGCCCCCTGCTCTCCCCGGTGCTGCAGCCGCTCTATGACGCCTATGCAGTGGTGAAACGCGCACGCGACGAGCGCGACCCGCTCGACCTCGACCTTCCCGAACGCAAGATCCTCTTGAAAGCCGACGGCACCGTCGACCGCGTGATTGTTCCGGAGCGGCTCGACGCGCATCGGCTGATTGAGGAATTCATGATCCTGGCCAATGTCGCCGCGGCCGAGATGCTGGAGAAAAAATCCCTGCCTCTGATCTATCGGGTGCACGACGAACCGACGCTTGAGAAAGTGCACAACCTGCAGGAATTCCTCAAGACGCTGGATCTGAGCTTCGCCAAGAGCGGCGCGTTGCGCCCCTCGCTGTTCAACCGCGTGCTGGCGCAGGTCAAGGGACATGATGCCGAACCACTGGTCAATGAGGTGGTGTTGCGCTCGCAGGCCCAGGCCGAATATGCCGCAGAGAATTATGGCCATTTCGGCCTGAACCTGCGGCGCTACGCGCATTTCACCTCGCCGATCCGCCGCTACGCCGATCTCGTCGTGCACCGCGCCTTGATCCGCGGCCTCGGGCTCGGCGACGGCGCCTTGCCGGAGACCGAGACCGTGGAAACCCTGACCGAGGTCGCGGCCCAGATTTCCGTCACCGAGCGACGGGCGATGAAGGCCGAGCGGGAAACCGCCGATCGCCTGATCGCGCATTTTCTCGCCGACCGCATCGGCGCCAGTTTTCAGGGACGGATTTCCGGCGTCACCCGCGCCGGGCTGTTCGTCAAGCTGAGCGATACCGGCGCCGACGGCCTGATCCCGATCCGCACGCTCGGCAGCGAATATTTCAACTACGATGAGACGCGTCATGCGCTGGTCGGTTCGCGCAGCGGTGCCATGCACCGGCTGGGGGACGTCGTCGACGTCCGTCTGGTAGAAGCAGCGCCAGTCGCTGGCGCGCTGCGCTTCGAATTGCTGTCGGGGGGCAGCGTCGGCGCGGGCAACCCAAGGCGGCAGCGCGCGGCCGAGGCAGCGAAGGCCAAGATCCGAGTAGGCAAGAACCAGCCGGGTCGCAGCCCGCGCAGCAAAGCCAAGCCCGGCAAGGCCAAGCCCGGCAAATCAAGGAAAGGCAAGTCATGAAGCCTATCAGTGCACAGCCCAGCGTCACCTGGACGGCAAACCCGGCGCCGGCGGCCGGCAAGCGCGATCTATGGACCGCGTTGAAACGCGGATTGCGCGGCCGCTGCCCACGCTGTGGCGACGGCAGATTGTTCCGCGCCTTCCTCAAGGTCGATGATCATTGTTCGGCCTGCGGGCAGGATTTCACGCCGCACCGCGCCGACGATCTTCCCGCCTATCTGGTCATCATCCTGGTCGGCCACATCGTGGTGCCCTCGGCGCTGTGGATCGAGACCAATTATTCACCGCCGGTGGTGCTGCAGCTTGGTATCTATCTGCCGTTCACGCTGATCGCTTCGCTTTTGCTGTTGCAACCGGTGAAAGGCGCCGTGATCGGGTTGCAATGGGCGTTGCGGATGCATGGTTTTGACGATCAGCATCCTGAAGGCTGATGCTCTGAAAAGCACGACACGGATGGGGCAACAACCGCGACATGAGCCAGCCAACGGAGACCATCGAACCCGGCCATCATCCCTACCGCCGCCCCAAGGATGCCGCCACGCTGATACTGGTCGATCGCAGTGCCGATCCGCCCAAGGTCCTGGTCGGCCGGCGCCACGCCAAGGTCGTGTTCCAACCTGGCAAGTTCGTCTTTCCCGGCGGCAGCGTCGATAAATCCGACCATCGCGTGCCGGTCGTTGCCCCGATCCCCGCGGCCCTCGAAGCCAATCTGTTGAAGGGCAGTCCCAAAATTACGCCGTCGCGCGCCCGCGCGCTGGCAGTCGCGGCCATCCGCGAAGCGTGTGAGGAAACTGGGCTCTGTCTCGGGCGCAAGGGCGATGGCCCGGCGCCCAAGCTGGACGGCGTCTGGACACCCTTCGCTGAGGCCGGGCTGCTGCCCGATCCGTCCGGCCTGTTCATGATCGCCCGGGCCATCACGCCGCCCGGTCGCGTGCGGCGGTTCGACACCCGGTTCTTCACCGCTGACGCCTCGGCCATCGCCCATCGGGTCGAGGGCGTGGTCCATGAAGATGCCGAACTGGTCGAACTGGTCTGGGTCGAACTCGGCTCGCAGCCGCTGGCCGATCTCCACCCGATGACCCGCAATGTACTGGATGAACTGCAGCGCCGGCTTGGCTTCGGACCCCTGCGCCACGACGCGGCGCTGCCGTTTTACCATTTCTACGACGGCAAGATGCAGAAGGATGTGCTGGACCCGGTCACCGGATGATGGCCACCTCAACTCGCGGTCAGACTTGCTCAATCGAGTGTTCGCCGGAACCTGGTGGTTGCGAAGGTCATGGTGAGCAGCATCAGTGCCACCAGCCAAATCGCATCACTGCGCAGATCGGTCAACTCAGACCCCTTCAGCAAAATCGCCCGCACCATGCGGATGAAATGGGTCAGCGGCAGGCACTGACCGACCATCTGCGCCCAGGCCGGCATGCCGGCAAACGGGAACATGAATCCCGACAGCATCATGTTGGGCATCACGAACACCGTGGCGAGCTGGGCGGCCTGCAACTGCGTCTTGGCGAGTGTCGACAGGGTATATCCGACCATCAGATTGGTGATGATGAACAGCGCGGTCAGCATCGCGAGCAGGGCCAGATCGCCGAGCACCGGAACGCGGAACAGAAGGACACCGGCGGACAGGATCAGGACCGCCTGCAGGAAGGCGATGCCCAAATAGGGCAGCATCTTGCCCAACATGATTTCAAATGGCGCGATCGGCATCGCCAACAGGCTTTCCATGGTGCCGCGCTCGAATTCGCGGGTCACCGAGAGCGCGGTGATACTCAAGGTCGCGATCGTCAGGATGGTTCCCAATAGCCCGGGCACGATGTTGAACTGGGTGACGCTTGCCGGGTTATAGCGGGAATGCTGGCGAATCTCGAAGGCCGGCTGTGTCTGCGGTGGCAACGCTCGCTCATTCTGCAGCGCCGACGCCACCAGCGGACCGAGCGCGGCCAGCGCAGACCCGGTCGTCACCGGATCGGTGGCATCAGCCGCCAACAGCAGCGCCGGAGTTTCGCCACGCCGCAGCGCGCGCTCGAATCCGCGAGGCACTTCGATCCCAACCAGCACCTCACCCGAGGCAAACGCCCGGTCGAAATCGGCCTGGTCGGTGAACTCGCGGGTGATCTTGAAATAGCGGGTGTTCTGCAGCGCCGAAAGGATGGCGCGGCCAACGTCGCTCTGCTCATGCAGCAGTACAGCGGTCGGAAGGTCATGCGGCTTGGTATCGATCGCGTAGCCGAACATCACCAGCTCCGAGAGCGGAAAGACCAGCAGCATGGCGAGCGTCAGGCGATCACGCAACAGATGCGCCGCTTCTTTGCGAACCATGGCCGCAATCCGGCCGCGCGAGCCAAGCGGCCGCCAGAGCGCCGCGAGCCAGGTCTGGCAAAACGTCATGAAAGGCAAAAGGCTTGCCGGAACGAGACTGCGACCACGCGGTCGGCGGCCGGCGTGCCCGGGCCGCCACGTCGGACGAGCTTGCAGTGGGACGCCACGCTGCCCATACAACTCAGGGGCCATCAAACCAGCCTCGGCCAAATCAAATTGCAGGCTGGCCAGCATACGGCTCCCCTTCGTGCCGCGTTCACGCTCTGACACTTGAACATCCTGCGTAAGCGCGAAGGGCGCTGTGGCCGAATGCGAGCCGATCAGGCGTTGCCGCTGCAGATGGCTGCGGGACGCGATCAAGATGTCGGATCCACAGGTGTCCGACGGCCAAATGTTCGACTCCCGCGTATCGGACGTTCTCTGCTGATCTGACGCAGCGGCGTCCAGATCCAGACCGGCGCCAAGATCGTACCCGTGATGGCGTCCGGACGCATGACAATCGCGGCGTTGATTGGTCAGGTCGATGAAGACATCTTCGAGCGAGGCGCGGGATCGCTCCCAATGCCAGGTCGGGTCGGCGCGCCACGGCGCGGTAGCAACCTCCAGGTCGCGTTGGTCGCGCGCAGAGACATGCAGGCTATTGCCAAACGGCGCCACCGTGTCGATGGCCGAACACGAACCGATCTCGGCGGCGAGTTCCGCGAGCCGCTCGCCGGTCACGGTATAGGTGACGAGGCGAGACCCGGCGATGACGTCATCGACGGTTCCCTTTATAACCAGTTCGCCGGCAGCGATGTAGGCGATCTCGTGACAACGCTCCGCCTCCTCCATGTAATGGGTCGACACCAGTACGGTCAGGCCTTCGGCAGCGAGGTCGTGGATTTCCTGCCAGAATTCGCGGCGCGCCACCGGGTCTACCCCGGCGGTGGGCTCGTCGAGCAGCAGCAATCGGGGCGACGGCAGCATGCAGGCCGCCAGCGCCAGCCGCTGCTTCCAGCCACCCGACAGCGTACCGGCGATCTGGCTGCCGCGGGCGCCGAGCCCCATCCGCTCGATCATGCCCGCGGCGGCGCACTCCGGATCGGGCAGCCCATAAATCCGCGCGACAAATTCGAGATTCTCGCGGACCGACAGATCCTCGTAGAGACTGAAGCGCTGCGTCATATAGCCGACGCAGCGTTTGATAATGTCACCGCCGCCGCGGATGTCGTGGCCGAAGCAGTGTCCGGTACCCTCATCGGGAGACAGCAGTCCACCCAGCATGCGGATGGTGGTGGTCTTGCCGGAGCCGTTGCAACCGAGGAATCCGTAGATCTGCCCACGCCGGACCTGCATTGTCAGCCGGTTGACGACGGCGCGGCCATTAAAACGCTTGGTCAGGCCCTCGACCTCGATGGCAATGTCGGGGTCAACTATCAACGCGAGGCTTCCCGTTCCCGGCGTCCCAGCAGGATGCTCACGGGCTGCCCGACCCGCAGCTGTTCCGGCGTCTGGGTGACGGCTTCAACGCGGAACACAAGCTTGGAACGTTCTTCGAGGCTGTAGATCACCGGCGGGGTGAATTCCGCGGAAACGGACACGAAGCTGACCCGGGCATTGATGCCCTTGCTGCAACCGTCGCAATTCACGCCGACAATTTGGCCAATGCGGAGCCTTGGCAACGAGGCCTCTGGCACATAGAAGCGAAGCTTGATATTGCTCGGGGGCAGCAGCGCAACCACCGGACGCTGCCCCGACACCACTTCGCCTGACCGGAAATAGACCTGCTGCACGGTGCCAGCGGCAGGGCTCAGCACCCTGCGGCGGGCCAGCCTCGCTTCCGACGAGCTCAACATGGCCTCCGCCTCGCGCACCGACTTCTGGGCGTCGTCGAATGCCTTCTTGGTGCCGGCGCCACTCTTCATCAAATGCTCGGCACGATCGAAATTGGCGCGTGCATTATCGAGCGTCGCGTTCATCTGCCGAACATCGGCCTCCTGAAGGGCGGAATCCATCGTGAACAGCGGCGCGTCCTTCTCGACATGGTCGCCTTCATGCACCAACAGCGCGTTGATCCGACCGAGATCGTCCGGCGCCACGAACACCAGATCAGCCTCGACCCAGCCCTGATAGGTTTTGGCGCTCGGTCCCCGATCGCAACCCATCAGTGGCAGGGTCGCAACAAATATCAGGGCCGCGCCAAGCATTGATGACGGCATTTGTGCTGAGCCTTCCGCATACGGTGACGCAATGCGCATCGATGATCCGGCTGGCGACGGCCACGATGAAACATCGCGCGGCACATGGCGTGGCGTCTCCCACCCAACCGGTTTCTCGCTGCCATCATGATTAGCCGCGGCGGGCGACAGTATGGCGACTTCAGGCCGTTTGCAGGAAAGTTCGGCGGCAAAGTACTTTGATCAAGTCAAGCACCGCAGATCGATACGAAACAGGTTGGCTGGCGAGGTGCCGCGTCAGCGGCGGTCATCCCGCGGCAAAGCGCGCGCCCAATTCGAAGGAAGAGAACAGATGAGTTCGATCGTAAGATTGTTAAATCACAACCGGAGGATTCCGACATGGATCAGACAATATCGATCATGAAATATGTTGCCCGCGACCTCTTGACGCCAGCCCCAGCCATTCCTCAAACGAGCCGCGAATTTGCTTTGTCGCGGCGCGAACTTGTCGGCGTTCGAGTGGCGGTCTCGACATGCGGGTCGGCCACCACGGCGCGGGTCAACATTGAGGCATGCGGGCGCGCATGCTTCTCGTAATAGTTGCGAAGAATCCGAGGGATCGATGCGATGAGAAAACGGGAGGTTTCAGCCGTGCGGTCCATGGTCTGGCTGCTGCGAGCGGACCGCAGTAACGACCGGCGCCGTAAGGCGCCGGTCATATTCAACGATCAGAGGCAGTTTACCAGTTTTTCGACCTGGCTGATGCAGCAATTGACCTGGTTGATCGCCGCGACAACGCACGGATTATTGCAGGTCGCGGCCTCGACCGCGGCCTCCACGTTTTTGATGCAGCAATTGTTGCTGCCGCCGGCGACTTGGCGAAGCTCATTCGCCGACATCGGCTGAAAACGGCTTTTAGATACGGAATAACCCATGTAGTTTCCTTTTGCTGTTCTGAGCGGCCCCCTGACCGCTGTTCTTTTCATCATAGGTCCTGGCGGCAATAGCGAGGCAACTTCATGTCGCTTGCCCAGCGGCTCCGCGGTCAATTGAGGACTCGCAGCGGCAACACAACTCAGGCGCTAAGTTTGATTTCAGCCTGCAGCGTTACCTCGCCTATCTTGACGTCTGCAAGTTGATGTTGATGAATTCGATTCACATCCGCATTTCGATGTTTAAAATCTTCGCTCGTCCTCCAATTAGGCGGATGCCCTAACTTCCAAACGCGAGCAGCCCCGGCAATAATTGTTGGATCAGGCGAAGCCGATCGACCTCGATGCGCGCGTCGCCCTCCATGTTCTGGGTGAATTGAACCGCCTTGGCACTCGACAGCAGCAGCCCGTGGGGTAGATCGAGCAGGACCCGGTATTGTCCATCGACGGCCACCGCGCTGGCAGCAGCGACCCTCGCCTCGACCAGCCCGAATTCATGGTACGGATAGGCATCGAGCCGGATCGTTACCCGCTGGCCGAGCTTGACCTTGCCGAAGCCGGCGGCGGGCACGAAGGCAAAGGCGGTCGGAGCGGAATTGATCGGCTCGATGATGGCGAAGGTGTCGCCGGCCTTCAGGTTCTGCGATTCCGACCAGACGCCAAACAGGCGAGCGCGCCCGGCCTGCGTCGCGCGGATGACGTTGATGCGTTCCCATTCCATCATCACACCACGAAGATCCCGCAGCGCCGCCGCGAGCCGCCCGGTCAATTCGATATCGCGGTCATGGCGGGCGGCGAGCAGCCCGCTGATCTCCCGCTCGGTGGTGGCGATGGTCGCCAGATTGCGGGCGGTGGCGATGTGGGCATCCGCGACCCGCTCGCGCTGCGACTGCTTGCCGGATTCGAACTTGTCGAGATAGGCGTTGGCGGCCATGCCGCGGGCCACCAGCGTCTCGCGTCCCGCCTGCATCCGCTGTTCCGCCTGCAGCGAGGCGTCTGCGGCGCCCTCCTTGTCGCGAAACTGTTCGCCGAGTCTGGAATATGAATCGACCACGCGACGCAGCTGGTCGACCTGATCGGCGGTCGCGGTCGAGGCACGAAAGCTCGTGAGTTCGGCGAGCGACTGCCGCACCAGCAGCATCGGCGCCGTGGCGGGGCCGAGCCCGGCGGGCGACATTTCGGGGAATGCCGGCAGCGCGCGACCTTCCGACAGATCGGCCGGCACGCCGAGCAGCCAGCGGTCGAGTTCCATCATGTGGATGAAATCGCTGCCGTCATCGATGACGGCCAGGATCTCATCGCGGCCGACCTGTTGTCCCTCGCGAACGGAAAGCAGTCCGATCTTGCCGGTGCCGCGGCTGACCAGCGTCACCGGCAGCTCCGCCGACACCACATGGACGCGTCCGCCGACGCTCGACGGGTATGGAACGATGCAGGCGACGAACAGCAGCGTGAGCACCGCGATGCCGGCGATGATCGCCCCCGAGCGCACCAGGAACTGGGGCGGCGCGCCCACCACTTCGCGATATTCCTCGCTGCGCAGTTGCGGCAAATCCGGTCGCGGCGCGGCCGCCTGCGCCGTCGCTTGCGGCCGCCTGGTTGTTTCTGCACGCCTCACCCGCCGCAGCGCAGGTTCCGGTCGGCCGTCGCCCGGCTCGGGAGCACGCCTGGCACCGTTGATCACGTCGACGATCGGTCCGGTGGCCCGGCTTGGAGGACTCTCGGAAGCCGGCGCGCCAAACGACGCCATCGACCGTTGCGCGGCGGCGCGCGCCTGCAGCTGCGCCTCGACCCCCACCCAGACATTCTCAGGTTCAACCTTCGCAGCGGTCATGTGCCTAGCTCCAGTTGGTTCTTGACCAGACGGAAATATCGGCCGCGATCCGCCGACAACCGCTGATGCGTCCCGCTTTCAACCACACGGCCATTCTCCAGGACGATAATCTGGTCGGCGTTGCGCACCGTGCTGAGCCGGTGGGCAACGATCAGCTTGGTAATCCCCTCGGTACAACGCGAGAAATTCTCCGATATGATGGCTTCCGAGGTGGTATCGAGCGCGCTCGTCGCCTCGTCCAGGAGCAGCAACCGCGGTTGGCGGTAGACCGCGCGTGCGATCAGCAGACGCTGCTTCTGTCCGCCGGACAGGCCCAACCCGTTTTCGCCGACCTTGGTATTGTAGGACATCGGCATCTGCTCGATGAAGCCGCGGGCGTTGGCAACCTCCGCGGCCCAGACCAGCCGCTCGCGATCGATGCGTTCATCGGTCAAGGCGATATTGCGCGCGATGCTATCCGAAAACACATGACCGTCCTGCATCACCGCGGCGCAGGTCGCACGCCAGTCCGCGGCGCGGACCTGGGCCAGGCTGAAGCCACCGACCCGGATATCGCCCGCTTCCGGATCATAGAGTTTCAGCAATAGTTTGAGCAGCGTGGTCTTGCCGCTGCCGCTGGCGCCGACGATCGCCGTGGTGCCGCCTGCGGGGATCATGAAGGAGACCTGATCGAGCGCCGGCGTTGCGGCGTCGCCGTAGCGGAACGAGACGCGGTCGAGCGCGATGTCGCCTGCGGGCGCCGGGACATAGGCCCGGTCGGAGCGGTCCTCCGGCTGGGCCTGGTAGACCTCGGTGATACGGTGCAGGCTGAGCACGGCATCCTGCGCGCGCTGCACCAGTCCGACCAAATGATTGAGCGAGCCGCCCATCTGCCCAAGCATGCCGGTCAGGGCCATCATGGCCCCGAGCGTCAGGTCACCGCGCATCACCGCATAGGCCGCGAGCGCATTGGCGAGGATCAAGGTGCCCGAAGCGAGCAGCTGAGAGCCGGATTCCTGAATCTGCTGCAGCTTGATCGCGTCCTGCTGGATCTCGAACAGCCGGACCTGGATACGCTCCCAGGCCCAGCGCTTCTGCTTCTCGGCGCCGTTGAGCTTGATCTCGCCGACCGCGCTGATCAACTCCATCTCGCTGGTGAGATTGAGCGAGGACTCGTTGAAGCGCCGATGATCGACGCGCTGCCGAGCATTCAGGAAGCGCAGCACATAGAAAATGTTGAGCACCGCCCCGGCCAGAAACACCAACAGGATCGTGAAGCTGAAAGTGGCGATGACAATCGCGTGCACCAGGATCATCAGAACCGAGAACGCTGCCTCGAGCACGCCCGAGGTCAGGAAGCCCTCGATCCGATGATTGTCGTTGAGCCGCTGAATCACATCGCCCGACGTCCGCGAATCAAAGAAACGCATCGGCAGCCGCAGGATCGCCTGCAGGAAATCGGTGATCAGTGCGATGCTGATGCGCGACGACAGATACAGCAACAGCCGGCCGCGGATCAGCCCGACCGCGGTCTGCCCGAGCATCACGCAAACCTGTGCGCCGATCAACAGCGCGACGAAATTGCCGTCGCCGCGATCGATGCCCTGATCGACCAGCGACTGGGTGAGGAACGGCGACAGAAAGGCGATCACGCAACCGACAGCAGTGCCGATCACAAGCTGGATCACCAGGCTGCGGTGATCGAGCGCGTAGCCCGCGAGGTGCCGCCACGGGGTCGGCGGCTCCCTTGTCGTGGCCTGAAAGGCCTGGAATGCCGGCGTCGGCTCGAAGAACACGGCAATCCCGATCGATGCCCCATTGTCGGTGTGGCTCTCCCACGACCGTTGGAATTCGCTGATCGAATAATCGATCAGGCCAGGCGCGGCCGGGTCGGACACGTAAACCCGCCGATCGGCGATGCCGTAGACGACCACGAAATGATTCTGGTTCCAATGCGCCAGGAACGGATAGCGGCCCTCCTCGATGATCGCGTTGAGGTCGCAGCGCACCGGCAGCGTTCGCAGGCCGATGCCTTCGGCCGCCTCGCACAACGACAGCAGGTTGACACCCTGCTTGCCCTTGTAGGCGATCTCCTCGACCTCGGCCTGCGGGATCGATTTGCCGAAATGCTTGGCGACGATGCGCAGGCAGGTCGGCCCACAGCTCATGGCGTCGAACTGCCGATAGTGCGGAAAGGATTTCGCCGCCCGCATTTCCTGCAGCCAATTGAACCCACGCGTTAAAGCATTGGTCGCGCGGTTCCACTGCAGCAGCGAATCGCGACCGACCGGCTGGCCGGCGCGGCGACGAAGATGCTCGGAGCGACTAGGAGCTGAATTCAAAATCTCGAACCAGTTGCATACGCATCATTCATTGTGAGGTGAGCGTGAATTACACGGCGTTGCACGGCGGATCTACGGCGTGGCCGAGGAAAGATTAGGGCTTCCGTCGGGTGTCCAAGCGACCGGCCCACACGCTCACAAGTTGAAAGAAATTTAGGTAACGCCTGGCGTGTCATGCCCTTCGGCTTCAATGTGAAAGCTACGGCGCCACAATGCTTAACGCGGCTTGCGAACCATCCTGCACTTCGCGCGCCGACGACCTGCCGTGACGCGCGTCAGAACCCGAGACGGGCCCATGCCGCGCAATGGTGATCGGCCGCGAAGCTGTGGCTTGGCCCGGTGCCGCTCGGCCGCAGTTCCTGGACGACATCGGAGGCGGACGCATAACGCTCCCAGCGCGGCGCGGTGCGCGGGGTGCCGGCACGCGCGAAGCTGCCCCAATAGGCCTGCATCTGCTGCGACAGCGCCTGCTGCGCCGGGCTGAAGCTGCGCGGATCGGCCAATGCCCAGGGCCTATCGAACACATAGGCGATCTCGGCGGTGTGGAACGATCCGAGTTTGACGGAGAAAGGCAGCGGCAGGGCGAGCGGCAGTTCCGGAAGCGTCGTGACGGCGTTGGGGTCGTCAAACTCATAGGCATAGACCGGGGTGTATCGCACCAGCAATTGTCGAAGCGTCCGCGTCGCGCAGGAAAATACCGAATCGGTGAGCACTGACGAATAGGCGAGCGCGGCGGAAGGGTAGGCGCTGGCCGGATAGGCCGCCAGGACGCGTGCTGCCGCGGCCGTGCCGAACAATCGCTCGACGGCGGCGCCGAAGCTGCTGTTGCTGGTGAGGTTACCGGCAAGGAGTTGGAGGTTGGCGAACAACCGGGCCTCATCGCGTGTCGTGCCGGCGATGACGGGCATATGATTGAAGAAGCCACGAGCAAAAGCGTCGCGCGGCCGCAGCGGCAGGACGGGATTGCCATAGGCTGGACTCCACGTATTGGGTCCCAATAGTCCGGTGCGCTGCGGAAGGGCGCGGACCAGATCAGGCGCCGGCTTGGCACGCAGGCAGGCGATCGCGGTCGCCGGATCGGCGCAGCCGAGCGCCGCCGCGAAACGTTCGCCTCCCTGCTCAGCCTCGGCTTCGGGAATAACCGCCATCGGCGAGGTACACGAGCCACTTTGGAGGATCGCACGGTGAAACAGCCCCGCCGCGCCCGGCGACGCGAGCTGATAGCACGTGCTGAACGAACCCGCCGACTGTCCAAACAAGGTTACGTTGCGAGGGTTGCCACCGAAGCGCGCGATATTGGCATGCACCCAACGCAACGCCATCTGCTGGTCGAGCAACGCAAATACCCCCGAACCGCCTCGCAGCGGCGCCTCCGCTCGCAACGAGGGATGCGCCAGGAAGCCAAGCGCGCCGGTGCGATAATTGATCGTGACAACGACGACCCGTTGGCTGCGCGCAAGCACGCTCGGATCATATTGACCGCTCCAGCCAATCACCAGGCCGCCGCCATAGATCCACACCATCACCGGCAGCTTCTCGCCGCTGTCGATGTCGGGCGGGGCATAGACATTGAGATTGAGGCAATCTTCATCGCCGACCACGAGCAAGCCACCGGACTGGCCAAGCCAGGGATTGAGGTTCAGATTCTGCACGCAGATATGACCGAGGCGGCTGGCGTCACGAACCGCCGTCCATGGCTTCGGCGATTGCGGCTCGCGCCAGCGCAGTTCACCAACCGGCGCGGCCGCATAGGGAATGCCCAGGAAGACCATGCCCGCAGGCGACGCCACGCCCGAGACTGGCCCGCTCGTGGTCATGACCCGCATACGGGCGCTCGACGCATCGTTGACAATCGCGGGCGCCGCACCGGGATTCAAGCTGAAGCCACCGGAGACGATAGCCGTCATGCAAGCGATGGCGGCAGCGAAATATGGTCGCGTCAAAGCCGATAAACCTCCTGTCCGGCTCATCAGGATTTTCATTAATCCATCAGCCCAGACTACGAACACTGACTAGCGCTTGATCGATAGGCGCCCGCAACAATTCACCCCGGTGACAGACTCCTGTTCACCTGGGTCGCGAAAGCGCCCAACCGATCGCGCGCGGAACAAGCCGCTGGATCATGGCACAGATCTTTTCCGGTACTGGAGCGTCGACCGAATCATGGCCCCTGACAACAGTCCGCCAGATTTGCCGCGCGATGTGTTCCGGCGTGCCCAGTTCCTGGTCAGTCCGCTGGCTCATTCCGGCAAAGAGCGCGATTGCATCAGCCAATCTGCGCCGCGGCGCCGCATAGGTCACATGGATTCCCTTGTCCTGCCATTCCCGGCGCAGCGCGATCGAGAAGCCGCGCAGGGCAAATTTTGTCGCCGAGTAGCAAGTAAATTCCGGATACCCTGTGTCGCCGAAAATTGATCCGACATTCACCACCAGCGAGGGCCTGGCCGCAAGCAAGAGTGTCATCAGATCCCGGGTCAGCGCTATCGGCGCCATGACATTGGTCTGCATTGTTCTTTCGATCGCATCGTCATCGAACTTTTCCAGCGGTCCCCACTCGACAATACCGGCGTTGTTGACGAGGATGTCGAGCCTCCCATATTCGCGCCAGATGCGATCGACGATTCGTTGGCGGCCTTCCGGCCGGGTAATATCGGCGGGAATGATAAGGTAGGAGGCCGTGGGACCAAGCAGCACGGCGGTTGAGACCAGCGTC
>Ga0302320_10010756_pt1 | contig 19455 bp, 15 predicted proteins | sample Bog_T0_3_FD_202130 | JGI IMG/M metagenome (GOLD analysis project Ga0302320, IMG submission 202130) | Peat permafrost microbial communities from Stordalen Mire near Abisko, Sweden - Bog_T0_3 | ecosystem: Environmental > Terrestrial > Soil > Wetlands > Peat | place: Sweden: Abisko, Stordalen Mire... | reverse complement strand
TCCGGCTCCGCTGCGCAATCCGGTTTTCAGGCGAGTCTGGGTCCGTCCAGGCTAATTCGAGTTCTGAAGCAGAAGGATTCCTCGTGGAGCAAACAATGAAGGTTCGCTCTGATCGAAATGCATTTGGAGCCTCCCCTCAAGACTACCGATTCAGAATCGCGATTGATCCCAACACGGTTGCTGCTTTCCCATCAGTACGATCAACTCTCCGGAAAACGTGAAGGATTTTCCTCCGCAGAAGATGGGTTGGGTCCAAGTGAATCTCTCTGCACTCCGAGCCCGGAGCCTGGAGTGACTCGAGTTCTTAGCAAGTGCTTGTAGCAAAGCGCGCGAGCAAAGACTGGCGTGAGGCGAATCGGAGCGCGCAGCAGAATATTCCTGATGCACTCGTATGCATTCAAGAAGCCAATCTTGCGGAGAAAGAGTTGGAACTGAATATCCCGCTTGAAATAGGCGTAGCCGCCTCTGCGTCCTTGCATCCCGCTGCCGACGCGAACATAAACGAGAATCTCGTCGATGTTATGCAGGCGAAAGCCAAGCGTCAGCATCCTTGCGAATAGGTGATAGTCTTCAAAGTCGCGGAAAGGTATGTAGCTGCCCGCTTTCATGACGGCGGCTTTGCGGAATACGACCGTCACATTGTTAACAGGATTTCGAAACTTTGCAAAGCGTAGTAATTCGGTCCCCGTTGCCGGCAGTCGGCGAATTGAGTGTGCTTTTGAACAGTCTTCGTCGAACTCGGCCCAAGCTCCGCTCAGCACATCGACTTGCGGGTTGCGTTTTAAGAAGTCCATCTGCAACCGAAATCTCTCCGGCGCGCAGATATCGTCTGAATCCATGCGCGCCACGTATTCTCCGCGACACTCGTTCAGCCCGATGCGGGAGGCTTCCCCTTGCCCAACATTGACCGGCAAACGAACGGATACGACCCGCAGACGCTCGGTATACGCCGCGATAAGAGCTACCAAGTCCTCTCCAAGTCTCCCGTCTTCTACAATTACAACTTCATCCGCCGGGAGAGTTTGGGCGACAAGGCTGTCCAGGCACTGGCGAAAAAATGCCGGAGACTCTTTGCAATATACCGACATCAATACGGAGAGCTTCATCTTGCTTCCCCGTCAAGGGTGCGGTTGTCTGCTGTGCTTTGACTGAGCAACTCTCTCTTCAACAGTCGCCATGCCCATACGATGAGTACTAAGAGCAGAGTCGCAACGACGAGTGAAGGGATCCGCTCATACACATAACCCAGGTTGCCGCGGGGTGCGAAGAGAGCGCGGGTCAGGCACTCCGCCCATATTCCCGAGAACAGGGAGCGCCTTCCGATCCAGCACAGAAAGCAACGGCAACTGAAGCCAAACAAAGCGGATCCAATGTAGACAGCCAGCAGTCCGCCGGAAAGATAAAGCTCTAGCAAGTAATTCGAACCCGTTCCCGCCGCTGTGCCGGAGAAAGATCCCGGCTCATTATTGGTGAGGATATGCTCCAGGGTCGCGGGCACATTCTTCAGTCCCGCGGTATCGACGACGCACACGCCCATGGCTCCGTAGGGAATCACCTTCGCCGTCAGCGAAATCAGAAGGGGCGGACAGTTGCCGTTCAAACTGAGGTCGGTGTTGTTCTGAAACAGGCCCAGAACATCGCTGCTCATGAATATCAGCAAGTCATGGTCGGGGCCCACTAACTCATCTCCGCGAGTCATTGCGGGCACAAAGATGATTACAAGGGCGAGCGCGGCAATCTGCAGCATGCGCTTGAAGGATGGCCGGATCCAGCCGCGCGCGACGGCGATCAGCAAAGCCGGGACAACCGCCTGAGCCAGAAAGAACCTGCCCCCGTTCAGCGAAATAATCAAGCGCGGTAAGGTAAGCAAAATGGAAACGGTCCAGATGCGCTTCCAGCCGTCCCTCCCCGGATCGGCTGCTCCAAGGCAGATGAAGCCGAAGAAAAGATGCGTGTAAAGCACAGCCTGGTCGAAAAAGGGGATGATCACCCCGAAGTATCCTTTTCCGAGACGGCTATACCAGACGAGCGCGGCGATCGGCAATGCAAGCAGAAAAACGGTCACTGTTGTTTTGTATGCAAAGTCTCCGCAGGCATCGAGCATAGCCTCTGGGATCCGCGGCGGCGACCGGTCGATAGTCGGAATCAGATAGCCGGCAACGAAGAGAACCAGAGCCAGCACGCTAATCCCGATCGTGGAGTCGTCCACTGAATCTGGCAGGTAAAAGACCACCCGGCAAAGAACGCTGCGCAGCCACCAGAACAGGAAACAGGCGAAGATGAACGCGCAGAGAAACAGCCACTTTCCTTGAACCGGCGCCCGGGCTTCAGTTCGCCAGAGGGCCGCGCGGAACGTCTTTGAGTGTTCCCGGTCTGAGCCTTGTGAACATGCGGGACTCATGTGGCTGCCACCGCACGAAAGTCTCCCTTCGCGGAGAAGCGGGCGTCGACAGCCAGATAGGCTTCAGCGACGGCGCGCGGCGAGTACCTTGCGAGGGACACCGCCGTTGACTCTGCACGAAGGGCCGCGCCAAGCGCGGCCGCAACCGCCTCCCTCTGCTCCGCAACCGGAAATAGCTGAATCTGCTTTCCAATCAGTTCCGGTGCAATCTCGAGGCCGCCGCCCGATGCCGGCATGGCGACCGCGCAGCCCTGGCTGAGCGCCTCGATATAGGCAATGCCCAAGGCCTCGTGGGGACACCCGGAAACAAACACGCATGAACGCCGCAATCGTTCCCTTACCTGGACAGGCTCCAGGGATCCCAGAAACTCAATGCGGCTGTCGCCCGCGGCGATGCGCTCCAACTGCGGGCGCGTTGGACCATCTCCAATAATCCATGCGCGCAGCCCCGGGTTTTCATCCAGCACATCGAGCATAGCGGGCAGGAGCAAATCGACGTTCTTCGCCTGGTGCAACCTGCCGACAAAAACAAGGGCCTCTCGGTTCGCATTCGTCAGATTGGCTTCCTCGATAAAAAGGGGATGAAGAGGATTGCGGATCACCGCGTCCACACGCAGGTTGAAAATGAAATGCAGATGCAGCGCCGAGTAATCGGAAACAGGAACGAACTGAGCGCCCCGGCTGGCCGTTGCCATCCGGTAAGACGCGAGTTTGGCCAATGTATTTACCCAGCCCTGATGCGCGGCGCAGGGAAAGCCATGAGCCACGCAAATGGCCCGACGCGCAAGCGGTGCGGCAAAGATAGCGGACGTGCCCAGGATTTTTAAGATTCGCGGATTGCGCAAGTCTCGCCAGCGTCGAAATACACCGGATGGCGGAACGATCTCGACCGATACCCCGAGTTCGGTGAAGCCGGCGCACAGTCCTTCTGCAAAGCTTGTCACCCCGCCAACCTCGCGTCCTCCTGTGATCAGGACTTTCGAAGGATATTCATGGCTCATCTCTTGCTCTCCACAGCTTGGGTTGTCTCCGCGGCCACGCCTGACGCATTCATTCGAATATCAGTCCGCCGAAAATAGAAAGTCATGCGTTTTCGAATCCATACATCCTCTGGCAACCCAACTGGAAACATCCGGCTGGGTCACCGGAGTCCGCCCTGCGTCGAGCTTCCTGCACTGGTATCCATGCGCCCAAAACACATCGAAGGTTTCGCTGAAGGTATGGCTGATTCCGCCGGGGATTGCCCCGTTTCGAAGCAATATTTCGATCAGCCATGTGGGCTTGGGAATCATGCTAAGAGTCTTCGTGGCCCCAGCCAGGACCTCCATTTCGAAACCCTCAACGTCCATCTTGATGAGTAACTTCTTGTTCGCGAATCGACCCGCGATGTGTGTGTCAAGGGTGGTAAGGGGCACCAACCGGAACTTGGCATCGCGTGCCTGAGCCCAGCCAGGGACGAACGACGACATGTCGCCGTATCCACGCATGCGACCCAAGCCGCTCTTTCCAGCCAAGCCGAGGGGAAAGACCTCAACATCCGAAAACTGGTTGTCCGACAGATTCCGGTAAAGGAAACTCAAGTTTCTCGATGAGGGCTCAAAGGCAATTGCGTGTTTTCCCCGGCTTGCTGCGAGGCAGGAGTAGAATCCGATGTTGGCCCCAATGTCGACCACCGCATCCTGGGATTCGATCAATTCGAGAAAGGCTTCAATCTCGGTTGTTTCCCAATCGTCCCTGGCCATCGATGGGTCGCCCGCCAAGACAAAGCCGTGCTTCGTCTGGATAGGATGGCGACGAACGGTCGCGTCTCGCAATAGGCGATACTGTTGCCCTAAGAAGGGCGCGTATGTGTCGATCGTTCTTCTATATCTTGAGAGAAACATCGTCAACTCCTCGGGTCCAGACTCCTAGGCGAGGTCAACGTGCATTAATTCAATTGAACGGGCAAGCACGACTTGCGCAGTTCTGTGAACGGAGTCTAGCCAAAAAACTCCCCGGATTCCTGCAAGCAAAGATAGCCTCGGCGGGCCCGCACAAAGATCGTCCAAGCCAAGGGCAATCCAATGCCCGCAGTGGCGGCCAGATAACTGAGCGCGGCGCCGGCGTTGCCCCACCGTCGCGCTGTCAGAGCGGCAAACAGCAAGGTCAGCGATGCAACAAGGAGCGACTGCGCAAGAAAGGGTTCGCGCTTGAACGAGCGCAGTAAAGTAGCCAGGCTCTGCACGGCGCAGCTGGCGCCGGCAGCCACCACCAGGACGGTTAACAACTCGGGCGATACCAGGCGGGCAGCCAGCCGCGGTGCTACTATGGGCAGCAACGCTGCCATGCAGCACGCGCCAAGCCCTGCCACGGTGAACACGGCCAGAGACTGGCGAAGCGTGCGCAGGAACAGCGTGTCAAGCTCCTGGAACTCGCGCCGTGCAATCAGCCGGCCGAAGTACGTGGTCTTGGTCGAAGTCCACGCCAAGGCAAGGATTGTCATGTACCCCGTGATGCCGAGCGACATGCCCATCTGCCCGGCCTCAACGGCGCCTCTTAGCGCAAAGACAATGGGGATGAAGACCTGCACGGTGAAGTAAGAGCACATCCAGCTCACCGCAATTCGCCACTGAAATGGCCAGACATCGCGGGCCCAGTGAAGATCGGCTCCGGCGTTGCTTCGGCGCAGAAGCTCAGTCAGCATTCGACGGCGCGTTGCCAGAAAAAGGAGTCCTGTTCCAACATAGCCCGCGAGAGCCGTGGTCGGCGCATAAAGACCGTGATGCAGGAGCATGGGCGCCAGTGCAAAGGCCGAGGTGGCAAAAGCCTGAATCAAGCGCATTGCGGCCACAGCACGCACTTGTCCACAGCCCTCGATGAATGAATAAAACGGCGTACACCACAGGCCCGCCATGGATGCTCCAACAGCCCCAAGCCATGGGCCTCGCCACGCCACATGTGCGGTACCGATCGCGTCATGGCTTGCGAAGAAAAACATCCCCAGCGGCGCCAGAATCAGACCCATCGCGAGCACGGCCAGGGAGTACCAGCGCAAACTAAGTTGAAGAGTCGCGGCCAGGCGCGCGTGAGCCAGAGGATCGCCGCTGACCGTGCCATCTGCATGTAACTCCAAGTGAACGCACTCGTGTGCCGCCATCTGCTGAATGACGAATGAGAAGCCGAGTTCGAAGACCATCTGCAGCGATACCAGGCTGAGAAGCGTGTAGTAATAACCCTGCTCCACAGGACTGAGAAAACGCGCAATGACAAGCACCATGGCGGTGCTTCCCATTATGTTTACCAGGCGCGCCAGAAAGGTGTAGGCCACGGCGCCGTCAAGGCCCAAAGCTTTACGAAGACTCATTGCCATACTCCGACAACGATCTCTTCAAGGGCCGCAGCCCACGAGGCCGAACGGCGACGGGAGCGGCGCACGACCGCGAGGATCTCCGCCACCCCGGCTGATACCATCGCCAGCGGCAATGCACAGAAAAGGGCAGCCAGTGCAATCCAGAGTCTGTACGACGAGCTTGGTCGGTCCGGTATCACAGCCGGATCAACAATCTGGATCAGCGCACCCTGGCGCGCTTCATCCACGCGCGCGCCCTCATATTGACGGGTGAGAAGATCCTGCACCGTCTCGCGATATTTCACCTCGCGCAGAGAACGCGCATAGTCCAGACTTGCCTGCGTCACCGTGCCTTTGGGCGCAATCAGGTCGCCTGTCTTGCGGTCGCTGTCCGCATCCATCGCCGCCAATTGCGTCTCCATGCCGGCGGCCTGCTGCTCTGCCCGCTGCAGGTCTGGATTCTGTTCTGCGGCAAATTCGCGCATGGCCCTGATCTCGATCTGCTTGGCCGCAAGCTGCCCGCGCAACACCGCGGCTGTCGCAATCATGCTGCGGTCCTGGCCTTCGATGTCGATCACGCCGGTGCGCAACTCAGTCTGCTTCATGTCCTCTTCGGCATGCGCCAGATCGGCATGCGCCACGTTGAGTTCCCGTTCGTAGAAGAGCCGCCGCTGCGAAGCCTCGGTGATGGCGATCGTCGCGGTGAATCGCTGGTACTCCTCGATCCAGCCATTGGCCATTTCCGCCGCCCGGCGAGGATCGGAGTCGGTCACGGAGATGCGAATCAATCCATCCTTCAGGCCGTTGTCCACCTGCGTATGCTTTTCCCAGCGCTTGCGCGCCGTCGACAGGTATTTGCGGTGATAGAGTTCGCGCAGGCCGAAGCGTTCCACAATCGCATCCTCCACCGTACGGCTCTTCAACAAGGCGACCTGCTGGTCATTGGGATTCTTAATGCCCAGGCCGGCGCCGGCCATGGAGGCAATCCCTCCCATGTTGCCCATCTGCGCCATCATCGCCGCTGCCGTCGACGGGGTTTGCTGCGGCGGCAGAATGACCACCGTCGCCGTGTAATGATTCGGCAACAGCAGCGGGACAGCAAGGCCCAGCGCCACAACTGCGAGAGCCGTGCTGCCCGCCAGCTTCCTCCACTTGATCGTCACCCGCAGCCACGTCAGCATGGAACCGCCGGAAATCTGCGGACTGGAAGCGCTCGCTTCTTGTTGTTGCGTGGGCACTGTCTTACCTCGGAAATTCGATCGAAACATTAACGGGAATGTGCCGGGCGATTATTCGGCTAGAGGCGATTCGTAGAGCCGCGGATCAAAGAAAACTGTGTCCGAGCCTACCGTGGTAAAGAAAAAATGCGGAGTGGAAATGAATGCGACAGGGTGCTCGACATCCGATATGGGAAGTTCCTCATGGGGATGTTCACATTTGGCACGAGGCATCTTATTACGCCCGCATTTTGACGGCGACCGAGCGATGGATATGCGAACAATTGGGGGTCATGCGTATCAAGAAACATGCTTGCTGTTGCTTTCCAGGCGCCCGGTTGTGCCTGTTGGCCGTTGTTGCGGCCATTGCTTGCGATCCCCTGGTTCTGCATGCGCAGTCGTCCTGCCCGGACGGAAGCGATCCCGACACCCTCGGCTGTGCGGCGCAGCAATCCGCTCCCCAACGACCTGCGAATTCTCCATCGACTCTTAGCATTGAGGAGCGCCCCCTGAACGATACGCCGAGCGCAGACCGCTCCAATGAGGCCTCTGCCAGAGAAAGCCTGCCCGGCGGAGCCAGTTACACAGAAAGCGCGACGCGCAATGCGCAAAGGAGCCTTGAGCCGCGCCCCGTCGCCCCGGAACCTCCCAATGAATTCCAAACTTTTGTAGCCGCCACAAGCGGACAAATGCTGCCGATTTACGGAGCGAAGCTCTTCAATGCGCGGCCCGCCTTATTCGGTCCCATCGACCACGGGCCCGCCCCAGGGGAGTTGATCATCGGCCCGGGCGATGAACTACGCATCCGTATCTGGGGCCAGGTCAACTTCAGCGCCAACCTGCGGGTGAGCCGCGAAGGTGAGATCTATCTTCCCAAGGTAGGGGCCGTGCATGTCGCGGGCATGCCCTTCTCGGCAATTCCCGCGCATTTGCGGAGCGTTGTCGAGCGCGTCTACCGCAACTTCGAGCTGAGCGTTGACCTGGGAGACATTCACACCATCCAGATTTACGTCACCGGCATGGCGCACCAGCCGGGCGAGTACACGGTTAGCGCTCTCAATACGCTGGTGGATGCGGTCTTTGCCGTCGGCGGTCCTTCGGCGTCGGGATCCATGCGCCACGTTGAGTTGAAGCGCGCGGGCAAGGTGGTTGCCGATTTCGATCTTTACGCGCTTCTCGTCAGCGGCGACAAGTCCGGCGACATGCAGTTGCAGCCGGCCGATGTACTGTACATCCCCGTTGCCGGCCCGCAGGTTGCGCTTATGGGAAGCGTGAGTGAGCCCGCTATCTATGAACTGCGCGGTGAAGAGAACATCGATCAGCTTCTCGAAACCGCCGGTGGCCGAACTGTCATTGCTTCCGGCGCGCGGCTCGCGGTTGATCGCATCGAAGACCGCACGCGGCGGCGCGCCTTCGCCGTTGCCGCCGACCCCGCCGGACTGGCCACTCCGCTCGCCGGCGGCGATATCGTCCGCGTCGATCCCATCCTCTCCGACTATCGCGATGCAGTTACATTGCGCGGAGCAGTCGCCAACCCTGGGCGCTTTCAATGGCATCCGGGTATGCGCCTCAGCGAACTGCTGCCGGAGCGCGACGCGCTGTTGCGGCGGGACTATTGGTGGAAACGCACCAGGCTCGGTCTCCCCGCCCCTCAACTCGCCGTTTCCGCAGGAAGCGGAAACCAGTCAAATGGCACAGGAACGCCAACCGGCACCGCTCAGTTGGCTGACTCCTTAAGCGCGGCAAGCTCAAGCGCCAGGCCTGAATCGCTTGAAAGCCCTGCCGCGCAGACGAACTGGAACCAGGCCGTCATCGAGCGGCTTGACACCGCCACGATGACTACCCGGCTGATCCCTTTCCAGTTGGGCAAGCTGGTGCTCGAACATGACATCTCTCAGGATCTTGAACTTCAGCCGGGAGATGTCATCACCATCTTCGCGCAGCAGGACATCCAGCTTCCCATCAAGGAGCAGACCGTCTATGTAGAGCTGTCTGGCGAATTTGTTCATCCCGGTATCTACAGCGTCTCTCCGGGAGAGACCCTGCGATCGGTAGTGACGCGCGCGGGCGGGTTCACCGAACGTGCTTACCTGTATGGATCGAACTACACCCGCAAAAGCACCAGGGCGCTTGAACAACAACAGTTCAATGAGTACGTCGACCGGCTCGAACACCAGATGGAGCGCAACCGGCTGGCCCTGGCGAATGGAGCCGCCGGCTCTGCGCAGCCTTCTTCTCCCCTCGCCGGAGAGCGGACCGAATCCATTGATCGGGAACTGATCTCGCGAATTCGCCAGGTGCGGTCGGCTGGACGCGTGGTGCTCAAAATGAATCCCGGCAGCAACGGATTGGATGCTTTGCCGGATATGCGTATCGAAGACGGGGACGAGCTTGTAGTTCCCTTTGCTCCGGAAACGATCCAGGTAGTCGGCGCCGTATTCAATCCACACGCGTTTCTTTATGGGAACCACGCGCGGGTCGACGAGTATCTTCACCTCGCCGGCGGCCCCACCCGCGAGGCAGACCGCAGGCACATGTTTGTCTTGCGGGCCGATGGGTCGGTGGTTGGCCGCGACATCGGCAAATCGCTCTTTGAAGGCGATCTCAGCAAGTTGCACCTTTATCCGGGCGACGCGATCGTGGTTCCGGAGAAGGATGTGCGCCCTTCCGGATTGAACCAGCTCATGCTCTGGACGCAGTTTCTGTCGCAGCTCTCCCTGAACTCCGTGGAATTTTCCGTACTCAAGTAAGCTGTGCAGTCACTGTGCCTTAGCGCTCAAACCTAAGTTCCCGCCCATCGACAGTTTGGTCGCAAACCCGTTCGAGATCAACCGATACACATAACCCCAATTTATTTCGAGGAGCTTGAATGAAACGTCTGCAAAACGGAATTGCGAATGAAGGACGCCGCGCGATGTTCATGGGAGATATGGCGGCATCCGGAGGCCTTTTTACAACCACCTCCCCGGTGTTAGCTGAAGAGTCAGTAATTTCGCTCCGCCACTCACACGTAAAGCGAGCTATCGATATTGGCTTCTCCCTGCTTGTAATTCCAGCCTTCCTGGTTCCCGGGCTCGTGATTGCTGCAGCGATCCGTCTAACATCTCGAGGTGACATCTTTTATCGCGAGGAGCGCATTGGCCGCAATGGCCGCGCCTTTCGTATATGGAAGTTTCGCTCCATGCAGTCAGACGCACATCGGACAAGCGATGCGCCCCCGGCCCCTCCCGATGGGCACGAGCTGCATTGGAGAATGCGGAAGCATGTGAGAGATCCGCGAGTTACCGCGCTGGGCAGTTTTCTTCGTGCCTGGAGCCTGGACGAAGTTCCCCAGTTCCTGAATGTACTCTACGGGGAAATGTCGCTCATCGGCCCGCGCCCCATCGTGCGGGAGGAGCTTCATTTGTATGGCGATCTGCTGCCTTATTACCTGTGCGTAAAGCCCGGCCTGTCGGGCTTGTGGCAGGTGTCGGGAAGAAGCAATCTGGACTACGCGCGAAGGTGTGAGCTCGATGCAACCTATGTGAAGAGCTGGAGCCTGTTCAGCGATGTTTGCATCCTGCTTCGCACCATTCCCGCCGTCTTGCGCCGCGACGGGTCCTGTTAGGAAGTGAGTGACAAATCTGAAGACCGGCAGCGCATCTTGAGTTCACAGTAAAGGAATTCGGATAGAATCCTGACTGTGACAAATGAGCTCTCGCAAATCGATGCTCTTAATCGCCGCTTCGAAATTCCCGGAATTGCAACAGTGGTTCCCGGCAGCGGAGGACTGGCGAAAGTGCGAGTTGCCACCCCTCTTGCTTCGGCGGAGATTTACCTGCACGGCGCCCAGGTAACATCGTGGCAGCGTGCCGGCGCTGAAGAGGCGATTTTTCTATCTGAGCATTCGCACTGGCAAGACGGCCGGGCCATCCGCGGCGGAATCCCCATCTGCTTTCCCTGGTTTCGAGCCAAGGCGGACGACCCCGAGGCCCCGGCTCACGGTTTCGTCCGGACCAGGGGGTGGCAGCTCGACTCTGTAACAGCCGGGAAAGACGGCTCGGCGGCCGTGACGTGCTCGACCGGGAGCGACGATTCTACGCGCCGCTGGTGGCCGCACGAATTTCGCATCGTCTATCGAATCACTACCGGGAAGGCCCTTCATCTCGAATTGACTGTCACAAATCTCGGATCCAGTCCGTTTGTATTTGAAGAAGCCTTGCATACTTATTTCCGCGTCGGCGCCGCCGAAGGAGTGCGGGTGCGCGGTCTCGATCAAGTCGCCTATCTCGACAACACCGATGGCAACCGCGAGAAAGTCCAGTCAGGAGACGTCGTTCTTGCGGGCCCAACCGATAATGCTTATCTCGATACACAAGGCGCTCTCGAATTGATCGATCCCGCGCTGCGCCGCACCCTCCGGACAGAAAAGGAGGGCTCCGCGACTACCGTTGTCTGGAACCCATGGCGGCAGGGAGCGGCATCCCTCGCCGATCTCGGCGACGATGAATGGCGGCAGATGGCCTGCGTGGAAGCCAGCAACATTCTCCAAGCGGCCGTCTCGCTGGCACCCGGCGAAGAACATACAATGGGCGCAACATTGAGCACTGTTGCGGCGTAGCTCAGCAAATTCGATCTTAGGTGTAACTTTGAGTTAGATCGAAAGAAGGCGGGAAAGAAATGGCGCGAGTAGCGGTTGTGGGAGTGGGAGCGATCGGCGGTGCTGTCGCCGGTTTACTTGAAACCACGGGCCAGCACGAGATTCTGCTCTGCACCCGGCGGCCATTGGACGCTCTAACCGTGAAAACGCCCGAAGGCGCGGTACGCGTAAACGCCCGCAATCTAACTGATCCGGCACAGGCGGAGGAGGTGGACTGGGTCATGATCGCAACCAAGACATATGACGCTGAAGGAGCCGCGGTGTGGCTCCGTGGGCTCGCAGCAAGCGGCGCCGCGGTCGCGGTAATTCAGAACGGGGTCGAGCATCTCGAGCGGTTTACCCCCTGGGTTCCACAGGAACGTATTGTGCCGGTGGTGATCGATTGCCCGGTGGAGAGGCAGAAGAATGGGGAAGTTCTTCAACGCGGTGCTGCGCGCATGAAGGTCGAGGAAGGCCGGCTCGGCCGCGAGTTCGCCGAGCTTTTTAAGGGAAGCAGGGCCGAGATCGAAGTTACTACGGACTGGAAATCTGCGGCGTGGCGGAAGTTATGCGTGAATGCCGCGGGAGCGCTGAACGCCATCACACTCAAGCCTGCCGGTATCTTCGCGAATGAAGCCGTAGCGCGCGTTGCGATGGGCATGGTGGAGGAATGCGTCGCGGTGGGCCGGGCCGAAGGCGCGCGCCTCGACGGCAATGTTGCCGAACAGGTGGTGGGCGGATACCGGAAACAGCCCAGGGATTCAGTAAACTCCATGCTGGCCGACAGGTTGGCGGGGCGGCGCATGGAGATCGACACCCGCAACGGGGTCATTGTGCGCCTGGGAGAGAAACACGGCATTGCCACGCCACTGAACCGTATGGCTGTGGCGGTTTTGACCGCGGCGGCTGAATAACATTCAAAGCATTTTGTTGTCAGCGTTACTCAGCGCTGCATCCGCGGCGGCCCGGCTCCAGCCGATGCGCAAATCCTTCACGCGGTGCAGGGCAAAGGCGCCGTCTGCATTCCGCGGCGCCGAAACCGCGAAGAAATCCGCTCGTTCCACATCCGTCAAGTAAAACGCGGGCCGCGCATCGGGGGTCGAATTCGCAATCTCCACGTGGCTCATCTCCACATTGCGCACGTGGCGCAGGAAGAAACCCGAAGCCGGCATCGTCCCGAACATTCCCGGCTCGGGATACTTGCCCTCAAATTCGGGCGGCTCCACCTTCGCCGCTTCTGCTGTTGCGCCGCCTACCGTCTCAATGTAGATGTTGGAAAGCTTCACATCTTCAATCGCGCAACCTGGAATGCCGCTGAGGATCGAACTCACCTGTTGCGGCGCGTTATAGCAATCGAGATTACTGATCAGAATGCGCTTCAGGGTTCCCACTTTGGTGGTGTCCTTCGGTCCGCGCAACCGCGCGCCCAGCCGCATGAAGATTGGCCCTGAGACCAGGTCGCGCATCGTCGTATTGGTAATCGTGAAGTCCTCGAGGAGCGCACCGTCCACGGTCTCCAGCGCATAGCCCTGGCAGCCTTCGAACACGCAATTTGAAATGGTCACATTGATAAAGCCGCCATTCGATTCCGTTCCGCATTTGATGCGGCCGGTGCGCGGAACGCGAAAGTCCGGTGCAAACTTCCTGAAGGTTCCATTCAGCACCGTGCCTAACTCGTAATATCCCGTCACCAGGCAGTTAGTAATGGTCAAATTTCGCGTGGCCCGCGCATAACCCAGCGCATAACTCGACTTTGGGCAGATGCCATCGTCCCACGGCGAATTAACGGTGCAGTTTGAAACCCGCACGTTCTGGCAGCAATCGATATCCATCCCGTCGCGGTCGGTGTCGATCTTCAGGTTATCGATTGTCAGGTTATCCACGCCGGTCAGCAACAGGCAAAAGTGCCCGCCCTTGAGCATTGAAAAGTCGCGCAGCACCACGTTGCGGCAGTTTTTGAACGCAATGGCCTTGTTGCCCACGCCCGCCTGCTCTGCCGTATACGGCGCGAGATCCCCAGGACGAAAATAACCGCGCGATAGCCCTTTGCCCCAGATCAGCCCCGTGCCGGTAATACTGAAGTCATGAATGTCCTCGCCCCAGATCAGCGAGTTGTGCCAGTGATTGTGGCCGTAATCCTGGTACGCGTCCCAATCCGTCTTCGGCTCGGCGGCATCGTATACGCCGCCGTTGTAGCCGGTCGCCTCACCGGGCTTGGGAGACGTGGCTGCGACGATCGTGCTGCCTTGCTCAAGGTGCAGATGCACCAGGCTCTTCAGACGAATCGAGAAGCAGAGATAGCTTCCGGCCGGAAACACGACCAACCCGCCGCCGGCCGCGGCTGCCGCATCAATCGCGCGATTCACTGCATCGGTGTCCAGAGTCTTGCCGTCGCCTGTTGCGCCGAATCTGCGAACGTCAAAGAATCCGGCGGCGACTTGCGCTTCCGCGCCGCTCTGTGCGGAATCCGCAATCGAAACCGCGGGCACTGCAACCGCCGCCATGCTCAGACTGCCCGTGCGCAAAAGGTCGCGCCGGAAGGAATTGAATGCTCGCATGAAAGTCTCCTCTCGATCGGAATCTAGGGGCACGGCAACCTATTCAGCCTTTCGAATCCTGTTCTCCGCGGACCGCTTCACGTTTAACGCGAATTTCTTCCATCACAGACTGTATCAGAGCCTTTGCACCTTCCAAACCGGCGAGAACTGCCTGCAAGTCGAGAGCGGGTTTTGAGGGGTTGCGGCTGGAGGCACAGTAAACGCCGTGCTGGCCGACCATGATCAGCGAGTCGGTTAGAAGGTCGAGGGCCACCGCCAGGCGGCCGCGTTCGATGCCCATCATGAATTCGTGGCGTTCCAATTCGGCCCGCTTTTCGTCGAATATGCTCATGCATCCAGCGTATCTGACCAGGCGCACGATGGGCTCAACAAGTGGTTTGGGTGTACAAGCAAAGACTACAGGCTGAGCTTGCGCATGTAATCCGCGTCCAGCTGCAGCGCCTCCATGATCGGCATGTTGAACTCTTCCTGCTCGATGAAGTAGTGCTTGAGGCCTGTGGCGGCCCGAAGGATCGGCTTGTAATCCATGGCGCCACGGCCCAGCACGACCGACTCGTATTCGCCTTTGGCATTCTTCGCCATGTCCTTTACGTGCAGCAGCGGGAAGCGCTCGGGGGTTTTGTTGAGGTAATCCAGAGGGTTGCGGCCGGCGGCGAAGACCCACCCGCAATCCATCTCGAAGACGACGAAAACGGGGTCTGTGAGGCGAAGCAGCTCATCGTAGAAAACCACGCCGTTCTCGCTGCCGAACTCCGGCAAATGATTGTGATAGCCGAAGGTCATGCCGGCGGCCCTGATCTTTTCGCCGATATGATTGAACTCGCCGGCCACCCAGCGCCAGTCTTCCAGATTGAGCGGGCCGCGCGCTGCCGGATCTTTGCGCATCGCCGAGGGGCAGACAATGTACTTGAGTCCAAGGGCGTGAGCGTATTCGATGTACTCGTCAAGATGCGGACGCAGCAGGTGCATGGGGTGATGGGTGCTGATGCAGCGCAGCCCGGCCTGATCCATGGCCTGGCGAAACTGTGCGGCGGTGCGATCGAAGTAGCCGGCGGCCTCTACCTCGACGTAGCCCTCCGCGGCAAGCTGGTGCAGCGTGCCGTCAAAGTCCTTGGGCAGCAGTTCGCGCACGCTGTAAAGCTGCAGCCCGATGGGCAGGCTGAGCGGAGCAGCGCCAAGATTGCGCGCGGCGACGGTGGTTGCGGCGGCGGCCGCTGCTGAAGCTTTCATAAACGTTCTACGCGATGAAATGCCCATTGGTCGATTCTCCCTTGAAATCCGTGCCGATTCCTCATTCCGTAGGAGCCTGTGGCAAAAGTCCAGAGTTCAGAAAATGCATCCCTCAGGGGCTAAAGCCCTACTGATTTTGCTGCACTTGCGGCACGACTAAAGTCGTGCCCTTTTAAAACCGGACTTCTACCACAGGCTGCTGGCCCCTACCCCTTGATCGTCTTCGCCGCGCCATCCCACTCGGCAATGGCGCGGTGGAAGTAAGAGTAGTTGGCCATGTGGCAGCCAATGGCGGCATGATTGCCGAAGACTTCGTCCTCCACCACGTGCTGCCGCGTGTTGATTGCGCGGTAAAAGTTGGCGATGTGCTCGGCGGTGTCGTCATAGCCCCTGGGAAGCGCGAAGGTCTCCACTTCCGGCGCAGGCGGCGGGTTCGCCGGAGCGGGATGCGCGGCGTTCCACTCATCCATCCCCTGCTGGCGTTGCGCCTTGGTCATGCCGTTCCAGCCGTATCCTTCAAAGCGCGGAGTCACATTCTGCGGCGTGAACGTGACGGAGCTGCCGGTTACGACAAGAGTGCCATTCGACCCGAAGAAGCTGATGCGCTCGTCTGCATCGTTGTTGTTCTGGTTGCAGTGAACGTGGACCTGAATGGGACCGTTGGCCGAGGGGTAGTCGTAAATGGTCTCGAGAAAATCAGGAAAATCGCGGCCATCTTTGTAATGGTAGAGGCCGCCGCTCGACAGAGCACGCGTGGGCGGGGAGTTGAGGCCGGTGATGGCAAAGATCCCCGACAGCATGTGGACGAAAAGATCGCCGCCCAGGCCGGAACTGTAGTCGGCAAACAGGCGCCAGCGGAAGAAGCGCACGGCATCGAATGCATGCGGCGGAGCATCCTGAAGGAAGCGATCCCAGTCGACCGTCTGCGGGCTCGCATCGGGCGGGATCGGATAGACCCATGCACCGCCGGGTGAGTTGCGGTTCCACTGTGCGTCAATGGAGTGAACTTCGCCCAGCCGCCCGGAGGCATATATCTCGCGCGCCTTGGCGTAGAGGATGGAGCTGACCCTCTGGCTCCCGGCCTGGAATATCCGATTGCCATTCTTGACCGCCGCAACCATCGCCTGGCCGTCTGCCACCGAGTGCGACATCGGCTTTTCGCAGTAGACGTCTTTGCCCGCGGCTACGGCATCGAGCGTCACGCGGCGATGCAGATGGTCGGAAGTGGCGACGAGAACTGCGTCTACATCTTTGCGATCGAATAAAGTGCGATAGTCGCCGGTGGTCGGAATGTCCCCGCCCCAAGCCTCTTTGGCGGACGTATGGCGGGTATTATAAAGGTCGGCCGCTCCCACGCATTCACCCGTGGGGACCTGGCGCGCTGAGCGCAGCAGGTCGCAACCGCGAATGCCCGTGCCGACAATCACGAAGCGGATTTTGCGTGTGCCGGGGTCAACCTGAGCCGCCAGCGGCGAAGGCTCCAGCAAGGTTGCTTTCATGGCCGCACCCGCGGCAACTGCACCGGCACCGATGCGGACAAAATCCCGCCGCGTCATTGGAAATCGATTCACTTGAGCCTCTCCACGTGTTTCTGGTCCGACGGCCATTCTCGCTCCCAACAGCGGGTTGTGTAAAGAAGGGCCGAAACGAAGGCGTTGTGCGAGGCGGCGCGGATGGGTAGGATACGGAACGGGAAGCGGCGCGGAGAATAATGCGCGATACAACGCGAGTTGGGGGCCATTGTTGAAAGCAGCGATTGGATTGGGAGCACTGATAGGCATGTTCGCGGTGTCGCATTCAGCGGGAGCCGCAGAGCTGGCGAAGCTTGAGACGAAGCCCGACTTCGGTCCGAATGTAATGGTCTTCAATCCTTCCATGCCCGCGGCAGAAATCCAGCAGCAGATTGATAGGGTCTACGCAGCGCAGCAGCACAGCGAATTCGGCTCCGAGCGCAATGCGATCCTGTTCCTGCCCGGCGACTACAAGGTGGATGTGCCGGTCGGCTTCTATACGGAGGTCGTCGGCCTGGGTGCAACGCCGGACGCCGTGCACATTACCGGCAACGTGCACTCCGACGCCAGCCTGCCGCGCAACAACGCAACCTGCACGTTCTGGCGCGCGGCGGAGGGCTTCTCCGTCACTCCAACGGGCGGCGCAGTCAACGGAATCATGCAGTGGGCGGTATCGCAGGCGGTTCCGTTTCGCCGCATGCATGTGCTGGGCAGCATGGTGCTGCACCAGAACGGCGGCTGGACCAGCGGCGGCTGGATGTCGGACTCGTTGGTCGACGGGAACGTCGGCGCAGGCCCGCAGCAGCAGTGGATCAGCCGCAACAGCGAGTGGGGAAGCTGGACGGGCGCGAACTGGAACATGGTCTTTGTTGGCGTGCCGCACCCACCCGAAGGCGATTGGCCCATGCCGCCTTACACCAAGGTTGCCGAAACTCCCGTGATTCGCGAGAAGCCGTTTCTGCAGGTGGACCCGGAAGGCCGCTACAGCGTGCGGGTTCCATCGCTGGTGCGCGATACGTCGGGAATCACCTGGCGAGCAGGCGCAACGCCGGGCAAATCAATCCCGCTAAGCCGCTTTTACATTGCCCACGCAGGCGCGGACGGTGCGGAGACAATGAATGCGGCGCTCGATGCGGGCAAGAGTTTGCTCTTGACGCCCGGGATCTACGAACTGACCGAGCCCATCCGCGTCACGCGTCCGGATACGGTGGTGATGGGTCTCGGCTTCGCCACGCTGAAACCGGCGAAGGGCACAGCCGCGATGACTGCGGCGGACGCGGACGGCATCATCATCGCCGGACTGCTGTTCGACGCGGGCGCGGAGTCGTCTCCGGTGCTCCTCGAAGTCGGCCCGCAAGGTAGCAGGGCCAGCCACGCGCGCAACCCCATCTCGCTGCACGATGTCTTCTTCCGCGTGGGCGGTGCGAGCGTGGGACGCGCCAAGATCAATCTCGCAGTCAATTCGAACGACACCATCGTCGACCACACCTGGATCTGGCGCGCCGACCATGGCTCGGGCGTGGGCTGGACGCAAAACTTGAGCGCGAACGGACTGGTCGTCAACGGCAACAACGTCACGGTATACGGACTGTTTGTGGAGCATCACCAGGAGTTCCAGGTGCTTTGGAACGGCAATGGCGGCCGCACCTACTTCTATCAATCCGAAATCCCCTACGACCCTCCCGATCAGGCCAGTTATTCCAGCGCGCCTGGAACGAACGGATGGGCCTCCTACAAGGTGGCAGACAGCGTGACCGGTCATGAAGCGTGGGGACTGGGCGTTTACTCCGTCTTCCGCCACCCGAACGTGGTGCTCACCCGCGCCATTGAGGTTCCGCGCAAACCGGACGTAAAGTTCCACCACATGATCACCGTAGCGCTCGACAACCTCGGCGAAATCTCCAACGTAATCGACGATGCCGGCGGGCCGACCTCGACGGGAATGGCGCGGATTACGCCCAAGGTGACGGAGTTTCCGTAAAAAGATCGTGGGATCGCCCTTCATGACCCATGTCGGAGATCGCGCGTGTAGCGGATAGGATGCCGAAAGAAATACCAGAAAAAGTGCGGACGTCCGATCACTGCCGTCAACGCTCCCACTAGCGCATAGTCCGCCATGTTTGCTTCAACAGTGACAGTCGATGTTTGTTGAGGCAGGATTGGAAGCGCATCGAGCTTCTGTCGACCGGGCTGCAGTTGATAACCCAAAATTCGCACGGTGTCAGAAGGCCCCGAACCGAACGCAATATCGTAAGTTCCAGGGGGCGCGGTGATCTCGAAGTCGCCGTTTCCATTTGTGTGCGCACTCGCCACGATCTGATGGTTTGCGAGAAGCGCCACGAACGCGTTTGGCATCGGACCCGAGCTATCCGATTTCAAAATTTGACCTGAAAGACGCGCGGACAGACCTTCACCGGCACCCGACGGCTGTGCCGCAAGCGACAGAGGAAGCACGAGCGAATCGGCCAGCACAATCCCAGCTGCCATCCGAGGCCTAGGAGCTTGTTGAAAATTGCCTATGTGGTGCGCGGTTCTTTGGCTTTTCTGCTTGCTCCGGGCTGATTTTCGTTCGAAACGTGTGTTTTGCGAGTG
>Ga0302320_10010755_pt1 | contig 19457 bp, 11 predicted proteins | sample Bog_T0_3_FD_202130 | JGI IMG/M metagenome (GOLD analysis project Ga0302320, IMG submission 202130) | Peat permafrost microbial communities from Stordalen Mire near Abisko, Sweden - Bog_T0_3 | ecosystem: Environmental > Terrestrial > Soil > Wetlands > Peat | place: Sweden: Abisko, Stordalen Mire... | reverse complement strand
AAAGCTAGAAGAACCGAAGACCGATGCGATGCAGGTCGGCTCGCGAACGGTGTCACTTTTAATGGTGCATCATCCGCGAGCGCGTCGCTATTTGCTCCGGCTTCGTCCCGATGGCACAGCGCGAGTGACGATCCCACGCAACGGAAGCATTCGAGCAGCCAGAGATTTCGCCTCACGAAACGTCGGTTGGCTTGAACAACAATTCCAACGTCTGGCAGCCCGGCCAAAAATTCCTAACATTTGGAATCTGGGAACGGAGATTCTTTTTCGTGGAGAGTTGGTTCGCATTGAACCTGACGCTGACGGCTCAATCTTTTTCAGCACCGAACGGATGAATGTTTCCGATGCACACGCTGACTTGCGGCCAGCTATCCAAAAACGCCTTCGCCAACTTGCATCGGAGGAACTGCCGCCCCGCGTCATGGAATTGGCGGCACTGCATCGAGTGAATGTGTCCCGCGTCACCGTGAGGAATCAAAAATCTCGATGGGGTTCTTGTTCAAGGCACGGAACCATCTCGCTCAATTGGCGATTGATTCAGACACCGGGTTTTGTGCGCGACTACATCATCCTGCACGAACTAGCGCATCGGCGGCAAATGAACCACTCGGAAACATTCTGGCAGGAAGTGGAGCGTCTGTTTCCTGATTATTCGCAGGCCGAGCGATGGTTGAAACAGCACGCAAATTTATTACGGTAGGGTTATGCGCCAAAGACTCGGAGTTTTTCGCCGCTTCGGGGTCACGCCTCTTCGCCAACCCCCTTCGGCGATGACACCCTGCACGGACTCAAAACATCCAAGACTTTGGCTTGGACGGGCGGGCGAGCAGGATCGGGCTTTCCTGCAAGTATTCGGAAACCCAACCAACTCGCTTGATCCGCCCTGTCGGATTCAAGCGACGAATTCCGGCTTGCAGCCGGACGGGTTGACGCAGGGTGTCACATTCGGATTCAAGAATTTTGATTATACAATTTCCGTCGAATTATACTCGACAGAATTGAGGGTCTTGATACGTTTTATTCATGGCAAAAATACATCCATATCATACAAACTCACCGGAACATCGCCGCGAGGTATATCACGATCAGGACGACTGCCCAGACGGAAAGCGCATCGAACATAAGCACCGTGTGGAAGGAACTGATAACAGGAAACACTGTCTGGAGTGTGAAAAAATTGAACATCATCATAAAGAAGAACCGCACAAGCACCATGACCGCCCTCCGCAGCCAGACCGTCGGCACGCTCAATGAGTGCGGAGGAAGCTTCAAAAACATGGTTTGAGAAATATCCAAAATTGTTTGAACAACAGTCGGATATTCTCAAATCATTCGGTTTTCAATTAAACCAAGAAACTTTAAGCAAACATCGCCAAATCGTCTTTGAAGGTCATTCAAAAGTTGATCCACAGAGACAGCTTATTGTCGCATTTCCACAGGCGTTCCCTTCGTGTGCGCCAAAGATTTTTGATAAACCTTCGAGCAAGTTACTGACACGGCATCATCGCAATGATACGCGCCAATTATGCCTATTCAGTTTTAGCGAAAATAATTGGAACGCTTCTCTATCAGTTGCCGATGCGCTTGCAGAGGCTGAAAACTTAATTTCCAAATTCAAGGCCGGAAGCGCAGTGCTGGAAAATCAGCCGCCCGAACCGTTGACGCGGGCGATTCAATACATACCGAATGCCGCGATGTTAGTGCCTCCACCAATTTCAACTTTCAAAGACTTTGCAAAATTGAATTCTTTGGTTGGGAGGTTTTCCGCAAAGTTTGTCCACGATGGAGAATTCAAACGCGAGACCCGAGGACGCGGAGTTATTCTTGAAGCCAGTTTTGGCGCTGAAAAAATGCGTTGCTCGCGTCAGTATTCCAATTATTTTGGGAAAAATGGCGCGGAGATTATTGGCGATTGGTTTTATTTACAAAATCCACCAACACATGAAAACTTACAGGACGTTATCAAAAAATGTTTTCAAAAAATTCATGGAGTGAAGAAAGCCCCATTCTATTGGCTTGGATTGATTTTTTGCGAGGAAACCGGAGTAGCTGGTCAGACTCGGACTACATGGCTCATTGTGCGGGCGAATGCCGCAGGAGAATTCCACTTAATCAGGACATTTCCATATATTGAAAACGAACGATATGTCAGAATTCCCGGCTTGGAAGGCCTTGAAAAAAAGTGCGTGACCATTGTCGGCTGCGGTAGTCTGGGATCAAAAATCGCCGTAAATTTAGCGGCGTCGGGAGTGAACCGCTTTCACTTGGTTGATTGTGATTATTTTGAACCTAATAATTCTGTTCGCCACGAACTTGGCGTCGAATGCTTTGGTCTCAACAAAGAACACGCATTATTAAACCGACTCAGTTCATTAAATCCGGCTGTCGCAGAAAATTCCAGTTCTGTTAATTTTCAAGTGGGTGCGACAAATACGTTCGACCGAGAACTTCAATTTAACAAAATTGTCAACGAATCTGACCTCATCATTGACACGACTGCAATACATTCCGTCAGCCGTTTTTTTAATGAACTTTCCTTTGAATTACGAATCCCGACATTGTTTGCAACGGTAACAAACGGCGCATGGGGCGGTGAAATCGTGAGAACGATTCCAGGAAAAACTCCATGCTGGTTGTGCTGGCTTGATCAATATTATGACAACAAACCCCCGTCCGCTCCCGATTTAACAGCCGAAATTTTTGCGCCGGGATGTGACCAGCCTACTTTTACCGGCACTACCTATGAATTGGGAATGGTAGCAAATCTGGCAACATCAATAGCCGTTGATACATTATTGGGAAGCAAAGATTTTTCAAAAAATTACATTCGTTGGTCTGGAAAAGATAGAACAGGCCAGCCCATTTACTTGACCGAAATTTTACCGACCAGCCATCAAAAAGAATGTCTATACTGCGGTTCTCGAAATGAAATTTAACCGTGTCATATTATTGCCGAAATGCTTATCCGTCATCAGGATGGAATCTCGTAAGGCAAGATGTATCGAAACCGGCGGGCCGTTAGTCGGATATATTGCAAAAGACGGGACGCTCGTCGTTGCTGATGCAACAGGCCCAGGGACGAGGGCAAAACTAGAACGATATAGCGTAACGATTGACGGTGAACACGCGCAAAAATTTTGCGATCAAGTCAGGCGTGAATTCAATGGAAACATTGATTATGTGGGAGACTGGCACAAACATACGGGATTCTCTTTAAGACCAAGCGAACACGATATTACCGCCATGAAGAAAATGGCGAATTTTGAATTTTCGCCAACAAAAAATCCGATTTCCCTTATTTATCGAAGACTGCCCGAAGGGTTTCAAGTTTATGTTTGGGATGGCTCCGGCTCGTTAGCAAAAATTTCATCAGCGATTGATACGGAATTCTAAAAATCAAATTTATTTGCCGCTGCGCTAGAAAAGGAATTCGGCTCATTGCCTTTGCCTCATACATATTTTTGCTCCCCCAAGCCGCTCCACCACCTCGCCAGATTCGGGTTTTGATTCGGACTCCGAATTTTTGGATTCGGGTCTGTTTGCCGCGCCCACTTCCCATTATACCGCCCTATGCCCACCGCGTGAACCGATTCTTGTCCTTTCGCTCCGCTCGCGTCACCATATTACAAGTGCAACCGAACAAACTCGAAACCCTCGACGACCTGATGGCACAAGCCGAGCATTACGCCGGGTTTTGTATGCGCAACAGTGGGAAAATGTCGCCCACGCTTTTTATGATTGGTGCGGACGGCCCGCTAATGTTCGTCCCAACTTCGTTGGTGAATGCCGATGAGAAAGACGCTTTCGCAAACACCGCCCGGCTCGTGTGTATCGCCCATGCCGCCAAGGTTTCCGTCATGGCGCTCGAAGCCTGGATGAAGACCGCAACGCCCGGCGAGAAAATGGACATGACCGAACCGCCGTCCGAGGCGTTTGACCGGCAGGAAGTCATCGTCCTCATGGGCGAGTCGCACGACGGCCAGAAGCAAAAATTTCTGCCCATCATCCGCCACGGCAACGGCAAATTTTTCAACCTCGGCGAAACCACCGTTCCCGGTATGGACAAAATGGAAGGCCGTTTCGCGCAAATTCTCCCGCCGAAAGTGGCCGATGACCAAATGCGGCTGCTTGCAAAAACCATGTTGAAAGTCAAAGGCGTCAACGTCGCCAAACCCGGCGCAAACATCCGGCTTCCACGTTCGCGCCGCTAACCCATCGCTCCACGAGTCGAATCAATCAGTTTGAATTCGCCAACCAGTTCCGACATCATGCAGTCAGGCCATGCCAAATCCGACGACCAATTCAGGAATCAGGGACAACCACAAGCGCGGCGTCGTGGCCGATTTTCTTAAGGCGAAAATTCACTCCGGCTCGCGCCTTTCCGTCGTTTCTGCGTATTTCACGATTTATGCTTACGACGCGCTTCGTGAACACCTTGACCAGATTGACCATCTGGATTTCCTTTTCGGCGAGCCTCGATTTATTTCGTCCCTCGATCCCGATAAGACAGACAAGAAATCATTCAAAATTGAAGATGAAGGGTTGCAACTCGCCAACCGCCTTGAACAAAAGCGCGTCGCTCGTGATTGTGCCGAATGGATGAGGAAGAAGGTGGACATCAAATCCATCCGCCATGCGCAGCTTCTACACGGCAAGATGTATCACATTGCCAATGCGGGCGTGGAGGAAGCCATTCTCGGCAGTTCCAATTTCACCGTGCGTGGCCTCGGCCTTGGCGCGGGCAACAACAACATCGAACTCAATTTGGAAGTGGACAGTAATCGCGACCGACGCGACCTGAAAATCTGGTTCGATGAATTGTGGAATGACTCGGCGCTCGTGGAGGACGTAAAGGCGGAAGTCCTCCAATACCTCGGACAGCTTTACCAGAATCACGCGCCGGAATTCATTTACTACAAGACGCTGTTCCACGTTTTTGAAAACTTCCTTGCCGACCAGGAGAAAGGCGGACTGCTTGACCAGAACATCAAAATCGTGGACACGGAAATCTGGAAAGCCTGTTTCGAGTTCCAGCGCGACGGCGTGAAAGGCGCGATCAATAAAATCCTCAAACACAACGGCTGCATCCTTGCCGACAGCGTCGGCTTGGGAAAAACGTTCGAGGCGCTGGCCGTCATCAAATACTTCGAGTTGAAAAACGAGCGCGTGCTTGTCCTTTGCCCGAAAAAACTCCGCGAAAACTGGACTGTTTATCAGGCTCAAAACAACAGCCTGCTCAATCCCTTCACCAAAGACCGGTTTGCCTACTCCGTCCTATCTCACACCGACTTGAGCCGCGAAGACGGGCTTTCCGGCGACATCAATCTGGAAACATTCAATTGGGGCAACTTCGACCTCGTCGTAATTGATGAGTCGCACAACTTCCGCAACAACACACCCGGTCGGCGCGATGAAGAAGGCATCCTCATTCGCAAAAGCCGCTATCAGCGTTTGATGGACGACATCGTCAAGAGCGGTGTCAAAACGAAAGTCCTGCTGCTCTCCGCCACGCCGGTCAACAACGACCTGCGCGACCTGCGCAACCAGATTTATTTCCTGACCGAGGGCAGCGACATCGCTTTCAAGGACACCATCGGTGTCGGCAGCCTGAAGGACACGCTCGCCGCCGCGCAAAAAACTTTCACCGTTTGGGCAAAAAAACAGTCCGGCGAGCGTAAAACCAAAGACCTGCTGGAAAAATTGAGTTCTGCGTTTTTCAAATTGCTGGACGAACTGACCATCGCTCGCTCGCGAAAACACATTCTACGTTATTACAAAGCCAGCATCGCCGCGCTTGGTGGATTCCCGGAACGCAAGAAGCCAGTCACGATTTTCCCGGACATTGACACCCAAGGCCAGTTTCTTTCCTACGACAAACTCAACGACGAAATCAACGGCTACAAACTGTCGCTGTTTGCGCCGTCGCGTTATCTTAAAGCCGAGTTCAAGTCCCTGCCGATGTATGAAACGCACAGTGGCGATCCGTTCAGCCAAGCCGACCGCGAAAAATTCCTCGTCGGCATGATGAAGATGAATTTTCTGAAACGGCTGGAAAGCTCGGTGAAGTCGTTTGAAATCACGATAGGCCGGACGATTGGCAAAATTGAGGCGTTGGAAAAGAAAATCCACAATTTTATCGCCACGCCGGATCAGAATCCTGAATCCGACGAACTGGAATTGGACATGGGTGAGGCCGGGCAGGACGAGGAACTTGAACAGGCGTTGCTCGTCGGCGGCAAGTTCAAATACAAACTTGAACACCTTGAATTGGATTCAGGCAAGAACTGGTTGAAGGATTTGAAAAAGGACAAAGACCAGCTCCGCATCCTTTTCAACGCTGCGAAAAATGTGACGCCGGACACCGACGCCAAGTTGCAGGAACTTAAAAAACTCATTGCTGCCAAAGTTGCGAACCCGGCCACCAACAAACTCGGCCAGCAAGTCAAAAAGGTGCTCGTGTTCACCGCGTTCGCCGACACCGCCGCCTACTTGTTTGATTCATTGCGTGTGTGGGCGGAAAATGATTTAGGCATTCACATCGCGCTCGTCACGGGCGGCGGCGGCAATCACACCACGTTTGGCAAAACAGATTACAACCAAATCCTCACCAATTTTTCCCCGCGTTCTAAAAACCGCGACAAAATTCCGACAATGCAGCAGGACGGTGAGATTGATTTGCTCATCGCCACGGATTGCATATCCGAAGGGCAGAACCTTCAGGATTGCGATTATCTCGTCAACTACGACATCCACTGGAATCCCGTCCGCATCATTCAACGCTTTGGCCGTATTGACCGTATCGGCAGCGTTAACCACACCGTCCAGTTGGTGAATTTTTGGCCGACACAAGACCTCGACAAATACGTCAATCTCAAAAACCGCGTCGAAGCGCGCATGGCGCTGGTGGACATCGCCGCCACGTTCGAGGACAACATTCTAAAAACGGACGAAATCGAGGAACTTATCCACGAGGATATGCGCTACCGCGACAAGCAACTTCTGCGGTTGCGCGAGGAAGTCCTCGACCTTGAAGATTTCAGCGAGAGCGTCGCCCTGAATGAATTCACGCTCGATGACTTCCGCATTGAGTTGAGCAAATATATTGAGGCCAACCGCAAGCTGCTCGAAGACGCGCCGCTTGGTCTGTATGCCGTCGTGCCGCCGCACCCGGAACAACAGATCATCGCGCCAGGTGTTGTGTTCTGCTTAAAACAAAAAGGCGAGCCGAAAAGCGGCGACACCGTGAACCCACTCCAGCTTTACTATCTTGTTTATGTCCGCGACGACGGCACGGTTCGTTTTGGTTTCGCGCAGCCCAAGCAAATTCTCGAAATCTACCGGCTGCTTTGCACCGGCAAAACTGCGGCCTACGAACAACTCTGCCAGTTGTTCGACAACGAGACAAACAACGGCGCGGACATGAAGCTCTACAACAAACTGCTCGTCGCCGCCGTGGATTCAATCGCCAAAACGTTCCAGAAGCGCGTCGCCGCCGGCCTGCAAACCAGCCGCGACTTCGTGATTCCCAATCAGCACGAACAGGCGCGTGAAACCACCGACTTTGATCTCATCACTTGGCTTGTCATTAAAACGCCATGAACGAACTCGAAACCAAACAGGCCATTGTCGCGTCGCTGAAAAGTTTCGCCGACAAGCCGCTCGCCGCCGCCGCCACCGCGCTCTTTGAATCGCTCGGCTACAAAAGCGAAAAGCGCATCGTTCTTAAACCAAACACGCCCGAAACTTTCGTCGCCACGTTTGCCAAAGACAAACCGCTAAATCCAGATAACGCACTCCTTGCCGACTGGCAATCCGTGGATTTTTTATTCCAACTCACGGACGATGAAGTCCGCGCCGCCGCGATGGGCAACCAGCAATTCCTGTTTGAGAGCAAAGGTAAATGGGCAGGCGCGGCGATTGAATCTTATCTTTTCTTCGCTATCACGCTGGCAAAACCGCACTACACGCGCACCGAACTTTCCGGCATCACCCGCGCCGTCAACCGTCTGTTCCCCATGCCCGCCATGCTCCTGTTCCGGCATGGCGACACGCTCACGCTTGCCGTCATCAATCGCCGGTTGCACAAACGCGACGACGCCAAGGACGTGCTGGAAAAAGTCACGCTCATCAAGGACATCCGTTTCGTAAATCCGCACCGCGCCCACATCGAAATCTTGTGTGACTTGTCGTTCGACTCGCTACGCGAGCGGCATGACTTCTCCAATTTCGTCGCGCTTCACGCCGCTTGGAAGAAGTCCCTCGACAGTTCCGAACTCAACAAGCGTTTCTTCCTCGAAGTCGCCAATTGGTATTTCTGGGCGCTCAAATACGCCGAGTTTCCCAAGGATGCGCCCAAGCAGGACGGAAAGGATCACATCAGCGTCATCCGCCTCATCACCCGACTCATGTTCGTCTGGTTCATCAAGGAGAAGGGACTTGTTCCCGACGTGCTGTTTGACGAACGCAAGCTCCCGCAAATCCTCAACGGTTTTGCGCCCGCAAAAACCGCCGACAAGGAATCGGTTTTTTACCGCGCCATCCTGCAAAATCTTTTCTTCGCCACGCTCAACACCGAAATGGACAAGCGCGGCTGGACGAAGGAAGAACAGAATTTCATGGCGCACAGCCTGTATCGCTTCCGTGAATCATTTCAGAAACCCGCCGACGCCCTTGACCTGTTCAAAAACATTCCGTTCCTGAACGGCGGCTTGTTCGAGTGCTTGGACAAAGACCACGGCGAAAACGCCCGTCCGCGCTACGAACGGATTGACGGCTTCTCCCGCCGCGAGGACAGCCAGGCCATCGTGCCGGATTTTCTTTTCTTCGGCGCGGAACACGACGTGGATTTGAGCGCGGAATACGGCGACAACAAATTCAAGAAGGTCAAGGTGCGCGGCCTCATCCACACGTTGAATCACTATAAATTCACCGTCGCGGAAAACACGCCCATTGAGGAAGAAATCGCGCTCGATCCCGAATTGTCCGGCAAGGTGTTTGAAAATCTGCTCGCGGCCTACAACCCTGAAACCGGCGCGACCGCCCGCAAACAGACCGGCTCGTTTTACACCCCGCGCGAAATCGTCAACTACATGGTGGACGAGGCGCTCATCGCCAGCTTGAAAACCAAATTGGAAACCGCGCTGACGGACGCGAAAGACGTGGAAATACGTCTCCGCCAACTTTTCGCTTACAATAACGAACCGCACAAATTTTCCGCGCTGGAAGTGGACGCGCTCATCGCCACCATTGACTCCCTGAAATCGCTCGACCCGGCGGTTGGCTCTGGCGCGTTCCCAATGGGCATCCTGCACAAGCTCGTTTTCATTCTCGGCAAGCTCGACCCACGCAACGAGAAATGGAAGGAACGCCAGATTGCCCGCGTCCGCGACACAATGGCGACCGCCGAAAAAATTGACGATGCCACCGCCCGCGAGCGCGCGATGAGCGAGCTTGAGCTGCAAATCACCGGTATCAATGAAGCCTTTGAACTCAACGAATTGGATTACGGCCGCAAGCTCTACCTGATTGAGAATTGCATTTACGGCGTGGACATCCAGCCCATCGCCGTCCAAATCGCCAAGATGCGGTTTTTCATTTCGCTCATCGTGGAGCAGAAGATTGACGACACGCAGCCCAATCGCGGCGTGCGTCCGTTGCCGAATCTGGAAACCAAGTTTGTCGCGGCCAACACGCTCATTGGCGTGAACCGCCCAGGCCAACAATTACTCCGCAACCGCGACATTGAAGCAAAAGAAGCAACGCTCCGGGAAGTGCGGCGACGCCATTTCCTTGCCCGCACGCTCACGCAGAAAAAGAAATGCCGCGAGCAGGACGAAAAACTCCGCGCTGAAATTGCCGAACTGCTCAAAGGCGATGGCTGGGATACGGCGACCGCCCGCAGTCTAGCAAACTGGAATCCCTACGATCAAAATGCTTCAGCAGATTTTTTCGACCCGGAATGGATGTTTGGAATCTTAGACGGGTTTCATGTTTGTATTGGCAATCCGCCATACATTACATACCGAGGCAAGGAGCGTGTTGGTGTTACAGATGCGGAAGTTAAGCTGCTAATCTCACTTTACCCTAATTCGGCTGAATATAAGGTGAATAGTTATGCCTTGTTTACTGACCGAAGTTTGCGTTTTTTGGCAACCAATGGTGTCCTCACCTTCATCGTTCCAAGCACGATTTTGCAGAACGAGTATTTGCAGAAAATCAGAAGACTCATATTGTCGAAATACCACCTTGCGAAGCTAGTTTCTTTTGGCAACAAGGTGTTTCTAGCTGTTACTGACTCTATCATTTTATTTATCGAAAACACATTTTCGGTGGACTCCATCACGGAGGCAATTCGTCAAGACGACTTGGTGTTTGATGATTGTTCCAAGCGAACGAAACCGTTTTTACAATCACACTGGCTTCGTCAAGATGGATGCGTCATCAACATCAAGGTTGATACAGAACAATCAGCGTTACTCGAAAATATTGAAAAAGGTGCAACGAGGCTGGATGAGTTCTTGGAGGTATATGTGGGAATAGTTGCGAGCGGAATAAAAAAGTTCCTCTCCACCACGAAAGAGAACAAGCAGTTCAAAAAATATCTTCAAGGAAGACACATGAAGCGTTTCATCAATGCACCGGCAGAGCTGTATATCAACTTTGACATATCGCGCTTGCACAGCAATACCGACGAGACCGTTTATCTTCAGCCGGAAAAGGTGTTGGTAAGAAAAACAGGAAATTTCCTTTTGGCAAGTTACGACGATGAACAGTTCTATACTGACCAGAGCATTTACAACCTTTACAAAAAACGGAATTGCGAACTTGATCTCAAGTTCTGCCTCGCGTTGCTAAATTCAAGGCTGCTGAATTATTACTTCCAGCACAAGATGGTAACAAATCCCGATGTCTTTCCCTATATCAAAGGCATTCATTTGAAGCTTCTACCATTCAGGATTCCGTCTGAAAAAACGCGGTCTGCTATTCACGAACTGGTCGCCGAAATTATTACTACCAAGAAGAAATCTTTAGACCGAGACACCGTTGCGCTGGAGCGTAAAATTGACCAACACGTTTACGCCCTCTACGGCCTGACGCCGGAGGAAATCAAAATCGTGGAGGACGCAGCAAAATGAAAATAGGTGCCGGACGTAGTTGCGTGTTCTGTGGTTCTCCGGCAGACAGTCGTGAACACGTTTTTGCAAAGCGTCTGTGCAAGCGCGCCGGTGCTGTCCGTTTTCCAGTAATTTCAGGAGTATTCACCGAAGGCAAGGGAACGAACACACGAAAGCAACATCACATTGAAGCGGCCCAAACTCGTCATGTTTGCGCCAATTGCAACAGCACTTGGATGAACATTTTGGAAACATGGTTTGAGGAACGGTTGGGATTCCTAATTGAACCCAATTGGCCCAAGCTCGCATTGCCAATGATTGAGGCGCTAAAATCCGAGCGCAATCATCTGGCACATTGGCTCATTAAAACCGCAGTTATGTTCAACCACGCCTGTATCAGGGGTGAGCTTCCCATCGAATTCCCGCTGGAAATCACGCATAAAATTAAGAATGGAATTATCCCGGTAAATTGTTGGGTGGATTTAGCCTATGCCAAGGAATCCACAGTGGGCGGTTCAATCACCAGATGTTTTCGCGTTGTCAATGGCGGGAAATACGAGCCAAGCGTAATAATTAAAAATGGGGACGGATTCAAATTCACGGTTCAATTTAATCATTTACTGTTGCGCATTGCTCAAGCGCCCAAGGCCAAAGTCACTTACGAAAGTTGGCGCGGAGAAGGGCCGGTTCGTCTATATCCAAGTAGCTCGCCAAAATTACCTGACGATTTTACCTACAAAGACATTCGGGAATTTGACAATTCAGTTGTGCTGGAAACTTGGCTTGGTTGCAAAGGAGACATCGAATGAAACGGGACATGAATCTCACCCAGAACGACATTGTGGAATTGGCCGGGATGAAGCACCGGCAGTCGTGGAAAAAAAGTTCCAATGTCAGCGAGCAAACAAAAGCAGCCCAATCAGTTTGCCGTTCGTGGCAGCAGGCGGTGAAGGATAATTTCAAAGACCGGTTTTCAGCGGAGCATCCTGTCGGCGACGGATTCAAAGAGAAAATAGACTTGGTGGATTTGCAAGACGCAGTTGCCTATGAGTTGAAAGTCTCAAAGAACAATACGCACTTCGAGTTTTACCGCGACATCTTCAAAGTCGCCGTCCACAACGCGCACAATTCTCGTTTGAAAATCAAGAAGCTCGTCTTCATCGCGCCAACCGCAGGCGCAGATAAGCTCCGCACTGCCTACGGAAAAGCCGTTCACATACTCGCCGAAAACCACCATTCAATCGTGGTCGAAATCTGCGGTATTTAGGTTTAGAGCCGTCATGAAGAAAGATGGAACATTGTTTTATTCGCCAACCGATTTGATTCGGTTCATGGAGTCACCATTTGCCACTTGGATGGAGCGGTTCAATTTGGAATTTCCGGGCAAATTCCCGCCTGACGAAGAAACCGAGGAACAGAAGTTGGTCGCAAAAACAGGCAACCAGCACGAAGAAAAATACCTTCAAATACTTCACACCGAAGGCCGCGACGTTTGTGTAATTCAGAAAACAGATCTTCCGCTCGCCATCAAACAAACTTTGAGCGCCATCAGTGAAGGGCGAGAGATAATTTACCAAGCACACCTCACGTTACCGCCCTTTCGAGGCTTTGCAGATTTTCTTGTCCGCGATGGAAAGCCGAGTCCAGGTTTGAACCGCTACGAAGTATGGGACACAAAACTCGCCCGCAAAACCAAGCCATACTACCTGATTCAACTTTGCTGCTATGCCGAAATGTTGGAGAAAATTCAAGGAGTCAGACCGCAGAAGCTACGGGTGGTTTTAGGCGACAACTCAATTCCAGAATTTAGAACGGATGATTTTTATTATTATTACCGCAATCTCAAGCAGGCGTTTCTCAAGCAAATGGACGAGTTTGATCCCAACCAGCCACCAGTCCCCGACCCAAGGGCTGATCACGGTCACTGGCGTTCTTATGCAGAGAAATATCTCATCGAAAAAGACCACTTGATTCAAGTAGCAGGAATCACGGTCGGCCAGATTAAAAAACTAAATAAGGCCGGTATCAACAAAGTGTCTGAACTTGTCGGTTCAAGCGACAAATCGGTTCCGAAATTGAGTCGTGACATAATGATTCGATTGGCTGAACAGGCGTCGTTGCAAGTAACAACACGCGAATTGCGAGCCAAGGCAAAACCGGATGAAATTGTGCGCCCAACATTCCGCATTTTGAAACCGGATGGCAATGATCCAAGGCGCGGGCTGGCCACGCTGCCTCCTTCATCCCTTGGGGATGTTTTTTTTGACATGGAGGGTTTCCCGCTGGTTGAAGGCGGCCTCGAATACCTTTTTGGCGCGTCGCACTTGGACGACGGCGGAAAATTACTGTTTCAAGATTGGTGGGCGCATGACAACAAGGAAGAAAAGGCGGCATTCGAGGGTTTCGTAGATTGGGCTTATGCCCGTTGGAAAGCTGACCCGACGATGCACATATATCATTATGCAAAGTATGAAGTCAGCGCTCTTCGCCGCCTGATGGGCCGATATGGAACGAGGGAAGATGAAGTGGACAATCTGTTGCGAAATGAAGTGTTTGTTGACCTCTACCAAGTTGTTCGGCAGGGACTTCGCATCGGCGAACCAAGTTATTCAATTAAGGACGTTGAACATTTATACCGCGAAAAGCGTTCCGGCGATGTCACCGCTGCGGGTGAATCCATTGTTTATTATGCGAACTGGATTGAAAGCGGCCAATCGCGAAACTGGAACTCATCTGACATTCTCCGCAAAATTCGCGATTACAATAAAGACGACTGCGACTCCCTCGTCCTGCTGATTGATTGGCTTCGCAACCAACAAAAAATTCAAGGGATTGCTTATATCCCGGCACGAACCAATGTGCCGGAATCAGAAACCAAAGTTGTTGATCCTTTAATTGCTGCAAGGATTGAACTGGCAAACCGGCTGCAATCACAGATTCCAGAAAATGTTGAGGAGCGTAACAAAGAAGCTGACAAGTGGCTCGTTCAGGAAATGCTCGGCCATCTAATCGAATTTCATCGCCGCGAAAACAAGCCGGTTTGGTGGAGGATGTTTGATAGGCACGCTTTGACGGCGGATGAACTGAAGGAAGACATCAATTGTCTCGGCGACCTCGTGCTTGAGTCCAATCCGCCGGTTCAGGTGAAAAGGTCGTGGGTTTTCACTTATTCCTTCGACCCGAACCAGGACAACAAAATGAGGGAAGATGACCATGTGATTTTGTCCCACGACTTGAGCGTGAAACTTACAGTGGAGGCGTTTGACCCCGAAGGCCGCATTCAATTGAAGGTAAGTGAAAAGATTCTTAATGATCGTTTGGGTGGTCGAATGCCGAAAACAATGTCGCTGATTCCCGATGAATTTGTGAATCCAAGACCCATACCGGAGGCCATTGCTGATGTCGCAGCCAGGTGGGAAAGCACAAAGACTGTTCCAGAAAATCTTCGCAGACTCCTCTTGCGGTTGCCTCCAAATTTGTCTGGAAAAAATCCATCGGATTCACTGGTCAATTCCAACGAAGACGTTGGCACAGCAGCGGTGCGTATTGTGACCGATATGCAGAATTCAGTTCTCTGCATTCAAGGCCCTCCCGGATGCGGGAAGACAACGACGGCTTCGGGAGTCATAGTTAATCTTCTAAAATCAGCCAAGAAAATCGGCATCACATCCAACAGCCACAAAGCCATCATCAATCTGTTGAGCGCGTGCAACGATAAGCTCACAGGAAAACTCCAAGGAATCAAAGCTGGCGGCGACGGCAACGACCCGATTTTCACCAGATGTCCGGGATTGATTCATGTGGCGGTATCAGGCGATGCCGCGACCCAATTTAGCACTGGATTGATTGCTGGAACTGCGTGGTTGTTCGCACGCGATGACATGGCGGACAAATTGGATTACCTCTTTGTTGACGAAGCCGGACAAGTTTCGTTGGCAAACCTTGCTGGAATGTCGCGCTGCGCCCGCAATGTCATTCTCATGGGAGATCAAATGCAACTTGAACAGCCAATTCAAGGTTCACATCCGGGTGATAGCGGTATGTCCGTGTTAAATTATTATTTGATGGGTCACGCGACAATCCCTGAAAAGCTCGGACTTTTTCTTGGAACATCTTTCAGAATGCACCCGGATGTATGTCAATTCATATCCGAAATGGTGTATGAAAGTCGGCTTCAAGCTGCTCCCGAAAATAAAAATCGAGAGTTGGTTGTTCCACCCGCAGGTGGAAAACACGTTCGGAAACCAGCGGGCATTATATTTTCACCAGTTGAACATGACGGCAACACTCAAGGAAGTGAGGAGGAAGTTGAGAGAATCAAGGAGATCGTCAACGAACTGTTGGGACGCACGCTCATCGACAAAAAGGGAAACCCAAAGCAACTTGAGTTGAGCGACATTCTTTTCGTCGCGCCATACAACCTGCAAGTTCGTTCACTGAAAACTGCGTTGCCGCAAAATGCCAAAGTCGGTTCCGTTGATAAATTCCAAGGCCAAGAAGCACCAGTCGTGATCGTATCCATGTGTTCCAGTGCTGGTGAGGATGGGCCGCGAGGATTGGAGTTCCTCTTGGATAAAAATCGAATCAATGTTGCCATCTCTCGCGCGCAGACGCTCGCCATCGTCGTCGGAGACCCTCGCATCGCGTCAGCCCCTTGTTCAAGCGTGGCCGACATGGAGCGGTTAAATTTGTTCTGCCGTCTGCAATCCTTCAATGATTTCTCGACTCACACAAAACCGGTGAGATAACCCGCCATCCTACCACGGACTTCCCGTCGCACCATGAATCCCCAGCTATACCGCTTACCTTTTACTGACGCGGACTTTATATAAACGATACGGAATTGTCCCCTTCGCATACGTAATGTCAAGTTTGACAGTTTAAGGGCGTTTGGGGATGATTTAAGCGTATGTCGAATCTTTCCGAATTTATCGGCCAGCAATGGCACGACATCAAAGGAAACGCCAAGTGGGATTTTATCAAATGGACATTCTGGGGGTGTTCTATGATTCCATCCGCCGTCACAGCAATTGCAACCTTCTTGCGCCATGCTCCCATTTGGGAAGTTGTTTTATTTACTTTTCTCGCTTTCTTATTTGGCATTTTTATCTGGTGTGTTTTGGTGTTGGCTGTTTTGAAATTTGGAAATCGTTTTGGAATTCGAGACCATCTTTCAAAAACAGATTTGGAAATTGAACCGATTCCAAGCGATTCTAAACCATCAAAGAAACATCCTTTTCACATTCGGATTCTAAATAATAATCCAAAGCAAAATGCGGATGATTTGAAAGTAGAAATTATTTCATTCACTGACAATCTTTCGTCGCAATTTCAAAGCATTGCTCAACGCTATTATCATCCGGCACATTTCGATAAGATGGCAGAGCTAAAATCGTCAACTGGTCGAAACACGATAAATCCCAGTGACGGATTGGAATTCACGGTTTTTTATTTTGAATCATCTATAAGGATTCAAGGCCAGCCTCGTAGTGTTATTGCAACATTTGACCTGAAAGGCGGTATCGTCAAAGAAAATGTTGCAAGTTTTCACGAGGGCAAGAAATACCAAATTAAATTCGCCGCATCCGCACGAGGGTTCGCCAAAATCGAGCGGGAATTCAACATGAAGTTTTTTGATGATGATGGTGTTTGCAAAATCGAATTAACGCCGTTTGCCCCGCTCACGAAAGAAGAAAAGAAGTCTGAAATCATGCAGACTATTGGTCAATACCAAGAACTATTAAACGACCGTTATTCTAAAATCAACCAAACGGAATTCTGGGAATATGCCAATCAAAATGAATATGCTTTTGAAAACAATTTAATGGACGGCGATACAGGTTCTATATTTGCAGAGATAGAAAAGTTTTTGGAAAAAGAAATCCCCGGCGCGGCGGCGGATTTCAAAGACACTGTAAATTTGCAATTATCACGCATCAATAATTATGACCCGAATGGAATAGGTGAGAAAAAGCGCCTTTATTATGTGCGTGCTATTGATCATTTGAAACATCGCTCAAACCAACTTGCTAAAATAAAAGACAAACTTAATTTGAAACCATTATGAATCTTAAACAAGCCAGAGAATAAGGGAAGATGGAGCAATTCATCCGCGAGCGCGCGAAGCAGCCGCCAGCGGATAAGAAGCGATTTAATAAACTTGTCAAGACCGTGGCTTTGCAAACCGTGAAACCAAAGCGGGGAACATCTCCGCCTGCGCTTCACTTCCTCCGCTCGCCGACCGCAGACCGAAGCCTGTTTCTTATTTTACCCGCGCCATCCGGCGCTGTTGTGCAATCCGCTCCAACAATTCGCGGGTGCGGCCAACTTCCGCCGCCAGTGCAGCTTCCTTCGGCAATGCGGTGAGATATTCACGGACGAGCAATTTGTTGTGCAATCCCTCCATCGCATAGCGAGCCAGCGCATCATCTTTTCCCGCGCAGAGAATCAAGCCCACCGGCGGATTCTCGCCGGGCTGCATCCAGTGTTCGCGCGCAAAATTGCAATAAAGATTCATCTGGCCGATGTCGGTGTGAACCAGTTCGGCAATTTTCAGGTCAATGATGACGAGGCAGCGCAGCCGCCGATGGAAGAACACCAAGTCTACCCGAAACCACCTGTGGCCGATCCGCACCCGTTTTTGTCTGCCGACAAATGCAAATTCATTGCCGAGTTCGAGCAGGAAAGTTTCGAGGTGTCGGATGAGCGCGTCCTCCAAGTCGCTTTCGGAGTATTCGTCTTTAAGGCCAAGAAATTCCAGCACCAGCGGATTGCGGATTTCTTCGTCGGCGGAAACCGTATCACCAACTATGGGCTTCTCACCTTTCACCAGCATCGCCGATTTATTTTTCGACAATGCCGCGCGCTCGTAAAACTGCGAGTTGATTTGCCGGTCAAGCTGCCGAACCGACCAGCCGCCCGCCAGCGCCTCGCGAACGTAGAACTCGCGCGCGTGCGAATTCCGCACCCGCAGCAAACGGACGTAGTGCGTCCACGGCAGCGGGAGGGCTTGCGCAACCGGACTGAGCCGTTCAACCGCACACGCTGATGATTTTCCAATCACCGATTGGAGAATTTCTGATTTTCCAATCACTGATTGGAAATTGTCCGGCAAAGGAAATGTCAGGTGAAATTGCCGCATGGCCGCGACTTGTGCCGGGCCGAAACCACGGCCAAATCGGTGCGTTAAATCCTTGGAAAATTTAATGACCACTTCTTCGCCGTAGCCCGCGCGTTTCTGACCCGCCTGCTCATGTTCCACGATTCGCCGGCCAATTTCCCAATACGTCGCCGTCATCAAAGTGTTGACGACCCGCGCCGAGGCGCGTCGCGCCACGTCCAACAGTTCGACCACGCCGCTCAACACGCTGTCGTAATCAGCCGCTTTGTGCTGAATCGTTCTGCCGGTCTTCGATTTGTCGCTCGGTTTGCTCATAAAACATTTCTGCGCCCGCAGATTCTTACCGGATTGCTATTCGCTTGGCGAGCCAGACCGTCGGTCGCAATTCGCAAACTTGCCGCGACTCGTTAAGTCAACAAACGGTTGTTCATCCATGGGGCGTTGATTTCCGCCGTGTTCATCCGCCCGCTTCCCGCGCTTCTGGTTGCTCCGCGCAATTTCGCGCCACAAAAAATGTGTCACTGCATTGCTCCATGCTCCGCCGCCCGCCAGCGCGAAAAGCAGGCTTGAGTGCGTTTCGTTCGGAACCGGATTGCTCTCCCGACGTGAGGCGAAGAGAGCAATCCCGTTCCTTCAAACACGAAACGCAAAAACATGAACACGACAGAAAACTTCGTCTCAACGCCTCAACCGCCGAACAACATCGTCATGCCGCTTAAATTCCCACCGCAACCGCAGGAATGGAAAATTGTTTCCTTGCGTGAATGTCCCACGCCGCAAGAAATGCAATTGTGCGAAACTCCAAGTGAAGCAGCCGCTTATTGGAGAACGCATATCACGCAACACCCGTATTTTAATCCTGAATGCGAATGTCTCGTGGTTTTGATTTTGAACACACGCCGTAAAATCAAAGGTCACTATTTCGTTTCTATCGGCACGCTGGACACCATTCTATGCCAGCCAAGAGAAGTCTTCCGTCTGGCAATCATGGCCAGCGCAGCCGCCATTATTATCATGCACCAGCATCCGAGCGGTGAATCCACTCCATCCGAAGCGGACATTAAAGTCACACGCGATCTCATTCGAGGCGGTCAATTGCTTAAAATTGATGTGGTTGACCATGTTGTCATTGGAAATGGCAATCATACTTCACTTCGTGAGAGTGGTTATTTTTATCAGTGAGGCGTGAGCTTCGCTTAATAATTTTGGGGCAAATGCTGCCC
>Ga0302320_10010751_pt1 | contig 19458 bp, 13 predicted proteins | sample Bog_T0_3_FD_202130 | JGI IMG/M metagenome (GOLD analysis project Ga0302320, IMG submission 202130) | Peat permafrost microbial communities from Stordalen Mire near Abisko, Sweden - Bog_T0_3 | ecosystem: Environmental > Terrestrial > Soil > Wetlands > Peat | place: Sweden: Abisko, Stordalen Mire... | reverse complement strand
ACGCCCTTATCAAGGATGAACTCGGCACCATCACGGACATCACGGCTGTCCGCTACAATTTGGCCGGCGAGTGGTTCGATGTGCCGCGCCCGGAAGCCAACATGGGGTTGCCATCAGCCCAATCCCTGCTCACGTCCGTCTTGCGCCGTGGCGGCGATCTGCAGTCGAAGATCCTCGAAACGGAAGCCACCATTCAGGGAAACGAGGCAACGCTTGCTCGCCTGCACACTGCACTCGACTATGAAAGTCCCTACGAGGCAAAGCTCAAAGAGTACGAACAGCGTCTCGCGGAGATCGACAAGGAACTGCTCGGCAAGACGGAAGAAGTCGAGGAACTCGTCGATGCTGAAACAGAAGAACTGCCGTCAGTAAACGCCCTCTCGGTCGATCTTGAATCGACTGACAACGTGGACCGCGACCGCGCGGAAGCTATCGAGGACCGATCCCCAGCCCAGGTTGGCGTCGATGATGCTCCAGGCGAAACCATCCAAGTGCCAGTGATGCAGGCTCCGCGTTTCAAGAGAAGGCAATCAGTCGATAGAGGCCGCTAAACATCGCGGCAACAACCATCATGCTCTGCATACGATAGAGGACACTATCACGTATGCGCCCGACATGAACCACCATCAAATCGGGGCACTCTCAGGATCAAGTGGCGTAATTGTTTCTGCGCTATTTGGCGTACGCGCTTTTGAAGCAAGGCTCAGGATTCGACTGTCCCGAGCCGATGGAGGAATGGACTCTTAAACGCCGTGCGGCGTCGCCGGCCACCAGGTGGTGTTCCCGCTCAGCCAAAGCAAACGTGAGAATTCCAGGATGCCACTTCCTCTGGCGTACCTCTCTTTTGCACTTCGCTCAAAATCGCGAGCCGGAACTCGGGATGAATTTGAAGAGGCATTAGGCGAAACCACGGATATTTGTCCAACAGGACAAATGCTTCAGGGAGAGAAGAAACGGATTCGCTTGTGCTGACTAGGCTTCCCAGTCCGCGCAGATCCTCCTCATCGAGCAAATCATTCATCGTAGTCTCGTCCGTTTGCGTCCAAAACCCCCACTGGCCCGCAGCATCTCTGTGCCCGAACAGTGTTAGGCTCCCGCCCTCCGCGCCCAACGCTAGTATGGTTTCCCCGGTCATTCGTTTGCCTCGCTTTCTGGGTGGTGTTCGGGCTCCTTATCCAGGTCATCGGTAAGCGTCGGGTCTGCGGCAGCCGCAAGCGGTCCTCGCAAACCAAGCTCATCTTTCAGTTCGCCAATCTGGCGCACGGCTTCCTCGATGATGTGCGGCTTCTCAACGCCAGTAGGGAGAAAAATAGGCACGGCCACCCATCTGTAATTTTTGATGTCGGCATCGAAGCAACGCTGAGGAGCAGCCGTGCGAAACCGGACTAGATCCTCGCGGACTTGAACTGTCGCACAGGACTCAGGATAGAAATTAACCCAAATTGGCGAGACTCCCAAATTGCGCCATAAATTGGCGCTGAAACCGACCCATGCGTTAAATCCGCAAATTCGGATGTAAGTGCCAGATCCGTATCGGAAGTTGGACTCCTTCCTCTTAATACACAACCCCAATTTCACAGACTTCTCCACGATGGCGAATGGCAGGTCGGAAAAGTCGATGATTCTCCGTGCCATGCCCAGATTGGTTAGTTCGTCGCCACTGACGGGCAAGAACGCTGTTTCGTCCATCCTTCTGCACAGCCCTTGAAGTTGGGCAATGTCGTTACAAGGCCCAATTTCTCCGGCAGAGGTTGCGGCTGTGAAAAGAGCATCAAGCAAAGCGCCCCACGATGTCACGGCTATGTAGTGGCCTTCGCCGAGGGAAGCAGCCGTCATGGATGCGAGCTTCTGAGCGTTGCCGACTGGAACCTCATTAGCTCCGCACCGACGAACCACCTCATCCCAGACAAGCTGGAGACGGGCCTTCGGAACCACGAACAACAGAGCGGCGACCCCGACCGGAAGCTGATGGAAAAGTTCTTGGATATATGTCACTGGCTGATTCTCGGTCAGGCCTGCCCAGAACTTGTTCTCCACTATCACCCGGAGCTGGCCTTTACCGTCGCGGCATTTCATGTCGGGGATGGACTGTTCCAAGCCGCCGCGCTGTGTCTCGAAGTACAGTCCTCCCGGACAGTCCAACCCGATCGGGCGAAGGAACTCCGTGAACGCACGCGATGCGGCGGGAGAGGTCCGAAGGACGAAGCTTAATGCCTCCGTGGCCAGATTCTCTGGGTGAGTGGCAAACTGAAACGCGAGGTGTCCAAAGACGGTATTAGGTCCCACGGGACGCTCCTTCCTCCTGCTATTGTTCCCCTGCATCCGTCCCCACAGATTATACGGAGCTCAAGCCGCGCGAGGGCGGGAACAGCAAGGCATCGGCGGACGCCCGGAAAATATTGAAGTTCGATCTCTAGACCAGGTCGCCGTCGATGATGCTCCAGGCGAAACCATCCAAGTGCCAGTGATGCAGGCTCCGCGTTTCAAGAGAAAGCAATCAGTCGACAGAGGCCGCTAAACACGTGTGCCATGAAAGCCTTCGACGCCGAAGGCTTTCATGGCATAAGAGTTGCAAGTTCGTTGCAAAAATCTATGACGAACTGGACGCTGCATTTTGTATTGAGTGCCTTTTTATTCGGATATATAATAATTACAGTCCGACGAAACAAGCACCATAGGAGAGTACGAAAATGGCACGACGGGAAGTGAAGGCAGTAAGGGGCGTTTTTGAGCGTCCGAAAGGCTCAGGCTTGTGGTGGATCAACTTCTACCAGGACGGCAAGCAGCACCGGGAGAAAGTCGGGGCGCGGTCTGCGGCCATCGACCTTTACCGTATTCGCAAGGCGGATGCGAGACGCGGTGTCAAGCTGCCCGATCTGCGAAACGGCAAGGTGACGCTCTCCGCACTGATCGACGGCGCACTGGAGTTCGCGCGCACCCACAATAAGAGCGTTCGGGACTACGAATGTAAGGGCCGAATCCTAAAAGAGGCAATGGGGGAACGCATCGCCTCGGAGATCACGCCGCAGGAAATTGACCGTTGGTTTTCGAGCAGGTTCAAAACATCGGCAACGGCAAACCGCTACAGGGCATTCCTAAGCCTCGTCTATCGCGAAGCCATTCGCAACGGAAAGATCGACACCAATCCCGCTCGGCTGGTCAGGCAGCGAAAAGAGGGGGGCGGTCGCCTGCGGTTTCTGAGCCGTGAGGAATTTGACAGCCTTTACGCTGTAATTGCCCGACGATTCCCGGAGCACATTCCAGAGTTCATCGTTTCCATTCATACGGGGATGCGGCTGAGTGAACAATACTCTTGCACTTGGGCGCAAGTGCATCTGGACCGCCGCACGATCGAACTGACGAAGACCAAGAATGGCTCTGCCCGAACTGTTCACCTGAATTCCGACGCCATGTCAGCAATTCAATCGAAAAAAATGCCAAAACAGCGTCCGACTGACCCGGTTTTTCCGCGTGAGGGTTCAAAGGGAAGATTCGACACCCGCTCGTGGTTCCAACCCTGCCTTGCGGAGGCCAAGATTGCAGGATACGTTTGGCACTCGAACCGCCACACTTTCTGCTCCTGGCTGGCGATGGCAGGAGCATCCATCAAAGAGATTCAGGAGGCTGCGGGGCACAAGACAATCACCATGTCGGCCCGTTACAGCCATCTGTCGCCCGAGCATCGACAGTCTGTGGTCGAGCGCATCGCCGGCACCGGCCAAACACGCCCAGGCACTGAATAACACAACAGGCACCAAAACAGGCACCAGACGAAAATGGCCACTCGCTTTCGAGTGGCCATTTTCTCTATAAACTCTTTGTTTTGTTGGTGCCGGGAGGGGGGGTCGAACCCCCACGACCTTGCGATCGGCGGATTTTGAGTCCGCTGCGTCTGCCAGTTCCGCCATCCCGGCTCCGGGTGGGAATCCGCTCTCAAAGTATCGCACAGCTCTTCGATGTCGCGCTATGGGCTAGTCGTTCCACCATCGCGCGGTTATAGACCTATTTCGCTGGCTGCGGCGCGCAAGATGTGCCCAACGGAGTACCGACCTTGGCTTTCCACAACCATCCTCCGGCCCGCGAAGTGTGAATGCCGTGCGACAATGAAGGCAACCGTGATGAATTTCGCTACCTCTGGACAGGTTGTTCCCGAGCCGGTTGCGGTAACCCCGCAGTTGCTCGCCACGCACAGCATCACCGCAGATGAGTACAGCCGAATCCTCGCAGCTCTGGGGCGCGTTCCTTCGCTCACCGAACTCGGCATCTACAGCGTAATGTGGAGCGAACACTGCTCTTACAAGTCAAGCCGCGTGCATCTTAAGCGGCTCCCAACCAAGAGTGACCGCGTTGTACAGGGTCCGGGCGAGAATGCCGGCATTATCGACGTGGGCGACGGTTGGGCTTGCGCTTTCAAGATTGAATCTCACAACCACCCCAGCTATATCGAGCCTTTTCAGGGCGCGGCTACCGGCGTCGGCGGGATATTGCGCGATATTTTCACCATGGGCGCGCGTCCGCTTGCCGTGATGGATTCCCTTCGATTTGGCGCTATAGCCGAAGAGACTGGTCAAAGCGCGGAAGACAGGAAGCTGGCTCAAAAGAACCACTCGATTGTCGAAGGAGTGGTGAGCGGCATTGCCGGGTACGGCAACTGCTTCGGTGTGCCTAACCTTGGCGGCGAGACAAAATTCGAAGCCTGTTACAGCGGCAATCCGCTGGTGAACGCTTTCGCTCTCGGCTTGGTTCGCATCGACGAAATTTTCTACGGCAAGGCCTCCGGAACGGGCAATCCGGTGATCTACGTTGGCGCAAAAACCGGCCGCGACGGCATCCACGGAGCAACCATGGCCAGCGAAGAGTTCCACGAGGGCACCGAGGCCAAACGCCCTAACGTTCAGGTGGGCGACCCCTTCATGGAAAAGTTGCTGCTCGAAGCCTGCCTTGAGGCCATGCAGACCGGCGCAATTGTTGGCATCCAGGACATGGGCGCAGCCGGGCTGACCTGTTCCACCTGCGAGATGGGGGCGCGCGGCGGTGTCGGCCTGGATGTTGAGCTCGATCTGGTTCCGCAGCGCGAGACCGGCATGACGGCTTACGAAATCATGCTCTCCGAGAGCCAGGAACGCATGTTGCTGGTGGCGAGCCTGGGGCGCGAAGGCGAGGTTCTGGACGTCTTTTCCAAGTGGGGCCTTGATGCCGTCATCGTGGGAACCGTGGAGGCGGAGCCGCGACTGCGCATCCGCCACCACGGCGAACTTGTTGCCGACATTCCAAACAAATCCCTCACCGACGACGCTCCGCTCTACCATCGGCCGGTCGGCACCTGGAAAGCTCCCGTGCCGTTCGATCCTCCCGCAGACGCTCTGGCCGAGTTATCCAAGGATCGTGACTATACCGAAGACCTGAAGAAACTGCTTGCCAGCTCCAACGTCTGTTCCAAGCGCTGGGTCCATGAGCAATACGACACAATGGTCCAGACGAACACCGTCATCGGCCCGGGCGGCGAGGCGGGGGTGATGCGGATCAAGGGGACAGGGATCGGGGATCAGGGATCAGGGATCAAAGAACGCGGGCTTGCGATGGCCCTCGACGGCAACAGTCGCTGGGCCTACCTCGATCCCAAGCTGGGCGCAATGCACGCCGTGGCCGAAGCCGCCCGCAAGGTGGCCTGTACCGGCGCAACTCCCGTTGCCGCCACCAACTGCCTGAACTTCGGCAACCCCGAGAAGCCGGAGATCATGGCCCAGCTTTCAGCGGCCATCGACGGCATAGCCGAAGCCTGCATCGCACTGGGCACACCCATCACCGGCGGTAACGTATCGCTCTATAACGAAACTCGCGGCGAAGGCATCTATCCTACCCCTGTACTGGGAATTGTCGGCATCCTTGAAGATGTAACGAATGCTGTGCCGGCAGATTTTCAGCAGGAAAGCGATGCCATCGTTCTGCTATGGCCCATCCCCAGGGGCAAGGAACCTGATCCCAGCCTCACAGTGCCCTTCCAACCCGAGCCCATGCGATATTACCCGGTTGAAGCGACGCACGATCCGGTAGCGTTGGAGGATGCGGAGGATCCTGAAGCCTCGGCAACCGCCAAGTTGGCAGCCTTCGGTTCCTCTGAATATGCACATGCGGTCCTTGGCGGTCTTTGGGGCCAGCCACCGCCGCTCGATCTCGATGCGGAAGCCGATCTGCACACTCTTCTGGCTGTGCTGGCCGCGCGCAAGCTGCTTCACTCAGCCCGCGATATCTCAGACGGGGGCATCGCTGTTGCCGTTGCCCAGGCAGCATTCACAAACAACATAGGCGCAAGTGTCGAACAGGATCAGTCGCTGATGGCCCATCCTTTGTTCGGCATCTTTGCCGAACCAGCCTCGACCATGCTGGTGACCGCCGAACACAGCCAAGTGGCGAAAATCGAAGCCTTGGCGGCGGAATACAGCTTCTTTGCCGCCCGCATCGGCACCACAGGCGGTCAGCGCATCGAGATCAGTGTTGACCGCGAGCCGTTCATTTCCGCGTCGCTCGCCAGCCTGCGCAGACCCTGGGCTGAATCCCTTGAGGCAACCCTGCGCGGTGAGGTGACCGCATGATCCGTTGCCTCTTCCAGGGACTGGAAAGTGAGATCGACGCCTCGGACACACTGTTCGCAGAGTCACAGAGTACAAGCGGCGAGACCGCGTCCCGCCGTGCGCGCAGCACCGACAAGCTCCGCGAAGAATGCGGCGTAGTCGCCATACATGGCAATCCGGACGCCGCCCGCCAGGCGTATCTCGGCCTTTACGCTCTCCAGCATCGTGGCCAGGAATCCGCCGGCATTGCCACTGCTGACGGACTGCACCTTGCAAACATCAAGGGCATGGGCTTGGTGTCAGAGATTTTTACCGACGATGTGCTGCAAAAGCTTCCCGGCTCCATGGCCATCGGCCACACCCGGTACTCCACCACCGGCGATTCGGCCCTGCTCAACGCCCAGCCCATCCGCGTCGACTCCACCAAGGGCCTGATCGCCATTGCCCACAATGGCAACCTCGTTAATCTGGGTAACGCGCGCAGGAGTCTGGAGCGTGCCGGCGCGTACTTTCAAACGACGAGCGATTCCGAGATTATCGTCCAGCTTATCGCGCACTCCCGCGCCAGTTCGCTGGTCGACGCCATAGCTGACTCGCTCGCGCAGGTCGAGGGTGCTTTCTCCATCGTCATGATGACCCGCGATCGCATCTTCGCCGCGCGCGATCCACGCGGATTCCGCCCGCTCTCGATGGGCCGCATCCGTAACCCCGACGGGCCCGATACCGTAGTCTTTGCGTCGGAAACCTGCGCCTTCGACCTGCTCCGCGCCGAGTTTGTGCGCGACGTGCTCCCCGGTGAATTGGTGATGGTAACGGAAGACGGCGTAACCAGCCGCCAATATGCAACCGGCTTTCCGCAATCGAGCTGCATCTTCGAGCACGTTTACTTTGCCCGTCCCGACAGCCGAATCTTTGGCCGCTGGGTGCAGGAGAGCCGCGACCAGATGGGCCGCCAGTTGGCTCGCGAATCCGCAGTTCCAGCCGACGTGATCGTCCCGGTGCCAGACTCCGGAGTAACGGCAGCGTTGGGTTACGCTGAGCATGCTGGCATCCCGTTTCGCATGGGCCTCATCCGCAATCATTATGTGGGCCGAACCTTCATTGAGCCAGAGCAGCGTGTTCGCGACTTCGGCGTCCGCCTCAAGCTCAATCCCGTTCGCAACCTGCTTGAAGGCAAGCGAGTCATCCTGATCGACGACTCCATCATCCGAGGGACTACAAGCCGAAAGATTGTGCGCATGGTTCGCGGAGCGGGAGCAAAAGAAGTTCATCTCCGTATAAGTTGTCCACCGACAATTTCGCCTTGTTTTTATGGAGTGGATACTCCAAGCAAGCGGGACCTGATAGCAGCCAATAAGTCCGTTGAAGAAATCCGCCGCTTCATCGAGGCCGACTCGCTGGCTTACTTATCCCTGGAAGGGCTGTTGAGGAGTTGCGACGGCCAGGAGCATAACGGATACTGCACGGCCTGCTACACCGGCAACTACCCCACACAATGGGTTGATGTGGAGGATATTTTGCCTGCGGCGGTCAGTATCTAACAGAGCTATCCGGCCGCCCTGATTGAGAACCAGAATCAATGCTGGCCCTTTCGCGAAGGGATGCTATTAGGTTGCCCATGCCCCATCTACGAGCCCTCTTTGCTGCCGCTGTTTTTCTGGCAGCGTTCCTTCTTTTCTTAGCCGAGCCCATCGCGGCCAAGCAACTGTTGCCGACGCTTGGCGGTTCCGCAGCTGTCTGGATCACCTGTCTCGTCTTCTTCCAGACTGGTCTCCTGGTCGCCTATCTTTATGCGCATTGGCTCGCGCATCGTTCGCATTGGATTTCGCATTTCGCCCTGCTCCTGCTTGCCACGGTGTCCGCAGTCATCTGGTCCAGCCGGACCGTCGGCCTAAGCTCAGCTCATCCCATTGCCTCGATCTTTCTCACGCTCGGAATCTCGATCGGACTGCCCTTTCTGATGCTCGGCGCAACCAGCCCCTTGATGCAGGTATGGCTTGCACGCATTGAGACCCGGGACATTCCGTATCGCCTCTTCGCCCTTTCAAACCTTGGATCGCTGCTCGCATTGGCGATTTACCCAACCCTTATCGAACCGCACTTCACGTTGAGGGCACAGAGACTCGGGTGGTGTTTTGGCTTCGCTGCGTTCGCATTCGTCTCGGCGATCCTGGCTTGGCGAACCCGCTCGGCCGCAAATGCCCAAGCGCAGCAGAATGCAGAGGACGAGTCCGCTTTAACACCATCGCCGCTGAGTCACAAGTGTCTTTGGGTATTGTTACCCATGGGCGCAGCCATGCAACTCAGTGCAGTTACAAGTTATCTTACACAGAACATAGCGGCTATTCCAATGTTATGGATACTTCCGCTCGGCGTTTATCTCGTCACTTTAATTCTTGCCTTTCAGTTTCCCGGGCTCCTGCCTCGGGGCATTCTTGTGCGCTTTGTTGTTGTGATGCTGGCCGGCCTGGGTTACATGCTGTCGCAGGTCGACGTGTCGGTTCCGCTGCGAATTGGCCTCATCTTCTTTCTTGTGGAGGTCCTTTTCTCCTGCCTCTTTCTTCACACCGAGGCCTACACGCTGCGCCCAGAACGAAACTCCGAATCTACACTTTTCTATCTCCTCTTTGCCGGCGGTGGGGCTCTCGGCTCGTTCCTCATCGGAATTGCATCGCCGCTTGTTTTTTCCTTCAATTACGACCTGGCAATTACGTTCTTTCTTACCGCTCTGCTCGCACTCGCTGTAACCTGGCGCAGCGGTTGGGCGCAGCGCCTGCTGTGGACTACCGCGAGTATCCTGCTGCTGGTGTTGGTGATCATGCTGCGGGTGGCCTACCATCGGGATACGCTCTTCGCAATTCGCAACTTCTATGGCAGCCTTCGCGTGCGACAGACGCTTTCCGCCTATCCCGGCATTGCCATGCGCACTCTCTCGAACGGATCCATTCAGCATGGTAACCAGATATTTTCTCCGGAGTTACAAAGAACGCCCACCACTTATTACGCTGAGGACTCCGGCGTGGGACTCGCTTTGCGCTTTTGCTGCAAGGGACGCGCTCGGAACGTAGGCGTTGTTGGTCTAGGCGTGGGCACGATCGCGGCCTATGGCCATCCTGGCGATAAGATTCGCTTTTATGAGATCAATCCAGCCGTTTACCCTATCGCCCAACACTTTTTCACGTACATGCGCGACTCCGCCGCACAGGTGGATAGCGTGGAAGGAGATGCACGGGCTACCCTTGCCGGCGAACCTCCGATGGGATTCGACGTCCTGGTTATCGATGCGTTTTCAGGGGATGCCATTCCGCTTCATCTGCTTACCACGCAGGCCATTGCCCTCTACAAGCGCCATCTCGCCCCGGACGGCATTCTTGCTTTTCACATTTCCAATCAACATGTGGATCTTGAGCCCGAGATTACGCTGCAAGCCAGGGCCGCAGGCATGAATGTTCGCCGAGTATCGAGCTTCGCCAACGAGCAAACCGGCGAGTTCACGGCCACATGGATTCTGCTCACCTCGAGTTCCGAATTCTTTACACAGCCTGAAGTTGCCGCGCGTTTGAGACAACCAGCCGAGGATCCGAACGTACACCTATGGACCGACGACTACTCCAGCTTGTTGCCTCTGATTCGCTGGTAGGCGTTGGCTGTAACTCCAGCCTGCTGCCATTCTCGAAGCTTGCAAGGGGATTTCTTTCCTATCGCGCTTCGATAATCCTGAAGTTGCCGCTTGCATGCATCATGCTCATCAGGTAAAGCAATCCGTCGTAGTAGCGCTGTTCGCCGGATGGGACCGGCGTGTTCCAAAGCTCATCCACGAATTGTTTTTCAACAATCCCGTTCGTCGCCGCAAGGCTGCTCACCGCGGTTGTCGCCACCATGCCAACCGAATGCCTGGCCGAGAGCGGCTTGCCATCCAGCTTGTAGCGATCTACGAACTTATCGATACCCTGCCCGTAAAGAAATCTCTGAATCCGGTCGCTCAGCACTCTTTCCTGCTCGTCTTTCTTCCACCACGAGTAATCGACCGACCAGTTGCTGGCGCTGCGCCACGAATCGTAACTGAACGGCGTCGGCTTCCCGTCCCAGCCAACGACCGATGTCCCGTCAAAATGACTCCGGTCCGGAGTAAGTCCCGTCTCCGGCCCTGTAACTTTGGAGAATAGGTCCCGGCTAACATCCGCCGCCATGGCCCAGAACGCGCGATCTTCTACCGGACCCCAGCGTGCCCAGAGCTCATAGAACGCCGGCAAATGATAGCTCGCATCGGTCGTCCCCCCGTCAACGTTTGGCACAAACTTGATCATGAAGTGCTCTTCATCCACCATTGGCCCGATCGACCCGGGGCGCGGTGTACGATTGAACCGGAAGCCGGGGGGCCATAGCATACCCTTTGCCGCAGCCTCTCTCTCAGCGTCGTAGTTGTTGGGACTCGGCCATGGATGGTCTGGCTGGGTAAACGGGGCATCCTCGGGATGAATGCGGAATGGTCCCGTTCCGGTCAGCACAGGGTGGTGCCGCATGCCGCGCAGGATCTTGTCCGCCTCAGCCTGGTAGTTATAGATACCCTGCCCATTTCCCCAGCGATGCGCTGCAAAGTAGAGCGCCATGGTGAAGTACTCTTCCCCATCCGGCGCCGCCCCCGTCGAACGCGGCGAGCCGTCCGTGCCCATCGACCACGCAAAGTAACCCACGGAAGGATTCAGCTGGTCAGTTACAAGCATGTAAGTCTTAGCCCAGTTCCAAAGCGCGTCGAACTCCCGCTTTTTGTCTAACTGGACGGATATCATCATTCCATAACTCAATCCTTCTGTGCGGGCATCGTTGTTTGCCCAGTCGGTTACGTAGGCCAGCGTGCCGTTCTCATTGCTTCCCGTTTCAAAGTAGATCCGCTCTTCCTGCCCGTCTCCGTGAAAGAGTTGCAGGAAAGCCTTCTCGATCTTGGCCCGGCTTTCCGCAGCTGGATGTGCCTGCTCGCCAAACAGATCGCGATATCGGTGCGTCTTGTAAGCTCCTTCGCCATCGCCGGTCATGCGGGCAATCTCACCGAGCGGCGCGTCCACGTATATCGGCGGCATGACAAATGTGGGCTTGGCTGTACCGGCAGCCGGAGCTTGCACAGGCGCTGGGGCCGGAACTGCTTGAGCGCAGCAAGCGAGGCTTGCGGCCAACGACACAATTGCGCTGAATCCTTCCCACTTCGTCATGATCGCTCCACCAAAAGCTGCAACAGATAGTTGGTCTACTGGGCTGGATCGTCGGAAGTAAACGAAGAGCAGCAGGGCTTATCGGTCGCGTGGAAATTCATCAGTTCCGCACGGATGCCATCGGGATCGTAAAGATTGAACTGACCCTTGCCGTCTTTGCCGATCTTTGGTTGATCGTCATGCACGCCGGTCAGGCGGTTATCATCCTGAAGCACCTTGTACGCCTCGAATACGGAACCCTCGCCAATGGAAAAGTGGTCGAGGACGCCGAGATTGTGCTGCGAGATTGTGGGGGGGATGCCGGAACCGGATGGACCGCTGGTGAGCATATATTCGAGCCAGTCGTGGCTGTCAGGGGCCTGCTGGCTGACCCAGTCGACTTTGCCCTCGACCATGCCGCCAAACCAGTAGGGGCGGAAACCAAGAAGATCGCGGTAGAACGTGTCCTCGACGGCGCGGCTGTGGACCAGGAACCCGACATGGATGATGTGGTGGCCGATGACATTGGGATTGACTGGCGCCTTGGGGTATTCGGGTGGCTGAACGAACTCGACCTTGTTGCCTTCAGGGTCTTTTACAGCAAACCAGCGGCTGCCGTCGGCGCCTTTTTCCACCTTGTATGGCACCTTCCACGATCTGGAACCAAGATATCTGCGTAGGAGTTCCGCGTCGTTGGTATTCCAGGCCGTATGGTCCAGCCTATTGATTCCCGAATCCGGCGGCAGCGGAAGGACCTCAATGAATTGCGTGGCGCTGAGGGCATAGCGGACGCCCTTGGGGTCTTCGGGGTCGGCCAGCTTTGCTGCGCCCAGAATCTCGCGGTAGTAGTGCTCGGTGGCCGCTGGGTTCGATGTGTAGACCGCGATGTGCGATATGCCCGTGATTCTGGGGCGGGCGATGGGCTTATCGGGCATTTGAGCGGCGGCGGCGAACGTGAAGGCGGTGAGAGAAGCGGCAGCAAGAAGCCTGAACTGCATTTTGCACCTCGATTTAGACGTGGCACCACGATAAATCGATTTCTGTCGGCGCGCAAATGCTGTATGTCCACTTTCCACGCCAAGAGGAGCCTCAGCCACCTTACAATGCGCACATGCGCTTTCTTGGTTTGCAATCGCCTATCGTCTCGTTCCTCCTGCCAGTTTGCCTTGGGTTTTCGGGGTTCATCCACAGCTTACCGGCCCAGGCCGAGTCGCCTGCCAGTTCCTCCGCGACCAGCGGGCTACGGGCGGCGTCGGCGGCGGATCGCGCGCTGGCTTTGGGTATCTTCAAGGAACTCATCGAGATCAACACCACGGACACCCCACTTGGCAATGTAACGACCGCGACCACTGCGATGCAGAAGCGCTTCCTTGAAGCCGGGTTTCCAGCCGAGGATGTTCACCTGCTGGGTCCGGACGCGCGGAAGCAGAATCTGGTGGTGCGGTTCCGTGCCACGGGGACGTCGAGTGAAAAGCCGGTGCTATTTCTCTGCCACATGGACGTGGTGGAGGCCCTGCGGTCGGATTGGTCCACCGATCCATTTGAATTTGTGGTGAAGGACGGGTATTACTACGGGCGTGGCACGCAGGATATGAAGAACTCCGATGCTGCGCTGGTGGTCACGTTCTTGCGGCTCCATCGCGAGGGGTGGAAGCCGAAGCGCGATCTGATACTGGCGCTGACCGCGGACGAGGAGGGCGGAAAATTCAACGGAGCTGACTGGTTGGTTCGGCAGCACCGCGATCTGGTGGACGCGGCTTATGTCATCAATCCCGATGCGGGCGGGGTGGAACTGGACCATGGGCGCGCGGTGGTGGCGGACGTGGAGGCTACCGAGAAGGTTTACTCCGACTTTCAAATTACCGCCATCGATCGCGGAGGCCATAGCTCGCTTCCCCGGCCCGACAATGCGATTTATGAACTGACGTCGGCGTTGAACAAGCTGGCTGCGCATGTGTTTCCTTTTGAGATGAATGAAGTGACGCGGACGTACTTTACCAATCTTGCAAGTCAGGAGACAGGGCAGACGGCCGCGGATATTCGAGCGATTCTCGCCTCCCCGCCAGATATGGAGGCTGCCACGCGGCTGGGGGCCGAGCCGAGCTTCAACGCAAACTTCCGCACCACGTGCGTGGCTACGCGGCTGGCTGCCGGGCACGCCAACAACGCCCTGCCGCAAACCGCGCAGGCCAATGTGAATTGCCGCATCTTTCCAGGCCACTCGCCGGAGGAGATCAGGAAGCAGTTGATTGAAATCTTTGCCGACCCAAAGCTGACCGTGAAATATGTCTCCGACGCTGGTGAAGTGTCCGATACAGCACCCGAGCGAAAGGCCATGGTCCCGGCGGGGGCGATTGCGGAGGTTTTTGGGCCGTTGACGCGGCTGACGGAGGCTATATGGCCCGGCGTGCCGGTGACTCCTGTGATGGAAAACGGGGCCAGCGACTCGATCTATTTTGCACAGGCTGGGATTCCTTGCTACGGGTACTCGGCCATTGCGCTGGAACGGGACGATGAGCGCGCGCATGGGCGGGACGAGAGGCTTCCGGTGGATTCGTTTTGGAAGTCGCTGGACTTCTTTTACTCGTTTGCAAAGGCTCTGGGAGGCGACTGACCTGTTTGGGACCAGTTCATGGCGAGGCGCGTCTAACCGAATAGAGGTTGACTCACGTGAAATCCACTGGAACGGCGATCTTGGTTGCATGCCTGGCGGCGCCGATGGCCGCGCATGTGTCTGCGCAGGACGGTCATGGACAGGCAGTGGTAACGATTCTCTCGAAGCATCACACCGAGGTGGCCCCGAACATTTCTCAGCAGGATTTGGGCGTCAAGGTGAATGGAAAGGACTCCAACATTACCGGCTGGACACCGCTGCGCGGCGTCGAAGACAGGCTGGAACTGGTTGTGCTCATCGACAGTTCGGCGCATAACCTGGGCCGCCAGTTCGACGAGATCAAGCACTTCGTCCAGAGCCTGCCGCCGAACACACAGGTGGGGATTGGATACATGGAGAATGGACGTGCGGCGATGGCTGGCCCGCTTTCCTCAGATCACGCGCAAGTGCTTCAGAATCTGCATTTGCCAACCGGGACCAGTTCGAGCCCCTACTTTTGCCTCTCGGATCTGGCGAAGAACTGGCCTTCGACTGAGCGCAAGGCGCGGCGCGAAGTGGTTTTGGTGACCGACGGCATCGATCCCTACAACCCGCGTTTCGATCCAGGCGACAGTTATGTGCAGGCCGCGGCTAACGACTCAGTTCGCGCGGGGCTGGTGGTCTATTCGATTTACTGGAACGGGCGGAATGGGGCCGACTCTTCCGCAAGCGAGATGTCGGGCAATGGAGGCCAGGGCCTGCTGGTACAGGTGACCCAGGCCACCGGCGGCAGAAGCTATGGGTTTGCGATGGGCAATCCGGTGAGTTTTCAGCCATATCTGGACGATCTGGCGCTGCGGCTCCAGAACCAGTACGAGCTGAGCTTCGATGCGCCGCTCGACCACAAGGCGGCGATCGAATCGCTGAAGCTGAAGGTGAACGGATTTGCCGCGGAAGTCGATTCGCCTCAGCAGGTGTTTGTGGTTCACGCCGGCGCGGCCGAGTAAGCTTGCCCAGTGCGATTTCGGCCCTTTCAAGACCGGAACTTTGCGCCTGGGGCGTCGCATGACATGACGTGATATGCGTACGCTGCGCCGTTGAAGCGGACGTCCTAGCAGGTGCTAATGTGTTCCGGCTAGCCGGTGACAAATAGTGCAAATAAGGCTGTTTTAAGGTGTTTTTGATGCAAAAAGTGCGCAAATAAGCCGTTTTCGCATACAAATTTGCTCGTGAAAGCTTCTGCAAAGCGAGGAAAGTGCATGCATTGCATGCACCACCAGCGCTCAATTGCGGGTTCAGGGGCGCGAGGGAAGGGGTGAGGCAAGGTGTCTAAGGGTTTTTTCGACTTTCCGTTACTGGCCAACGGGCGTGGGAACGTCCCGTCTGGACCCGGGTTTCAAATCCTCATCACAAGAGGCGTTGAACCAACCGGCCATCTTCACAACATACGAACTCCTCAAGGGATAGAAGAGAGAACGGTCAAAATCGTCGGCTGCATGGCATCACGGGGCGATTAACGCCGTAAATTCAATCAGATAGGACATTGTTCGTCTGCATGTTCATGATGCCGAATGTGTTAGCCTTGGTACTGATTGAATTCATTATTCTCGGCGAGGCTGTTCGCATTGTCCTGAACCATCCCCATCGGAACCTCAGAGGCGGGCCGTATGTCGATTGAAACACATTTTGATGTCCCCCTGATCGCCGCTATGGCGCTCAAGGAGAAGCAGATCCAGCAAAATTATAGACCCATTATCGCCGTGCATAAGTGGTTTGCCCGTCGCCCCGGAACCCTATTCAGAGGATTGGTTCTGTCCGAATTCAGCAACCGGCCGCTTTCAGAGTGTTTCTTCGAGGCAAATGACTTTCCGAATAGGATGGTCGCAGATCCTTTCATGGGAGGCGGCACACCTCTCCTTGAGGCGAACCGCGTAGGGTGCGATGTCCAGGGTTTCGACATCAACCCGATGGCGGCGTGGATCGTTCGAGAAGAAATCGAACACCTCGATTTGGCCGCTTACCGCAAGGCGGGAGAAGCTCTCATCGAGACCCTGGAACAGGATATTGGTGCCGGCTACAAGACTGACTGCCCGCTTTACGGGGACAGCGATGTGCCAGTGAAATACTTCCTATGGATTAAGGTCCTCGACTGCAAGAAATGCAACAAAGAATTCGACCTGTTTCCCGGCTATCTCGTTGCCGAGGATTCCCGTCACCCCAAGAACGTGCTCGTTTGCTCCGAGTGCGGCGATCTGAACGAAGTTGCGAATCTGTCGCAACCCGGAACTTGCACTTGCTGCCATCGTCCATTGATCGTGACGGGACCCGCAAGACGCAACAAGTGTGCCTGCCCTGACTGCGGTCATGTCAACACCTACCCACGAGCTGTGTCGGGACCTCTCAGGCACCGGATGTTCGCCATTGAGTATTACAACCCCAAGCGCAAAGAGGGGCATTTAGGGCGGTTTTTCAAGAAGCCCGACGCCAAGGATCTTAAGCGTGCCAAGGCCGCTTCAACGCGCTGGCGGAAACTGGCGCCTCATTTCACTCCGCAACAAGAGATTCTGCCGGGTGACGAGACCGACCGATTGCACCGCTGGGGGTATGGTCACTATCGCGACTTGTTCAATGACCGGCAGCTTCTTGGCCTCGAAGCCAGTTGCAGACTGATTGTCGCCCAACCAGATCAACGCATCAGGCGGGCATTGGCGACAAATCTCTCGGACCTGCTGCGCTATCAGAACATGCTTTGCCGCTACGACACCATGGCGCTGAAGTCCCTGGACATTTTTTCCGTGCACGGCTTTCCCGTTGGTCTTGCCCAATGCGAATCCAATCTGCTCGGCATCATCAATGGCAACGGTGCAAATGTTGGATCGGGGGGCTGGGTCAACATCATCGAAAAATATGCCAAGGCAAAGCACTATTGCGAAGCTCCCTTTGAGGTGGTCCAGAAGTCGGGCCGCAAGATCAACGTACCAATCCCCGGCGAGTGGATCGGCGAACACCTTAATGGACAGCGTCGGCGCACCGTCTCCATTCGCTGCACGAGTTCAACCGCAGTTGAGCTTCTTCCAAACAGCCTTGATGCTGTCTTTACCGATCCACCGTACTTTGGAAATGTCCAATACGGCGAACTGATGGACTTTTGCTACGTCTGGCTCCGTCAACTGGTCAGTAAGGATGCGGAGGGGTTCGACCGCCTTTCTACTCGGTCGGCGTACGAGCTCACCGGCAACCAGACGGCGGCACGCGGCTTAGAACAGTTTGCGGAAGGCCTTGCGGCTGTTTATGTTGCAATGGCACGCGCTCTGAAGCCCGGCGCGCCCCTCGCCTTCACGTTTCATCATAACCGACTGGAAGCCTATGAGACAGTTGGGGTCGCCCTTTTGGACGCCGGTCTCACATGTTCCATGACGCTGCCCTGTCCCGCTGAAATGGGCGGCTCCATCCATATTCACGGCACTGGCTCTTCCGTCGTCGATACCGTCTTTGTTTGTCGTGCGGAAATCACCGTTCCTTATCAGCAATTCGAAACGCTCCGCGAATTGAGCGAATTGGTCCGGCATGAATTGGGCCAACTTCGCACCGCGGGATTGAAGGCCTCGACAGGTGATATTCGCTGCCTCGTCTACGGGCACATGACCCGTATGGCGATCTGGAATCTGGGGTCGGAATGGGATGTGCGTTTACCGACGATCAAACGTCTTCGCCGCGTCCGCGAGGAGATGAATATGGTCGGCGATTATCAGTCCTTGATAGATGAGCTTTCAGATCGCGAGCGCTCGATAACTCGCACCGTGACTTCTACCAGTGACCTGTTTGAGGACATTCCTGATGCCGTTTCCTTTTGAGGTGCCTTTTGCCAAGATCAATGAAGACTTGGACACCTATGTCGATGCAATTTTTGGTGCATTGAGTTCAGAGTTCTTGACTCTGCCCAAAGGAAACGGATTCATCGAGTATCCGGTCTTTGAACAAGGCTATGAAGCGCTGAAGCGCACGACAGGCGACTTCCGCGATATTTCTGCAGGACCTGTGATCGAGCTTGTTCTCAAAGTACCTGTTGCTTTTATCGTTCTTCGTTCGATGTTAGGATTCACACCGCCCGAGTGGGCTTTCGTAGCGACGCAGCGAAGCGGCGTGGAAGTTCCGCAGGGGGCCGCCCGAACCCTTGATCGGAATATCCGTATGAATCCGCGTGTGTCGCTGAAATTAAACGACGGGGTTGGTGGCGCACGCCTCCGAGCTCTAGTCGTCGCAGCTTGTGAACTCCTAACGGAGGGAGCGCCGACAAACGAACGTACCCCGGAATTGATTCACCGCCTCGATAAAGCCGATACCCGCGACGGAATAAGAAGCATCCAGCCCATGGCTGACCTTGGTGTACCTTACGCGATGTTGCTTTACGAGCGATTTCTTGGGCGCCCGTTTGCTGGCCATCGGGATTCTGTGAGCGAACTCGTCGGCGACGTTTTAGAAACGGCCATCGAAGGGGTACTCACACGCGCGGGTATCAGCCACCGCAAGACCAAAAGGGCTGAGCGACTCACCGGTTTTGACCAAGCGCCGGACTTCATCATTCCCAACGAATTCAACCCACAGATAGTGATTGAGGCGAAAATCACCGAGGACGACGGAACGGCCCGAGACAAGGTGACACGTGTGCAACATCTCGGAGAACTCAGTACCCAGGGGCTCAATCCGGGTGACCCTCCGCGCTTCGAGGTGGTTGCTTGCATCGCCGGACGCGGATTCAAAGTTCGCCGCGAGGATATGAAGAAGCTGATTCTTGCGACGCGAGGAAAGGTTTTCACGCTTCAGACCCTTGCGCGTTTGATCGATTGCACCCGTCTTACAGAGTACAAGACGAGAGAAACCTAGGTTACGAGAACAGCTTTGGTGATCTGCTATCCCCGCGTGGTCGCCTCGAATCTCCGTGGCGGTACCGATCATACCCAACTCATCAAAATCTATGGAAATAGGGGGACATGATACCTATTCACAGCAATTCTAGCTGCTCAGCGATGAGCGATGGGGGCTTCGCTTGTCGGTCTGCGGCCTGGGACGTGGGGAATTGGTATCATGTCCCCCTATTACCCCTACG
>Ga0302320_10010747_pt1 | contig 19466 bp, 17 predicted proteins | sample Bog_T0_3_FD_202130 | JGI IMG/M metagenome (GOLD analysis project Ga0302320, IMG submission 202130) | Peat permafrost microbial communities from Stordalen Mire near Abisko, Sweden - Bog_T0_3 | ecosystem: Environmental > Terrestrial > Soil > Wetlands > Peat | place: Sweden: Abisko, Stordalen Mire... | reverse complement strand
GGCATCTCCTCGATTCGGGCTGCCTTGGCAGGAATCATAACCGACTCATCGGAATCAAGAAGTTTCGGGACGGACACTGACAGTCGGAGAGATCGGCTCTGCTCGTCCAGACCACACTGGCGGATCACGGTGATATGCCCGCAAATCCCCATTTTCGAACGTCCCCTCCCCGCCCATCGCTGCCGTAGCATCGAGCGCGCGGCGCCCTCTATATGTAGTGGGTGTTTGCGTTAACCCGATAGGCGCCGGCCAAACCGGCCCTGTCTCCTTCGTCCACGTCACGCCCCGGACCCGTTCGCTGCGCCGGTTCGTCGCCAGACCCAATCGAGCGAACCTGGGAAACGAAAAAATCCCTGACGTTGTCAAGCGATTCCGCTGCGAAAAATACCCTCTCGCGGCGCGGCTCAGGCTTCCCGGCGTCGGGACTCTGTCTGCGTCTGAACTCGGCCGGCTGACCTCAGAACCCAATCTTGCCCGTCAGCCGCTTCGCATTGGCGCTTACCTTTTGCAGAGCGGGCTTGAAGGCGGCGTCGGCGACGTCCATCCAGCCATGCGACCATTGTTGGGGCCAAAGGGCGCCTCCGAACGCGGCGCGCAGCCAGAAATTGCCAAACGCGACTTGGGCGGCCGTGGCGCCTGCGACGGCGGCGTCGACCTTTTCCTGCACCATGAGCTGCGTCTCGCGCGCACTCTCGCCGCTGGGAACGATGAGGCTCGCGGCGATTTTCGGGGTTCGCGCAGCGATCGTCACCGCAGCGTCGACGCCGGCCTGCGCCGCGTCTTGAGCTAGACGCGCCGATCTTCGGTTCAGATCGAACATCTCGTCCCGTCTCCTCGACGGTCGGCGCGGGATCGCGCCCCCACGTCAAAACTACCATGTCACATATGGGTTGCATAAAGCGAGCGTTCAAGCGCGACTTTTCTCCAATTCGCGCAATTTGAAGCGCTGAATCTTGCCGGTGGCGGTTTTCGGCAGGTCAGCGACGAATTCGATCTGCCGCGGATATTTGTACGGCGCGAGCCTTTCCTTGACAAAAGCCTTGATGTCTTCGTCGGTGACGTTCTGTCCCGGCCGCAGCACGACAAACGCCTTGGTCTTGGTGAGGCCTTCGCCGTCGATCACGCCGATCACCGCCGTTTCCAGCACCGCCGGATGCTGCACGATCGTCGCCTCGACCTCGAACGGGCTCACATAGACGCCGCTCACCTTGAGCATGTCGTCGCTGCGGCCGGAATAGACGTAAGTCCCGTCGGCGTTATGCACGTATTTGTCGCCGCTCTTGGTCCACCCACCCTGGAAAGTGTCGCGCGTCTTTTCGCGATTGCCCCAGTACATCATCGCCGCCGAGGGGCCGTGAATGTAGAGGTCGCCCGGCTCGCCGTCGGCGACCGGACCGCCCTTGTCGCCGCGCAGTTCGATTTCGTAGCCGGGCACCGGCCAGCCCGTCGTGCCGTAACGCACGTCGCCGGGGCGATTGGAGATGAATACATGCAGCATCTCCGTCGAGCCGATGCCGTCGACGATGTCGATCCCGAACTGACGCAGGAAGCGCTCGCCGATTTCGGCCGGAAGCGCCTCGCCGGCGGAGGAGGCGAAGCGCAGCGCGATCTCCTCGCGTTTGGGCAATTGCGGCGCGGCGAGCAGGCCGGCGAATCCGGTCGGCGCGCCGTAGAAGACCGTCGGCTTGACCCCGCCGATCTCGCCGCGCCAACGCTTGAACGTGGCGTCCGGCGTCGCCCGCTCGGCCATCAGGATCGTCGTCGCGCCGACCGACAGCGGGAACGTCAGGGCGTTGCCGAGTCCATAAGCGAAAAACAGCTTGGCCGCCGAGAAACAGACGTCGGCCTCGGTCATGCCGAGCACGCCCTTGCCATAGAGTTCGGCGGTCCAATAGGGATTGGCGTGGGAATGCACAGCGCCCTTGGGGCGCCCGGTGGAGCCGGACGAATAGAGCCAGAACGCGGGATCGTCGGCTCGAGTGTGCGCGGCGCGCGCCAGCGGCGCGTGACGGTCCAGAAAGGACTCGAACTCGACCTCGCCGAATTCCAGCGGCTGGGTCGGGCGCGAGACGATCACCTTGTGGACTTCGTGGTCGGATTTGGTGAGCGCGGCCTTGAGCAAGGGTTTGAGCGCGCCGCTCACCAGCGCGGCCTGGGCGCGCGAATGCTCCAGCATATAGGCGTAATCGTCGGCGGTGAGCAGCGTGTTGACGGCGACCGGCACGGCTCCGACGAGCAGCGCGCCGAGGAAGGCGACCGGCCAGTCGTTGCTGTCGAGCATCAGCAGCAGCACGCGCTCTTCGCGCTTGACGCCGACGTCGCGCAGCCCCGCCGCAAGCCGCCGCGCCCGCTCTTCGAGCGCCCCGTAGGTGAGCCGCCCCACGTCGTCGAGATAGGCGAGTTTGTCCCTGCGCCCGGCGTTGACCGCGAAGATGTGGCTGGCGAAGTTGAACTGCTCCGGCGGCTGAGCGACTCTCCCGGGCATCGGCCCTCTCCTCCCCTGTTTTCGTTTTGTTTTATCTCGACCGGATTTGTCGTTGCAACAGCACTGGGAGCGTAGTTGCGAACCTGAGCCCCATGAACGCTTGCACATCCCGTGAATGATGCAATATTGTGCGTGAAGATTCTAGTATGAGGGCAAAGGCCCGATGTCAAGCATTATAGTGCCTTCGGCTGAGCGGGAGGCCAAGGCGGCGACCGAGACGGGCGAGGCGGAAACGCGCGATCCCTTCCTCATCGCGCTGGGCGAACGCGTGCGCGCGCTCCGGGCGCGGCGCGGCCTCACGCGCAAGGCGCTGGCGCAGGCGACCGACGTCTCCGAGCGCCATCTCGCCAATCTCGAATATGGCGTCGGCAACGCCTCGATTCTGGTGCTGTTGCAGGTGACGCGGGCGCTGCACTGCTCGTTCGCCGAACTGCTCGGCGACGTGACGACGCAATCGCCGGAATGGCTGCTGCTGCGCGAAATGCTGGAAAGCCGGGACGAACCGACCTTGCGCCGGGTGCGCGTCGCCGTCGGCGAGATGCTGGGCACGGGCGCCCGCGACGACCGGCAGACCCGTTCCTCGCGCATCGCGCTCATCGGCCTGCGCGGCGCCGGCAAGTCGACGCTGGGGCGGATGCTCGCCGAAGATCTCGACTTTCCGTTCGTAGAGATGACGCAGGAAATCGAGAAGCTGGCGGGATGCAGTGCAGGCGAAATCCTGTCGCTGTACGGGCAGAACGCCTATCGCCGCTACGAGCGCCGGGCTCTGGAAGAGGCGATCCAGATCTACCCGGAAGCCGTGTTCGCCACCGCCGGCGGCATGGTGTCGGATTTGGCGAGCTTCAACCTGCTGCTGCGCCACTGCACGACGGTGTGGCTGCAAGCCGACCCGGAAGACCACATGTCGCGCGTGCTCGCCCAGGGCGACACCCGGCCGATGGCCGCCAGCGTCGAGGCGATGGACGATCTGAAGACCATTTTGGCCGGCCGCGCCGCCTTCTATTCCAAGGCGGAACTCAGCATCGACACCTCAGGCCAGCCGCTGCTGGAGACGTTTAGACTGCTGCGGGAGGCGGTGCGGGAGGCGTTGGGGATGGGGGGTTAGGCGACAACCCGGGATAAGCGGCGCCAAGATAGCTGCGCGGCGAGTTTCCGCCATCCGCTTCCCGCGCTCAACGCGTTTGACTTCGCCCCTTCGCCGAGGCCTAAAGTCCCCGCTCAAGCGCGTCGGCGGCGACCGCGAACGTTAATACGAGGGAGAGCGGCGCGTCGTCGAGGGCGAGGGCGCCATAGCTCTGATACCAATGTGCCGCGCGTTCATTCTTAGCGTCGATCAGCAGCGCGACGCCGCCGACGTCGTGAGCGACGCGGATACAGCGATCGGCGGCTCGCAGCAACAGAGCGCCGCCGAGTCCCCGGCCTTGCGCCGTTCGATCGACGGCGAGGCGGCCGAGCCGAAACACCGGGACTTCGTAGCGGGCAAGCCCTTTTTTTGCCAATGCGGGCGTCCGCGCATAGTCGAGCGACGCGGGGCTCAGGGTGTGGAAGCCGAGCACGCGCGAAGGAGCGTCCGACGGCGCGGCGACGAAACACTTCGCGCCGCCGCTCTCGTGGTTCTGGCGGGCAAACTTTTGCAGATAGAGATTGAGATCGTCGTCGCCGCAATCGAAGGCAGCGCGTTCGTGCCCTTTGGCGATCGACGCTTCGACCCAGGCGAGGGCGGTCATGGCAACGTGAAGCCCGCTTTCGCAACGCGCACGAGACGGTCGGGAGCGGCCGGCGGATTTTCAAGCAGGGCGAGAACGCGCAAGGAGTCACGCTCCGAAAGCGTCAGCCGTTCGGCTTCGGCGATGTCGGCTTCGGCTTTCGGTAGGACGTTGCTGAGGATGTAGCCGGTCAGATCGGTCCGTTTGAGCGATGCGGCGCGGGCGAGCGTCGCTTTGTCCTCGGGACGAAGCCGCAATTCTACGCGGCCGTTGTCGGCATGGGCGCGGGGCATCAAACCTCCTCTTTCCAACCGACTATAGCATACGGAATGAATCCGTACCATAGAGGTTGCCCAGCCCTTCGAGTCATCGCTCTAACAATATGCATAAAACTGCATGCTTCGCTTGCGGTTTAACACTATGTGCATTATGATGCATGATTGAGCCGTGAGCGAGCCGATCATGGCGAGCGAATCGAAGCCCTCCAAAGGCGCGTAACCTCCTCCTTGGGGGCTTCGCTTCGCTCGCCATGACGTTTCAGCCAGAACACGCCAACACCCGGAGGAATCCCATGAGCCGTCCCGATCCCGTCGACTACCAGACCTCCCCCGATCGTTACCGCCACTGGAAACTCGAATTCGACGGCGCGGTCGCGACGCTCAAGGCGGATTTCGACGAGAACGCGGGCTTGCGTCCGGGATACAAGCTCAAACTCAATTCCTACGACCTCGGCGTCGACATCGAACTCAACGACGCGCTCAACCGAATCCGCTTCGAGCATCCAGAGGTCCGTACGGTCGTCCTCACCAGCGCGCGCGAAAGAGTATTCTGCTCGGGCGCCAATATCTTCATGCTCGGGGTGTCCAGTCACGCGTGGAAGGTCAATTTCTGCAAGTTCACCAACGAGACGCGCAACAGCTTCGAGGATTCCTCACAGCACAGCGGCCTGAAATTCCTCGCCGCGGTCAACGGCGCCTGCGCCGGCGGCGGCTATGAACTGGCGCTGGCCTGCGACGAGATCGTGCTGATCGACGACCGCTCCAGTGCGGTCAGCCTGCCCGAAGTGCCGCTGCTCGGCGTGCTCCCCGGCACCGGCGGCCTCACCCGGCTCACCGACAAGCGCCATGTCCGCCACGACCTCGCCGACGTGTTCTGCACCACCAGCGAGGGCGTGCGCGGCGAGAAGGCGAAAGCCTGGCGACTGGTCGACCATATCGCCAAGCCTGCGCAATTCGCCGACAAGGTCAGGGAACGCGCCGCCGCGCTCGCCGCTCAGAGCGACCGACCGGAAGGCGCCAGGGGCGTGGCGCTCACGCCGCTGGCGCGCAAAATCGAGGCCGACGCGCTCGAATATACTCACGTCAGCGTCGCCATCGATCGCGCCCGGCGCGTCGCGACCTTCACCATTCGCGGACCTCAGGGTCCGCAACCCCAAGACATCGCCGGCATCGAAGCCGCCGGCGCCTCCTGGTATCCGCTGGCTCTGGCGCGCGACCTCGAAGACGCGATCCTGTCGATGCGCACCAACGAAACCGACATCGGTCTGTGGTTGATCGAAACGACCGGCGACTTGGCCGCCGTATCGGCGATCGACGCCACGCTGCAAGCCCACAACGGCCATTGGCTGGTGCGCGAGACGTCAGGCTATCTGCGTCGGACCTTTTCGCGCCTCGACGTGTCCTCGCGCAGCCTGTTCGCGCTGATCAAACAGGGCTCGTGTTTCGCGGGTTCGTTGCTCGAACTCGCGCTGGCCTGCGACCGCGTCTATCACCTCGCTTCGGGCGACGCGAAAATCGCCGTCGCCGCCGCCAATTTCGCCGACTATCCGATGGCGAGCGGACAGACCCGGCTCGCCCGCCGCTTCTACGACGAGACCGCGCCGCTCGCCGCGGTGCGGGAAAACATCGGGCAGCCGCTCGACGCCGACGCCGCCTTCGCCCTAGGGCTCGTCACGTCCAACCCCGACGACATCGACTGGGACGACGAGTTGCGCATCGCCATCGAGGAGCGGGTGTCGCTGAGCCCGGACGCGTTGACTGCGATGGAGGCCAATCTGCGCTTCGACGGCCCGGAGACCATGTTCACCCGAGTGTTCGGCCGCCTGTCGGCATGGCAGAACTGGGTGTTCCAGCGCCCCAACGCGGTGGGCGAGAAGGGCGCGCTCAAGGTCTATGGCAAGGGCGAACGCGCGGCCTTCGACTGGAACCGGGTGTGAGGAGCGTCGGCCTCCAGGCCGACGATGTCATACACGTCGACCTGGAGGCCGACGCTCCTCAGTTGACCAGCCGGTCCCGACCTTCCCAATAGGGCTTGCGCAATTCGCGGCGCAGGATCTTGCCGGTGATGTTGCGCGGGATGGCGGCGACGAAATCGACCGACTTGGGCGCCTTGTAGCCGGCGATGCGCTGGCGCGCCCAGCCGATGACGCTCTCGGCGTCGACCGCGGCGCCGGGCCTGGGCACGACGATCGCCTTCACCGTCTCTCCCCATTTCTCGTCGGGCACACCGATCACGGCGACGTCGGCGACATCCGGGTGGCCGAAGATCGCGTTTTCGACCTCGGCAGGATAGACGTTCTCGCCGCCAGTGACGATCATGTCCTTCACCCGATCGTAGATGAACACGTAGCCCTCGGCGTCCATATAGGCGGCGTCGCCGGTGTGCATCCAGCCCTCGCGCGTGGCGACAGCCGTCGCCTCGGGCTGGTTCCAATAGCCGCGCATCACGATCGGCGCGCGGATGACGACTTCGCCGACCTCGCCGCGAGCGACTTCGCGCCCGCCGCCGTCGACGATCTTCAGTTCGAGGCCGCTCCAAGCCTTGCCGCAGGAGCGCAGCTTGCCGCGTGCGGGATCGTGCGAATCGTCGTCGAGCAGCGTCCCGGCGCCGGTCGTCTCGGTCATGCCGTAGAACTGCACGAACTTGCAGCGGAACCGCGCCTTCGCCTTGACGAGCAGATCCTCGGCGATCGGCGAAGCGCCATAGGCGAGCGTCTTCATGCTGGTGAGATCCGCGTTCGCCATTTCCGGCGCCATCATCAGCATGAGAATGATCGCGGGCGCGAAGAAGGCGTGGTTGACCCGCTCACTCGCGATCAGCCCGAGCACGACGGCGGGAAGCACATCGCGCACGATTACGGTGCGCGCGCCGCTCGCCATGGCGATGAAGGCGATGTTGACGCCGGCGACGTGGAAGAACGGCATCACGCCGAAGACGACGTCGCCGACGTCATAGGCGAGCCCCGGGGCGCTATGGGCAAAGTGGAAGGCGGCGAGATAATTGCCGTGGGTGAGTTCCACGCCCTTGGGCAGCCCGGTCGTGCCGGAGGTGTACAATTGGATCACGTCGTCGTTTTCGCCGAGCGGCAGCAGCGGATCGCGCGCTTGCGCGTCGCCGATCCAGGCGTCGTGACGCACGAATCCGGGGCGGTCGAAGCCGAGCGCGATGAGAACCGGTTTGCGCTCGAAAGCGGCGACCGCCTTCTCGGCGATTTCCGCAAATTCCGGCCCGACGCAAAACCAGCGCGCGCCGCTGTCGGCGACGATGTAGCCGATTTCCGGCGCGGCGAGGCGGAAATTGATCGGCGCCAGCGCCGCCCCCGCCTTGGCCGCGCCGAAACCGAAGGTGAAGAAATGCGCGCCATTCTTGGCGAGATAAGCGACGCGCTCCTGACGCCCGATCCCCTCGGCGAGGAAACGCTGGGCGATGCGCGACGACGCCTCGTCGATTTCGGCGAAGCTGATGCGCCGTCCCTCGTCAACCAGCGCCGTCTCGTCGCCGCGCTTGCGCGCCTGCGTGCGCACGACGTCGGCGACATTTTCGACGCCTTCGAGGTCGATCATGATGCCTCCCTGGCGCGTCCGCGTTGGAAAGGGGCGGACGCTGTCGTCGGACAATAGCCGGCCCGGCGGACTTGGCAACGGGCGAGCGCTATCGCTTCGCGTCGATCTTGAACCGCTCAGGGTGATCGCGGATGAATTCGGGCAATTGCGCGAGATCGACGACGTCGGTCATCTGCCGGATCTCGCCGTCGTAGAACTCGGCGTTGCTATAGTCTTTCCGCGCCTTATGCTCCTCGTGCGCATAAGACGACAATTTCTCGCGATAGTGCGTCCAATCGCCGATCGCAGAAAAATGCCAACCGGAATCGTCGATCGCGCGGACGGGATTGCCGATCCCGGTGCGGCGCCAGTTCTTGAAGCGCGTATACCCGGGGCCAGCGCCGAGTCTGTGCAGGGTTTTCGAGCCGATCAACGCGAGCGTCCTCACATTCTGGGCGCTGGTGAAGTCCCGGCGGCGAAGCATTCGCGGGCCGTTGTTCCAGACGAAGTCCTTGACCTTGCGGTTGGCGGCGCCGGTGAAAGCCGACATGGCGAAGACGCTGACCTCGTCGGATCTTCGCGTCGCGACACAGGTTTCGAGACGCTGGCGACAGACGATTTCATCGACGTCGGAGACGATGACGAGATCGTCGGGCGCCGCCTTGTCGAGCCCGCGCGCGATCTGGTCGCGCTGATAATATTCGCGGGCCCAGGCCTCCGACGCCGCCTTCGGATACAGGTGTTTCACATCGGCGGGAAAATCGACGACGATGTGAACGATCCTGGGCAGGAATTTCGCGTAGCGCGCCTGGTTCAGCTCGAAATACAGCGGCTTGGGCGCGCCCTGGAAAGTCTGGCGGGCTTCGACGAGCACGAAGACGTCGACGGCGCCATCGAGTTCATGCAGCCGCGCGTCCAGAAGATCGAGTTCGTTGAAGAACGTGAAACAATCAAAGATCATTCGCTGCGCGCCTCAATCGTCGTCGTCGACCGCCGCCGCCACGCGTCGCACCGACGCGCCGTGGGCGCGGGCGAAGGCGATGAGGGCGGCGCCGTCGCCCGATTCGCCATAGACGCGGGTCGGCCAGAACAGCGGCTCGCCGTCCCTGGGCCACAGATAGATCATGCCGCCGGCGTCCTCGATCTCGCGGGCGTCGGCAAAACGCCAGCGCCGTTCGAAACCTGCGGCGGAAGCGCTCGCGCCCGTCTCGTCGAAGCGAAGGGTCAACTCCCCGGCCGCCCTCAGCCGCTCGGCCCAGGCGACGGCGGCCTTGCGCGCGCGCCACATGCCCCGGCGCATCGTCAGGCGTTGGATCATATAGGCGGCGGCGGCGAGCAGAATCCCGATTTCCGCGGCGCGCCGGCTCATCAGATCGGTGAAGCCGAGAATGGCGACGAAGGCGAGGACCAGCAGGAACGCCACGAGCGGCCCGACATGGCTCGCCAGCAGTCCCCCCGACAGCGACATGCGCAGCGCCGCGCGCGAGGCGGCGACGCGCGCCTCGTCCTCGGTCAGCGCAAAGCTGAGAGAATCCGGGGCGCTCATGCCTCGTCGGGGGCCTGCGTCGTCAGGGCGAGCGCATGCACGCCGTCGGCGATTTCGGACTTCAGCAGATCGTAGACCGCGCGGTGGCGGGCGACGCGGGTCTTGCCGGCAAAGGCCGGGCTCACGATATGGATGCGGTAATGGGTTTCGCCTACGCCGCCGGCGGCGCCCGCGTGCGAACGCACATGGGCGTGATGGGCGTGGCGGTGCGATTCGTCGACAATCTCCAGCAAGGTCGGCTCCAGGCCTTCGATGAGGCGCTCAGTTAGTCTTTCCTTCATGCTCATGCCTGTTTTCCCTGTCGGTGCGAAGTCTGGCTTGCCCTTATGCGCGCAACTTGTCAAAATGCCGCCCCTCACGCGGGGCCGCCGCTCAGCCGGCTCTTTAACGTGTCGTCGCCAGAATGAGTCTACAACGCCGGCGGGAACGAAACGCGCTTCGCCCGCGCGTTGTCCCGCGGTCCAAGGTCGGAAATCATGGATCTGAATAATCCGCTGTTCGACAAGATTCGGATCAAACCGCGCGGTCGCGCGGCCCCCAAGCCGGTCGAGGCCAAGGCGCCCTGCAACCATCCTGGTTGCACGAAGCCCGGCATCCACAAGGCGCCCAAGGGGCGCGACCACGAGGGCGAATTTTTCGTGTTCTGCGCCGAGCACGTGCGCGAGTACAACGCCACTTACGACTATTTCAAAGGCATGGACGACGATGCGCTGGCGAAATACCGGCAGGCCGAGTCGACCGGCCACCGTCCCACCTGGAAGATGGGCCCGAAGGCGGGGATGCGGGGCGCCAGTCACGTCGACGAGACCGTTTACGCCGAGGCGCGCAGCATGCGTCGACGCGGCGCGCGGCGCGAGGGCGAGGCGGCGAACCAGCCGCGATACAATACGCTCGCCCTGAAGGCGCTGTTCACCCTGGAACTCGACGGCACCGCGACCGAAGCCGCAATCAAGATGAAATACAAGGCGTTGGTCAAGCGCCACCACCCCGACGTCAACGGCGGCGACCGCTCGTCGGAGGACAAATTGCGCGAAATCATCCAAGCCTATAATTTCCTGCGGGCGAATAAGCTCGTCTGAGCGCCCGCCCCTTTCGCCCTCGTTGCGAAACTCTGTATAAAGCATGCGCCCGCCGCTGCTGCGACGGGTCTGGAGGATCCATGAAAGTCGAGTCTGCCGCCAAGCCGCCCGAATCGCCCGCCGTCGTCGGAGCGCCCGACGTTCGCGTTTCCGTGCGAACAGCCTTCGGCTTCGATTCGGACATGGAGGCGCCCGCCTATTCGCAGCCCGACGAACACGTGCCGGACTTCGATCCCGACTATTTGTTCGACCGCGACACCACGCTCGCCATCCTCGCCGGCTTTGCCTACAACCGCCGGGTGATGGTCACCGGCTATCACGGCACCGGCAAGTCGACCCATATCGAGCAAGTGGCGGCGCGGCTCAACTGGCCGATGGTGCGCGTCAATCTCGACAGCCACGTCTCGCGCATCGATCTCGTCGGCAAAGACGCGATCGTGCTCAAGGACGGCAAGCAGATCACCGAGTTCCGCGACGGCATCCTGCCCTGGGCGTTGCAAAACAACATCGCTCTGTGCTTCGACGAATACGACGCCGGCCGCCCGGACGTGATGTTCGTCATCCAGCGCGTGCTCGAACTGTCGGGCAAGCTGACGCTGCTCGATCAGAAGCGCGTCATCCGCCCGCATCCCGGCTTCCGCCTGTTCGCCACCGCCAACACGGTGGGCCTGGGCGACACCTCCGGCCTCTATCACGGCACGCAGCAGATCAATCAGGGCCAGATGGACCGCTGGTCGATCGTGACCACCCTGAACTATCTGCCGCACGACAAGGAAGTCGACATCGTGCTCGCCAAGTCGCCCTTCTACAAGGTGCGCATGGAGGGGCGCGACGTCATCAACAAAATGGTGCGGGTGGCCGATCTCACCCGCAACGCCTTTGTCAACGGCGACCTGTCGACGGTGATGAGCCCGCGCACGGTCATCACCTGGGCCGAAAACGCCGACATCTTCAAGGACATCGGCTTCGCCTTCCGGCTGACGTTCCTCAACAGGTGCGACGAACTCGAGCGCACGCTGGTGGCCGAGTTCTATCAGCGCTGTTTCGGCCAGGAACTGCCGGAGAGCGCGCTAAACGTCGCGTTGAGCTGAGGCCGTCGCGACGTTGTAGTAGGTTGCGTCGGCGATATTGGCCGCCTCTCCCGCTTGCGGGAGAGGGTTGGGGTGAGGGGCGTCAATCAACGCGAACCCTTGAAAGCAGACCCTCATCCGGTGCTTCGCGCCACCTTCTCCCGCAAGCGGGAGAAGGGAATCCCGGCCTCACAATCGTTGACACGCCGGTAGCCTTCGCCCTCCCGCCCGTGTGAGCGAGGGGGCGCAAGCGTCCGTCGTCAGCGGCAGGGCGGCTCGTTGGCCTTGCCGCATTCTTTGCGATCCTCGGGCTTGCCGGGACGCGCTTCGGGCTTCGGCGCAGGCTTGGCCTCGGGCCTGGGCTCCGGCTTCACCTCGACCCTCGGCTCGGGCCTCTGCGTCGGCGACGCCGTGGGCTTGGGCTCAGGCTTCACGTCGAGCTTCGGCTCCGGCCTCTGCGTCGGCGCCGTCGTGGGCTTGGGCTCAGGCTTCGCATCGACCTTCGGCTCCGGCCGCTGCGTCGGCGACGCCGTGGGCTTAGGCTCAGGCTTCGCGTCGACCTTCGGCTCGGGCTTCTGGGTCGGCGACGGCGAGGCCGTGGGCTTGATTTCGAGCTTCGGGCTCGGTTTGGCTTCGGGCTGGGCTTCGGGCGATTTCACCGGCAACGGGCCGCCGGCGGCCTTGGCCGGCACGACATCCGCGCCTTTGAATTCCCCGGCGTGCGCGGTCGCCGCGACCGGCGGCTTGCCGTTGTTGGACGAAACGAAAGCCGATTCGGTGCGGCTGGCGACGCGCTGGTTGCGCGTCTGCGCGCTGGTCGGCGCCACGTGGGTCTCCTTGGCGGCGGCGAGTTCGGCCTCGGTCGGACGCGCTGCGACGCCTTCGGGACCGCCGTTGAAGCTCACGTGCTCGTGCGCATGCTCTTCGCGCGGGACCCGATGGTCGAACAGGCTGAGCCCGGCGACGGCCGCAACATTGGTGACGGCGCGGTTGTAGAAGAACCTGTCGCCCTGCCAATGGCCCCCCTCGTAACCGGAACCGCCGTAGCCAAAGCCGTAAGCGACGCCGCCGTAGAAGCCGACATGCTCGCCCCAATAACCACGATGGAACGCATAGACGCCGTCGGCAAAGCCCCAATAGCCCGGCGTCCAGACCAGACCGGAATGCGGCGGTTCGACCCAGACGCCGGGCGTCCAGTAATATTCGTAGCCGTTCCAGGCCCAGTAGCCGGGCGTCCACAAATAGTTCTGCTCCGGCGGCGGCGGCTGAGCGTAATCGGGCAGCGGCGGCGGCGGTTCGTCGGCGACGACGGCGCCGGGCTCGAATATCGGCGCAGGGCTCGGCGGACACGTGCAGGACTGCGCAAACGCCGGCGCGACGGCGAGCGTAAACGACGTCGTACTCAACAGTGAGGCGACGAGCAGCGAGGAAACTATTCGCATCAAACGTCCTTCCGATTGACCAGGGGCTGCTTATGGAGGCCGATTGCGGCGCGAATGGGAGTGTTTGGGGCGCCAGCCGCAGCGGCGGCGAGACGCCGGGGCTGCGAATATTGGCGCCTTCGAACAAACCTGTTTAGGGTTCGCGTTGTTTCTGACCCAAGGCTCTGACGCCAAAACTGTCCCGGAGACCTCACGCGTTGAGCAAGACGGCGGCTCTGTTTCGCTCCCCCGAGGACGCGGCGGCGAGCGCGGCGCGGCTGGCGGCGCTCGGCTGGTCCGTGGCGCTCGCCCCCGCGGCGGCGCCGGCGCCATTGCCGGTCCTATCGCCCCTCGGCCCGTTCGCGGGAATCGTCGCCAGCAGCGCCAAGGCGTTCGAGTACGCTGACGCGCAGGTCTTACACGCGTTGCGCGGCGCGCCGGTCCATGTGGTCGGCGAAAAGACGGCGCGCGCCGCTATTCGCTGCGGCTTTGCGTCGCAGCCGGCGGCGCGCGACGCGGCCGAACTGGCGCGCCGGATCGTGGCCGGCTTTGCCCCGCCCGCCCGCTTCGTCTATCTCGCCGGACGCGACCGCAAGTCCGATCTGGAGCGCGCGCTGGCCGAAGCCGGGCTCGCGGTCGAGACGCTGGAAACCTACGAAATGCGGGCCCGCGAGGCCTGGAGTCGCGAGGAGGCCGAGGGCGTCGGCCGCGCCGACGCGGCGCTGCACTATTCCCGGCGCAGCGCCGAACTCGCTTGCGCGCTCGCCACGCGCGCGGGCCTGCGCGAACGCTGGCGCGCGCTGATCCATGTCGGGCTCTCCGCCGACGCGCTCGAGCCCCTCGAGGCCACTGCGGCGCGGCTCATCGTCGCAGCCGAACCCAACGAGGCGGCGATGTTCGCCGCGCTTGTCAAGCTGGCGTGACGATTTGCGCCGGCCGCGAGCGCAAGTCACGGTTTCTTTCCCCCGCGCCCTCCCGTATAGATTTCAGCGATTCATGGACGAGTTGGCATGGCCGAGCATCCGATAGACGACAAACCTGTTGAACACCCCCAAGTCGAGGCCGCAGCGCCTGCGCTCGATTCCGAGCCGCACGCGGAGCCGTCGGCGGCCGAACCGACCGACGGCGAAGCAAAACCTGCCGCCGCGACCGAGGGATTCGAGCCTGCCGGGACCTGGAGGGCGGAGGCCAGCGCGCCCATCGAAGTCGAACCGGCGGCGGCGCCCGAGACCGAAAGCGAGCCGGACGAACCAAAGCCCCCCGACGAGGCGCCTCGCGAGCCCGAGACGAAGGTCGAGCCCGCCGAAGTCGCCGCCGCAGCGCCCGCCCCGGCGGCGCGAGCCGAGCCGAGCCGCGGCTCGCCGTTCCTTTGGAGCCTCGTGGGCGCCGTCGTCGGCGTCGGCGTCGCGGCGGGCGCTGGAGTCGGCATCCCCTACGCCATGGGCTACCGGATCAGCGCGCAGGATGAACTCGACGCCCGGTTTGCGGCGGCGGCCAAGCTGTCGCAGGGACAGGCAAACGTCGTGAAGGCGCTGGAAGGCCGGCTGCGCGCATTGGAAAGCAAACCCGAACCGGCGCCCGCGCAAGCGCTGGGCGACCTCGCCCAACGCGTCGCCAAGCTGGAAGCGGGACCGACGCCCGCCGCCGACCCGCGCGTCGGCGAGCTCCCGCAGAGCGACAAGGCGCTCGCCGACCGCGTCGCCAAGCTCGAAGCGCTCGGCCTGACGCCGGAACTGCTCGCCGCGCTCAAACCCGCCGCCCCCGCCGAAGGCAAGGCCGCCGCGCCGGATTCGCGCCTCGACAGCCTGATCCAGGGTCAGGCGGCGCTCGGCGCCCGACTGACGAAGCTCGAAGCCGCCGGGGCCGCGCCGCCGCCCGCGGCGTCGATCGCCGCCCCGTCGGCCGCGCCGTCCGCCAACGAAGCGGCGCTGGAGGCGCGGCTCGCCAAGCTCGAAAGCGCGCTCGCCCAGCCCAAGACCGAGACCCGCGCCGCGCCGGCCAATCCCTTGCCCGCGAACGCCCCGGCGGCCGTGGCGGTCGCCGCGCTGGCGTTGCAGGAAAGACTCGCCGCGGGCCGCTCGTACAGCGAGGAACTGGCGACGTTGACGCGGCTCAGCGTCGACGCGTCCAAGCTGGAGGCGTTGAAGCCTTTCGCCGCCAAAGGCGCGCCGACTCCGGCGACGCTGGCGGGGGAATTCGCCAAACTGGCGCCCAAGCTGATCGCCGCCACGCGCCCCGCCGCGCCGGCGCCGGCCGCCGACAGCGACTGGGCCGACAAATGGACGGCGCCGATCTGGAACCTCGTCAAGGCGCGTCCGGTTGGAGAGATTTCCGGCGACGCGCCGAACGCGCGGGTCTCGCAGGCGAGCGCGGCGCTGGCGCGCGGCGATGTTGCGGCGGCGCTGGCGGCCGTCGGCAAGTTGCCGGAGAATGTACGGGCGTTGGCGGCGGACTGGACGAAGCAAGCGGAAGGGACGGCGAGCGCGACCTCGGCGGCCGATTCGATTTTCGAGGCGGCGATCGGCCGCATCGCGGCAAAAGAGTGAGAGATATCCCGTATGCGGCGCCGTCCGGCGAGGCGCGCGTGTCGCCTCGGACTGACGTCGCGGTGGCTTTGACGTCGCGTTGGAATTGACTTGGAGTGGTCATGCTTCGGCTGTTGGTCTTTCTCGCCGTCGTAGGCGCCGCCGCTATCGGGATCTCCTGGCTCGGCGACAATCCCGGCGTGGTCACGCTCAATTGGCGCGGCGTCGAATATGAGACGTCGCTGGTGGTGGCGCTCGGCGTCGTGCTCGGCGTCGCCATAGCGCTCGGGATCGTCTGGTCGATCCTGCGCTTCGTGCTGCGTCTGCCCTCGCTGGTCGCGCTTGCCGCGCGGGTGCGACGCCGCGAAAAGGGCTTCAACGCATTGTCGCGCGGGCTGGTGGCGATCGGCGCGGGCGACGCGCGCGCCGCGCGCCGGCACGCCGCCGAGGCGCACAAACTGATCGGCCACGAGCCGCTCGCCAAGCTGCTGCGCGCCCAGTCGGCGCAGCTCAATGGCGACCGCGGCGCCGCGCAATCGGCGTTCCGCGAAATGCTCGAACATCCCGACACCCATGCGCTCGGCCTGCGCGGTCTGCATGTGGAGGCCCGGCGCGCCGGCGAACACGATTCCGCGCTCGACTACGCCGCGCGCGCCCATCAGCACGCCCCCCTGCCCTGGGCCGCCCAGGCGCTGCTCGAAGACAACGCCAGGCGCTCGGACTGGTCGGGCGCGCTGGCGACGGTCGAGTCCAACGCCGCCGCCAAGCTGCTCGACAAGCCGACCGCCAATCGCTGGCGCGCCGTGCTCAAGACCGCCATCGCCCAGGATCTGGCCGAACGCGACGCCAAGGGCGCGCTGAGCCTCGCTCAGGAGGCGCTGGGCCTCGCCCCCACGCTCGTGCCCGCCGCCGCGCTCGCCGGCAAGCTGCTTGCCGGCGCCGGCGATTTCCGCAAGGCGTCGAAAGTGTTGGAGGCGGCCTATCGCACGACCCCGCATCCCGATCTCGCCGCCGCCTATCTGCGCGTGCGCATCGGCGATTCGACCTTGGACCGGTTCGCCCGCGCCCGCACGCTGGCCAGGCTCGCGCCCAACGATCCCGAAAGCCAGATGACCTTGGCCCGCGCGGCGCTCGACGCGCACGAATTCGACGCGGCGCAGGAGGCGCTTGCGCCGCTCGTCAGTTATGCGCCGGGCGCGGCGCGGCCGACCCCGCGGGTCTGCCTGTTGCAATCCGAACTCGAAGAGGCGCTCGGCCACGACGGCGCCGCGCGCGAATGGCTGAGCCGCGCCGCGCGCGCCCCCCGCGACCGTGCCTGGGTCGCCGAAGGCTTCGTCAGCGACCACTGGTCGCCGGTGTCGCCGGCCGGCACCCTCGACGCTTTCGTCTGGCGCGCGCCCGACGAGTTGCTGACGGCGATCGACGCGCCCCCGCCGCCGCTGCCGGACGAACCCGTCGCGCCGCCGGCCGCCGCAGCGATCGCCGCGCCTGAGGCCGCGCCCCCTGCGCCTGTCGCCGCGGAGGCGCCCACGCCCGTGCGCACCGTCGCGCCTCTCGTAGGCAGGGCGAATCCGTCCCCCGTCGTCTTGATGCCCTCGGCGGCGCCTGACGACCCCGGCCCGCACAAACCCGCGCAGGAATCGGCGCCGGACCCCCGCTACGCCGGCGGCCCCGACGGAATCTGACGACGGCAGTCGGCATCCGGCAATCGCCCGCCGACTGCCGGATGCCGACTGCCGGCTCCCAGACAAAACCCGAGCTTGATCGCGGCGGCGGCATTCAATAAAAGCGCGCGACCGGCTCGGCGCCAACGCTTCGGGCCTCACGCTCCCGCTAAATAAGCGTCGGAAACGCCAGCGAAGGGATCAACGACTATGCGCGTTTATTACGATCGGGACGCCGATCTCAACCTCATCAAGGGCAAGAAGGTCGCCGTCGTCGGCTATGGCGCACAAGGCCATGCCCATGTGCTCAACATGCGCGACAGCGGGGTGAAGGACATCGTGGTGGCGCTGCGCTTCGGCTCGCTCTCCGCCAAGAAGGCCGAGGCCGAGGGCCTCAAGGTGACGGACGTTGTCGACGCCGCCAAATGGGCGGACGTCGTGATGATGCTGACGCCCGACGAGTTGCAGGCGGACATCTATCGCAACGAGCTGGCGCCGAACATGAAGCAGGGCGCCGCGCTGCTGTTCGCCCACGGACTCAACGTCCATTTCAGTCTCATCGAGCCGCGCGCCGACCTCGACGTGCTGATGGTTGCGCCCAAGGGCCCCGGCCACACCGTGCGCTCCGAGTACAAGCGCGGCGGCGGCGTGCCCTGCCTCATCGCCATCCATCAGGACGCCAGCGGCAACGCCCACGACCTCGGCCTGTCCTACGCCTCCGCCATCGGCGGCGGCCGGGCCGGCGTCATCGAGACCAGCTTCCGCGAGGAATGCGAGACCGATCTGTTCGGCGAGCAGGTCGTGCTGTGCGGCGGCCTCGTCGAACTGATCCGCGCCGGCTACGAGACGCTGACCGAAGCCGGCTATGCGCCGGAAATGGCCTATTTCGAGTGCCTGCACGAAGTGAAGCTGATCGTCGACCTCATCTACGAGGGCGGCATCGCCAATATGAACTACTCGATCTCCAACACCGCCGAATACGGCGAATACGTCACCGGCCCGCGCATCATCACCCCCGAGACCAAGGCGGAGATGAAGCGCGTGCTCACCGACATCCAGAGCGGCAAGTTCACCCGCGACTGGATGCTGGAGAACAAGGTGAATCAGACCTCGTTCAAGGCCACGCGCGCCCGCGTCAACGCGCATCCGATCGAAGAGGTCGGCGCCAAGCTGCGCGCGATGATGCCGTGGATCGGCAAGAACAAGCTGGTCGACAAAGCCCGCAACTGATTGAGAAAGAAAGGCGCCGCGAGACCATAAAAATTCGCGGCGCCGCTGGACAGGGCCCGGCGCCTTTGCTAAATGCCGGGCCGCGCGGGGTGAACCCCCCGAGCATCGATGGGCGCATAGCTCAGTTGGTAGAGCAGCTGACTCTTAATCAGCGGGTCGTAGGTTCGAGCCCTACTGCGCCCACCATCGATTTCAAAGACTTACGCCAAGTTTGAAGGCAATTATAGCCGCCCGAGTGTGCTCCGGGGCACAAACGGGGGCACAAATCGAGTCTGGGCGCGTTTGCGGCCATACGCGTTCGCCGAGCGACGCCAATCCCATCGGCTATGAGAAGGAACATGCCGCCCTAATGCAGGCCGCACACCTCGTCACTCTGTATGGCGGTTGCCCGCGCACGCGATGGTGGCACCGCATCTTTCATGCCGACATCGGCCAGCGCGAATATTGCGACGTGCACGGCAGCTTCCCCGGCGACCAACGTGCCTTCGTCGAAGCCTACCTCGCACGAGCGAAAGACCTCATCGCGCAACACGAACTCGCGCGGCGTTCTCAGTGGCTACTTCCTTCCGGCGCAGCGCGAAGACGAAATCGTGCTCCACATTGGCGCGTGGCGCTGCGGGCCGGAACGCACTGGTTTCTCGCCGCCTGATGGCGGATGTCACACCATCATGCAGGGGCGTGACTTCGTGTAGTGTCAAAGCCGCCCTGAGGCTATCCGTCACGCCCGTCAGCAATTCCTGCTTACTAAGCTTCGCACCACCAATACGAATGACGATAGTAGCATGCATGTCCAGCAACGTGGCCAACCCAGCCCATGATTCTTTCAGAAATTCCCAATAAAGTGGTCTCTGAGTGTGTCGATCATCTTTATTCTTACGCAACTCTGGCCTTGGTTCACCTCCGAGAAACCAGAGCCGAA
>Ga0302320_10010746_pt1 | contig 19467 bp, 16 predicted proteins | sample Bog_T0_3_FD_202130 | JGI IMG/M metagenome (GOLD analysis project Ga0302320, IMG submission 202130) | Peat permafrost microbial communities from Stordalen Mire near Abisko, Sweden - Bog_T0_3 | ecosystem: Environmental > Terrestrial > Soil > Wetlands > Peat | place: Sweden: Abisko, Stordalen Mire... | reverse complement strand
CGGGTGCGCTGATCGAACCACGCGTTGATGCGTCCGGCGAGGGTGCCGTGCCGCTGCACAGCCACGACGGCAACCTGACCCTTTTGGCCGACCTTTGCGTCGTAGTCCTTCATCTCGGCCTCGTGCGCGGCAAGTTCCTGCTGGATCCTGCCCGGTTCATCGCCTCCCGCACGGGCCAGATCCTGCTGCGCGTCGGCTAACAGATCCGAGTCGAGTGTCAGTTGAGCCTTGGCAACGTCGAGATCGTCGGCAGCTTCAGCCGCGGAGGCGGACTTGGGGTTGGCGGCCCGGCCGGTCAGACTTTGCACGAGCGCAGTGTCGTCGTTCACAACCTGCTGCAGTTGTTCGACACGTTGAGAGAGCGCGAGCGCCTCCCCGCTGAGCGAGTGCTGCTCAATGTTGGCCAGACGCAGCGCCGAGGCGAAGGCCTGGTCCACTTCGTGGTCTGCGAGGCGCTCGGCCTGGCTCGCAAACTCGGACTCCTCCACCGTAGCCGCGAGCGCCGCGAGAGCATGAGCGGTCTGCCAGGGTTGCAGATCGACGTTCGCGCTCTGGCCGGAGGCCAGCCTGCGCGCTTCCGCCTGCTTCCTGAGGAAGGGAAGCTCCGCCATGGCGTCGCGAGTCGCCCAGGCGAAGGCGAGGCACAGGGCCAAGGCCGCCAGCAAGCCGACGACGAGGACAAGCCTCGTCCTGCCGAGGATGCGGTGGAGGAGCGTATTGCCTGCTGTCTGGCTGGAGGAACCGTCGGCCACTGGCTTGATTGTCACAGGATTAACGCATCCTCGTGCGCGGAAGGTGATTCCGGCATCGTCGATGGCGGCTTCCGGTCAGACCGGCTCCTCGTCTCCTCCACCCTCGATTGCGTCGTGCCGTCACCAACAACGCGGCTAAGCGTAGATCCCGCGCAGCCGGATCGCGAACGCCACGCGATCCAAAGCCACCATATATGCGGCTGTGCGGTTGTTCACCTTGTGGGCATCGCCGAACGCCACGACGTCGTTAAAGGAGTTCACCATGATCTCCTCCAGCCGCTCGTTGACCAACGCCTCGTTCCAGAAGTATCCCTGGCGATCCTGGACCCACTCGAAGTAGCTCACCGTGACGCCGCCCGCGTTGGCGAGAATATCGGGGATCACGAAGACGCCCTTCTCTTCCAGGATCTTATCGGCCTGCGCCGTGGTCGGACCGTTGGCGCCCTCGCAAAGGATCTTGGCGCGGATCTTGCCCGCGTTCTGGGAATGGATGACGTTCTCGCGCGCGGCAGGCACCAGCACGTCGCAAGGCAGGAACATCGCCTCCAGCGGATCCATGTCCTCGCCTCCATCGAAATGCGTGATGGAGCCTGTGGCCTGACGGTGCTTCTCCAACTCGAACGGATTAATGCCCTTGGCGTTGTAGACCGCTCCGTCGTATTCGATGATGGCGATGATTTTGAGCCCGGCCTCGTACATCAACCGGGCGGCCATGCCGCCGACGTTGCCGAATCCCTGAATCACGACCTCTGTGTCTTGCGGCGCCAGGCCGAATCGCTTCAGGGCCTCCAGCGTGACGATGCGGCACCCGCGGCCCGTGGCCGCCGGACGCCCACGCGAGCCGCCCAGGTTCAGGGGTTTGCCAGTCACCACGGCGGTCACCGTGTGACGCTTGTGCATGGAATATGTGTCCATGATCCAAGCCATGGTCTGCTCGTTGGTGTTCATGTCGGGCGCGGGCACATCGCGTTCAGGACCGAGGATGTCCATCAGTTCGGCCGTGTAGCGGCGCGTGATGCGCTCCAGCTCTCCGGGCGAGAGCACTTTGGGATCGCAGATCACCCCGCCCTTTCCTCCGCCAAACGGGATATTGACTACCGCGCACTTCCAGGTCATCCAGGACGAAAGAGCCCGCACTTCGTCGAGCGTAACGTCGGGAGCAAATCGAATGCCTCCCTTGGCGGGACCGCGCGCCAGCGAGTGCTGCACCCGATAGCCGGTGAACACCTCCAGCCGCCCGTCGTCGAGGCCAACCGGAATATGTACGGTCACCTCCATTGCCGGGCTCCGCAAGACTTTCGTCAGGCCATCGTCCAGGCCTAACTTCAATGCGGCTTCATTAAAGCGCGTTTCGGCGGCGAGCCATGGGTTAAACTCCCGCTCCAAGGCAACATCCTGGTTGTTAACGTCCTCGAGGATCATCGTGGACCTCCGCCTCCATTATGCTCAGAGGCCTGCCGGTCGGCAACCGAGTGAAGGCGTTCTCTTTGGCAGGCTTGGGGAGATGCGCTCCGGCCAGCTTCGCGGCACAGCGCACGCCCGCTAGTTCGGCGCGAAGACGCTTCTCTGCATTGTCCCGGCGTTGTCTCGGCATGGCGGTGAACGGTACCCGGATGATAGAATTCGCTACCGATGCGCAAGAATGGTCTGCCCGCAGAGATGATTGCCGAATTTCTGGGGACGATGGTTCTCATCCTCTTCGGGAGCGGTGTTTGCGCGATGGTAGTGTTGTTCGGCAGCGGCGTTCCCGGGGAGATCGTCAACGGAGGATATACCAACATCACCCTGGGGTGGGGACTCGGCGTCACCTTCGGCGTCTACGTCTCGGGCCGAATCAGCGGAGCGCACCTCAACCCGGCCGTTACGCTCTCCCTGGCCGTGTTTCGCGGCTTCTCATGGTTCAAGGTGCTGCCGTACTGTCTCGCTCAGACGGCTGGCGCTTTCGCGGCGGCGGCCCTTGTTTTCTTCAATTACAAAGAGGCCATTGTCCGCTTCGATCCCGGTCTGACGAAGACGGCGGGCATCTTCACCACGTTCCCGGCTTTCCCCAACACTCCGGCCGCCGGTTTCTTCGACCAGGTGATCGGCACGGCGTTACTCATGCTGCTGATCTTCGCAGTGGGCGACGATTGGAACATGCCGCCGCAGGCGAATCTGGGGCCGCTGGTCATCGGACTGGTCGTCGTCGCGATTGGCATGAGTTTCGGGAAGCTGCATGGCTATGCGATCAATCCCGCCCGCGACCTGGGCCCGCGGCTGTGGACAGTACTCGCCGGCTACAAGAACAATGGGCTGACCGATGGGAGCGGAGTGTGGTGGGTTCCTATTGCCGGGCCGCTCGCGGGTGGTCTCATCGGCTCAGGCCTCTGGGACCTGGTTCTCCGGCCGCTGCTGCCAAAGAAATAGGTAAAAACCAGAAGCTCGCCAACTCGGCTATTTTCCATAGGACCGGGTCCAGCCCCCCGTCACCGGTCGGCGTGGTAGAGCATCCAGACCAGGCCCGCCACGATGATCGTAAGCATTGCGCTCGCGACCAGTAGCTCCTTTGCGCGCTGCTTGAAAAGCAAGTACTCGCTGCGCATGCTCCGGCTGGCGAAACCGCCCATGTAATGGGAAAAGCGCAGTTTGCATTCGTGGCAGCGGAAGTAAGAGAGGCCCAGGAAGGCAGACAGATTCTCTAGTGTGGACCGGCGTCTGGAGGCATGCAGGTTCGCCGATCCGCAAGCCGGACACTTCGGAGCTGGGGGCCGGGGTTCCACCGTTATTCTTATCCAGCCACTTTGAGCGCTGCCAAACTCCAGCGCGCGCGAGAGCCTCTAGGAGTTTCTATGTTACTCGAATTCAGGCCATTCATCACCGCAAATCGGGGCGCGTCAGAGAACGGCCCGGAGGAAGGGCATCGATCCTCCATACAGCCGTCCAACCCTGCTTACAGACCGAAAAGCCTCACGGTTGAGGAAGCCCGGAGCGAACTGCGGGCAACGCTCTAGACTTCGTCGTCGTACCAGTGATAATCGGCCGTTTCACCGCCACTGCCGCGCCAATGCTCGGGCACTGTCGTCATCAGCCAGTCTGCAGGCTCCAGGCCATGCTGTGGCCGGGAGGCAATCGCGAAGGCCGCCTTTAAGGCGTCGCGCTCCCGTTTCCCGATGACGGCCGGGTCCGCCGAGACGAACAGCGGCGTCGCGCTGCGGGTCACGAGATCGAGCCACTGGCGGGTCAGCTCCCACGGGACGTCCTTCGTCATCGCGACACAATCGGCGTCAGCGGCAAAGAAGGTATTGTGCTGGGCCAGCCGGAAGGCAAGCGTGTTCACGCCCATCTTTCGAGTGCGCGGCCACTCGCGTCCGCTCGTGTCGTCGCCGATGCGTTGCATTTCGAAGAGCCCTGCGCCCAGATGGCCGATGGTGTTGCAGCCGATGAGCTGCGCGCTGCCGGCTCCACGGCGAATCGCCTTGTAGAGCCCGCTGACAATCTCCGCGGTCGTCTTGCCCCGGTCCGCGAAGTGCCATCCGGCGGCGGTGAGTTCCGGTCCCATCTGGAAACCCCAGCGCCCGGTGATGTCGAAGGTGGAGTAGTCGTGCTTGATCAGTTCGAAACCCCAAGCGCTCAGCCCGCGCACTCTCTGCTCCACATACGCAAGCGACTCCGGAACGCTCGGGTCCAGCACAACGAACGGCGGCTTGACGCCTCCGCCCGCCTGCTGGCCTTTCAGCAACCACGAATCGGACAGCGCCGCGACGGAGAGTAGCGGCCGGATCCAAACGCCGGGGCGCACGCCCCGCTTCTTCATCGCGGCGACCATCCCCGGCATGTCCGGAAACTTGTCGTTCCCGCGATCCGTCGGGCCTGCTCCCTCGCTCGACGGCTCCCAGCCCATGTCCAACACCATGAACGGGCGGTTCGGTCCGGAAGGCGCAAGCTCCGCCATCAAGTCGGAGTCGCGCAGAAGCGCCTCGGCCGAAAGGTTGTTCCCGTAGGTGTAATACCAGTTGTTGCCGCCGTAGACGGGGGACGAGGGCAGCCGGGGCTTTTCGCACATGCGCCGGCAGAGCGTGCGGGCAGCGGCTAGAGGCGATTCGCCAGCGGTGCTGGAGTGGACAACCACGGTCGCTGCTTCCAGCTTTCGTTCGCCCAATTCGACGCCCGCGCCGCCGTTGGCCACATCCAGCCAGAGCGTGAAACCGGCCGGGTCCACCTGCCAGCACGCGATGGAAGCGCAGCCCGTCTTCACGCCGCAGCCCTGGGTGGTGCGTCCGTCCGACGCCAGAAAATACCAGGGCATCAGGCGGTGCGGGACCATGCCGCGCCATTCCAGATCCCCGTAGGAGCGCTCCCAGTGGTCGCCCAGGAATTTCCAGGATGAAGGCACGGGCCCGTTCCAGCGCAAGCCGATGCGCAGCACGGCATCATGGGGCGCGGCGAGAGTTACCGGCAGTTCCTCGCCTTGGGGCGAGGTTCGCGGCTCGGTCACGACCTCGATGGCGGCGCCCGTCCAGCGAGTGCCGGTGCGCTTCAACGGCACACGTTGCTTTTCCGTATAGACCGAGACGGCTTCGGGCGCCCGCAGTATGTCAGGCAAACTCGCGCTGCCGGATTCACCCCGCGCGGAGATCGCGCCGGCGGCCATGCCAGAGGTCAGAAGAAAAGATCTGCGATTCATAGTCACAGTGATCTTATCAGCAGAGGGTGGAGGTTCAGGCGGATGCGCTCGCGAAATTGGTGACGGTGGGGAGGAGATTCTTCCGGGCTGAAGACAAACGGTCCCGCATGAGTCAATGCCCACGCGGGACCGCTGCAAACGGGAGTCTACTTCTTTGACGCTTTGGCGCGAATGGCAGCGATCTTCTTCTGCTGCGCCTTCACATCAGCCGAGGGAGCGGCCAGGGCCAGAGCCGCGTCCGCCTCGCCACAGAGCATGGTAACTTGCCCGCTCTGGTCGAGCTTCTTTGCTCCATAGATGTCGCTCAACTCGGTGAATTGGCGCGCGATGGCGAGGAAGAAGACATCTTTTGACATCTTGAAGTCGCCTTTGGCGAGCAGGCTGCGAGCCTTATCGACGTCCTTGCCGGAGCCAGTGAATTCCGCGAAACTCATGAGCACGCCGCGTTGCTGCATTTTCAGGAGCGCGGGAGCCTGCTCGGATGGCAGTAACGCTATGCCTTTCTTTACGCGCCCTGCATCAACAGGCAACTCGGACGGCAGCGCAGGGAGAGCGACCGGCAGCGCGAGGTCCGTGTCTTTCAGCGCCTTCAGGCGCCTGTGCGTGATCTCGGCCGCGCGCATTACCATCTGGTGCGCGTTGCCTCTCATCGAAGCGCCGGAGCGCTTGAATTCAAGATGCTTGGCGCGCGCATAATCCGAGCCGAAATCCCAGGTATCCGCCCATTCCATTTCTCCGCGGGCCAGCCCGGTCGCGATGACAATCTGGAGCAACTCGGCCCTATCGCGGAATTCTCCATCCTTTCCGGTAAGTTTGTCGAGTTGATCGGAAGCATCGGCAAAACTTCCCTTCGTGATGGAATCCTGGGCATTTGCCCAGACAAAACCTGGTGTTCCAGGCTGCGGTTTCTCTGGGCCTTGAGTCCCACCACAGGAAACCAGGCCCAACGCCAGGGCCGTCACGGCGATCAATGAAAAAGGAATGAACGCGCGCATAAAAACCTCCCGTCGCACTATTTCCTGTTTTTGTTACGGTGTCAAGGGTATTCGGGTCTGAAACCGGAAATCAGACCAGAAAATGCGCACGTGACGTTGTTCAGGAGCGAGCTAGCGCCGCGCGGCCAGCCAGGCGAGCAGAATCCGGTTGAAGGATTGAGGCTTCTCCATCATCAGAAAATGGCCGGTTCCGTGAATCCGCCTCAACTGGGCGCGCGGAAACCGGCTGCGCAAAGCCGGCAGTGTAATGTATTCGCTCGACCCGGCCGCGATTTCGAGGAAGGGCAGATCGATACGGTCCTCACGCCAGAACTCCGGGTCGCGCATGCCTTGAATCGCTCCGTCGGCGACTTCCTCCGGCACGGCGAGCATCACTCGCAGGACATGCTCCCGCGTGGCCGGCATGGTGGCCGCGGAGAACATGCCCCTGATAATTGCTTCACGCGTTTTCAATGCCTCGGGGCCCAGGAAACTGCGTCCCTTGGCCTTCGAACGCGCCGCCGATTGGGGGTCGGAGAAAGCCGCGTCGACGGCCACCAGTGCCGAGACTTGTTCCCTGTGGCGCCGGGCAAACGCCAGCAATACGGGGCCGCCCATGCTGTGCCCCACGAGCGTTGCGCGCTTCACCTTCGCTTCTGTCATGACGGCGCTGACGGCGTCGGCGAATGCGTCCATGCTGTACTCGGGAGCGGGGTCGCTTTGACCATGGCCGGGCAGATCGACGGTAAGCACGCGGTACTGTTTCGAAAGCCCCGGCACGTTCGATGCCCAGAACGTCTCGTCGCAGGTCCACCCGTGGATCAACACAAGAGTCTTGGCGCCCTTGCCATAGCTGGAGTAGTGCACCTTGCGGCCCTCGACGAGCGCCGATTCAGCAGATACCGACACCATCAGACAAAGCCCCAGCAGAAGACGCACCATGGCCGGAGTTTAGCGCGAACCGCCCGCCGGCGATGAGTCTTGCATGTTCACCCTGATGACTGGAGGCCTCAAACCGTTTTCGGATCCGGGTGCGTGTAGCCTGTACGATAGGTCCGGCGGAGACGGCGATTGGCTTCGTCGTTATCCACCGCCCTTGCCTTCGTGGCATCCCAGGTAATAGAGCGCCCAGACTCCAGCGCCACGTTTGCCAGAATGCAACTCGCCGTCGAGATGTGACCTTCTTCAATATCGGCGACGGGCTTCGCCCCGGTCGAGATGGCCGAGAGAAAGTCCTTCATGTGGTAACGGATGGCCGGCGCGACGTGCTTCTCGAGCGCCGGTTCGGTCTTGTCCTCGGGGTATTGGTCGAGTTCGTAAGTAACGTCCTTGCGGACTGTTGGTTTGTTGCCATACAGCGGCGTGAACTCGTAGCGGAATACACTCGCCTTCAGCGTGCCCTTGTCGCCCCAGAAGGTCGCGCCCCAGGTGTCCTGCGGATCGGGCGCGTTGCCCCAGGTGCGATGCTGCCAGACGACGGTCACATCGTCGAACTCGAAGGTCGCGGTCTGCGTATCGGGCACGTTGGCGACCGAGTTCTTCTGGACGAGGATGCCGCCCTCCGAGGTGATGCGCTTGGGCCAGCCCAAGCCCAGCATCCAGCGCGTCATGTCGAGCATGTGGACGCCCATATCGCCCAGGATGCCGTTGCCATATTCCTTGTACGATCGCCAGGCCTGCGGATGGATGTTGGCGTGATAGGGGCGCAGCGGCGCGGGCCCGGTCCAGGCGTCCCAATCCAGGTAATCCGGCGGAGGAATGAGGGGCGGATTCGCGTTCAGGCGCATGGGGTAATAGCAGTAAATCTCAACCAGCCCCACTTTGCCGAGCTTGCCTGCGCGAACGATCTGGTCGCGCGCTTCAATCAGGTGCGGCGTGCTGCGGCGCTGCATGCCTACCTGGACCACGCGTTTGTATTTGCGGGCGGCGGCCAGCATCGCCTCGCCCTCCACCACGTCCACCGAAATGGGCTTTTGCTGGTAGACATGGCAGCCCGCCTTTACCGCCTCAATCATGGCGAGGGAGTGCCAGTGATCGGGTGTGGCGATCAGAACGATGTCGAGATCCTTCTCGGCGAGCATCTTGTGGAAGTCCGAATAAGTGCGCGGGCGCTTCTTCGAGTCCTGGCGAACCGCGATGCGATCGGCCGCCTGGTCGAGCATGTGCTTATCGACGTCCGCCATGGAGACGACCTCAATGGGCGCCACCTGCATCAGCCGGATCAGATCGCACTTGCCGTACCATCCGGGACCGATGATGCCCACGCGCTTCGGCTTCTCGTCGAACAGTGCGGCGTAACCCGCGGGGAGGCTGAGGGCGGCGGGTACGGCCAGTGAAGTTTGCAGGAATCGGCGTCGGTCCATGGCTGAGGTATCCTTTCGGGAACGGGGGACGGAATTGACTCAGTATATTCGTCTCTCGCCCGCTGCGTCAGGAGTGTTGGCCCCGCGCAAAAATGGCCCACCGATTGCAAACGTAACCGGGACGGTCCGGCTAACGGCGGCCTGTGGCCCGACGCCCACGTTGCGATCGGGCAGAATGGGGGGATGTCTGAATTTGTTTCCAGGAGGGATCACGAGATGCGACGCTTCATTGCAACATTACTTTTGACGGGTCTTTGCGGATTCGCTCAACCCGGCGACCGCCCCGAGAGCCGGCGTGCGGAAATGCGCGCTGACGGGGACCACCTCAAGTGCAGGATAGAGGTGGTGGTGGACATTGCGGCCGAGGTAGTCATTCGCGGCGACACGGCTGAATTGCGAACCCTCTCCGGCCAGCGGGCGGAGTGGCGGCGATTCATATGCAGTCAGCCGATGCCGTCCAATCCGGCCGGGTTTCGCTTCACCGGGATTGACGGCCGCGGGCGCCAGACACTCGTGCGCGAACCAGGACAAGGGGGCCCGGCGATCATCCGGATCGAGGATCCGCAGAGCGGGCGGGATGCCTATACTTTTGACGTCGAATGGAGCGGAGCCGCGGGCGCCCCGGGCTACCGGCGCGAGGAAGAACGCGCGAGTGCAGGTCCATGGACCGGCAGCCTGGGCGGTGAATTCCACTATCGCGGCGACGGCAGAGGTTTCCTCAACCGCAGGAATGGCCCTGATATGGCGGTTCGCGATGTCCTAGTCAGTCTGAATCGCGACGGCCGCGTGGCGGTGGAATTCGAGGCCAAGGGCTTTCGCCGGATTGTTTTTGGAGGACAGGCAACGCGCGTTGCCAACGGTCTCGTCGAAGCGGAATTGACTTCGACCGACCGGGATCGCGACACACGCGGTTCGACCGTCATTTACATGGACCGGGGCGGCCAGGTGGCGAGGGTGACCATGAAGGGTCGGCTTGACGGAGATCCATTCACACTGGAATGGTCCGCGCGGTAAGCAACCGCACGTTCCGGCGAGGGCTGCTCGCGCGACTGGGATTCGCGAGCAGTCCGCACGGCGGCGCAACGCCGGATGGCGCGGCGTAGAATGTCATCCATGCAGCCAACAGATCGCGAGTTCCAGAAGCCATCCGGTGAGCCCGACGGGAGTGGCGCAGGCATGACCCGGCGGCGCTTTGTCCCCGCCGCGGGCAGCGCCCTGGCGGCTGTCACCCTGGTGCCTCGCCATGTCTTGGGAGGAGTGGGCTACACGGCGCCCAGCGACAAGCTCAACATCGCGGCGGTAGGAGTGGGCGGCATGGGCGCCAACTACGTGAAGGGTTGCGAAAGCGAGAACATCGTCGCGTTCGCGGACGTAGACCATGCCTTGGCCGCGCATACCTTTTCGCTCTACCCCAAGGCCCGCACGTACAAAGATTTCCGCGTGATGCTGGAGAAGGAAAAGAGCATCGACGCGGTGATCGTCGGGACTCCGGACCACAGCCACGCGGTCATCGCCATGGCTGCCATCAAACTCGGCAAGGCCGTCTATGTCGCCAAGCCGATGACGCGCACCATCCAAGAGGCGCGGGCCATTACGAAAGCGGCGCGGGAGCAGAAAGTCGCCACGCAGATGAGCGTTCAGTCGTGCGCCTCCGATGCGGCCTGCGCGACGGCCGAGTGGGTTCAGTCCGGCGTGATCGGTCAGGTGCGCGAGGTCCACGTCTGGAGCGACCGGCCGATCTGGCCGCAATGGCTCGCTCGTCCGACCAATACCCCATCCATCCCTCACAAGCTGGACTGGGACCTCTGGCTCGGCCCCGCTCCGAGCAGGCCATACCATCCCATCTACCACCCCTTCAATTTCCGCGGCTGGGTTGATTTCGGGACGGGCGCGCTGGGGGACATGGCTCTGCACTCCTTCCACGTCATCTTCACGGCCCTGAAGCTCACTCACCCAACCAACGTGGAGGCCTGCAACACGGTGGTGATGCTGCCTGCCGCACACGGCGAGGGTGACTTCAGTTGGACCCGATCTCGAAAGGGCCAGTATCCCGAGACTTTCCCGCATTCCTCCATCGTGACCTGGGACTTCGCCGCCCGCGAAGGCCAGCCGCCGGTGCGCCTGAACTGGTACGACGGTGGTTTGAAGCCGCCTCGTCCTCAGGGGCTCGACGCGTCGGAGGCGTGGGGCGGCGACGGGCTGATGTTCGTCGGCGACAAGGGCGTCCTGCTGAGCGGATTCAGCGGCGGCCCGCGCCTGGTCACCGCGGCGCAAAAGTCTTCTTTCAATCCACCGCCGAAGAGCCTTCCGCGGAGCCCTGGCCATTATCTGGAGTGGATCTCAGCGGCCAAGGGCGGCCCGCCAGCGATGTGCAACTTCGAATTCGCCAGCCTGATCGCGGAGACCGCCTTGCTGGGGGTCATCGCACAACGGACGGGTAAGTTTCTCGTCTGGGACTCCGAGAACATGCGCATCACGAACGATAGCGCCGCAAACGAACTGGTCAGTTCGGAGTACCGTCGCGGCTGGTCGCTGTAGTTTCATTGTGGGGCGGCCCCCAGGTCCGCGCGAGTCTATCCTTAGGAGCCCGCATCCGGGCGGCGCGCCGGAAGGCTGCGCGGAAGCGGGGCGACCTGGGGGTCCGCCCCACTCTGGCCCGCACTTTGTGCACTTTCCCGTTCCTGAACGCCAGGAATGATCCAAAATAGGGCGATGAGCGACATGCAGAATCCATTTGACTCGATCGAAAGCGCCCAGGACTTCCTGGGCTTGCTGTCGGAGGCAATTGAGGAAGCGATTCGCGATGTCGCGGACGACCGGAAAACCGGCCAGAAAGAACGGCAGGAGCGCCGCGTGGAGGCGTTGGACCTGGCCCTGTACAAATTGAAATTGCTCGATGGGCACGTAGCCAAGAGCCAAAGAATTCTGAAGGATCTTCGTTCCATCCGGCGCCTTCTCGTCGGCGAACAACCGGACACGGATGAGGAAGACAATTCCGATGAAGCGTCCGCGGACGCTTCGGGCCGCTTTGGGGTGTAGGCCCGGCGGCCCCGCACTTCGCGAATTCGGTTGGATTTGGATGAGGTCCCCCGCAGCAGCTTGACTACCCGCAATCAATCCTCCCGCTCAAGGAAACGCGTCCGTTCCGTCAGCGGCCACAAACCGGCCCGGGTGGGAGCGTGGGCAGCGGCTTTCGTACAACGTGCGCTCCACGGCTTGATTCTTCTGTTGATCGCCGGAACCGCCGTCACCGCTGCCGGATTGTGGTTTCACTCGCACTACACGCTGAGCTGGCAGTCTCCCGTTGTCGTTCGCTTCCAATCGCCGATCGTGATCGCCGAACGCATGGAGTCCGAGGGAGCGGCCGAAGCCCAGGCCGATCAACAGGGCCGCGGCTTATCGGCGTGGCAGCAATACGCGTGCCGCAAGTTCGGCGCCGACTGCCGCGTTGCCCTCGCTATTCAGCGCGCCGAAAACGCGCAAGGCAAGTGCGAGATCTACCACTACAACTCGGACGGAACGCTCGATTGGGGCTACTTCCAGATCAACACGGTCCACTTGAAGCGGCCCGGCCTGAATCTGAGGGATCTTCTCGACTGCAAGGCGAACATCGACTTCGCCTACCAACTCTATCGGGAGAAGGGCGGCTTCACGCCCTGGAGCACGTTTAACGACGGAAGATACCGGCGGTACATGGGCCGTTGAGCGAGGGCCATTGTGCTGTTGCGGAGTGTGCGTTGGAGGATGGACGACGGGTCGAGCGACCTGCCGTCGAAACTCCAAAACCGGTAGGGGGTTTCGGTTGTTGAACGTGGAATCAAGCACTTACAGGCGAAAACCGGTACTTGTACCGGTCTTGCGGTTCTTGCCACGCTCCATCAAGCGCTGGAAACCGGACGCCTTGCCACTGGCAGGCCCTCAGATAGAGATAGAATTGCTAAGAGTTCGCAAGCGTTCACAAGGAGCACCGGTCGCAATGTCAAGCCAGCTTCACCGCCGGGCGTTTCTCAGTTCTTCCGTGATCGCAACAGTCGCTGGCCTGAGCGCGAGCGCCACGGCGCAAACGGCTGCATCTGCCAGAGCCCGCCTCCTGCCAGGGTGTTGCGCCTACTCTTACGGCAGATACCTGAAGGACGGTTCGATGACGATGGAGGACTTCATCGTCAAAGCCGTCGAGCTCGGCGTCCTGGGCGTCGAGATTACTACTTACTGGTTGAAGTCCACCGATGAGGCGTATCTCGCGACGCTGCGGCGCTTCGCCCACCAGCAGGGCATGCCGATTTCGGGCCTCTCCATCGGCGCGCAGATGTGCGAGAGCGACGCCGCAAAGCGCCAGGAGATTGTCGCCACGATCTCGAAATGGGTGGACGCAACCGAACATCTCGGCGCTTCCCATCTGCGCGTATTCGGCGACACGCTGCCGGACGGCGCAACCGATGCGCAGGGCGTCGAGTGGGTCGCCGAAACGATGAAGGCGGCCTGCGAGTATTCCGCGAAGAAGGGCATCATCCTCGGGATCGAGACGCACATGGGCCTCACGATCAAGGCCTCGAACGTCACCGCAATTCTGCGCCGCGTCGATTCGCCCTTCGCCGGATGCACGCTGGACATCAGCAATTGGCGCGACAATCCTTATGAGCAGATCGAGGCCTGCCTGCCGTACGCAACCAACACGCACATCCGCGACTATTGGGGCGAGGCGAAGACGCCGCTCGACCTCGACCGCGTCTGGCAGATGTTCTCGAAGCAAGGGTTCAAGGGTTATATGTCGGCGGAATATGAAGCGGACGAAGACCCGATGACCGGCGTGCCGAAGCTGGCCGAGAAGATCAAAACGCTTTGCAGGAAGTATTCCAGCGCCTGAGAATCGAACTGGAGAAACAGCTATGTCGAATCGTCGTGCATTTCTTGGGGAACTGGCCGCTGGCGCCGTTGCCTTGTCGTCGTCCGCCCGCGCCACCGCGCGCGTTCCCGGCGCGAATGACCGTATCCGCTTCGCGCTGATTGGCGGCGGAGCGCGGGGCAAGGAGATCTTCCACGAAGCCCTGAAGTGCAAGAACGTCGAGGCGGTCGCGGTCGCCGACGTCTACACGCGGCGCCTCGACGAAGTGAAGGCCATCGTCCCCGGCATTCGCACCTATCAGGACTATCGCAAGCTGCTCGAAGACAAAGCCGTGGACGCCGTGCTCATCGCCACGCCCCAGCACCAACATGCACTGACCTTCGTGGCGGCCATTCAAGCCGGCAAGGACGTATACCAGGAAAAGACACTGGCCTTCAATCCCGGCCACGCCCGGCGCATGAGGGCGGCCCTGCGGGCCTCCGACCGCGTGGTCCAGGTCGGCATCCAGATGAACAGCGGCGAAGGCCTGCAGAAGGCGCGCGATCTCGTCGCCAGCGGCACGTTGGGCCAACTCACCGCCGTGCAGGCCCATCATTTCCGGAACGCCCCCTACGGCGGCTGGCTGCGCCACATCCCCGAGGATTGCGACGCGCAGCACATCGACTGGTCCCTGTTCCAAGCCGAGGCCAAGCCCTATCCCTTCGACCCGCAGCGCTACATGAACTGGCGCTTCTATTGGGACTATTCGGGCGGCAACGTGTTCGAGAACATGGTGCACCAGGTCGGCTTCTGGACCGCCGCGCTCGATCTGGATGTCCCCGCCATGGTCAACATGACGGGCGGCAATTTCCGCTCGCCGAAGATGCAGGTGCCCGACACGATGAACGTCTGCATGAGCCATCCCGGCAAGCTCATGTTCAATTGGATCTCGATGTTCGGCAACGATTATTTCGGAGAGACCGACGACTACGCCTTCGGCAGCAAGGGCACCATGACGCACGCGGAGACCGATCAAGTCCTATTCGTGCCTCAGCCCGGGCGCGTGAAGAAGACCGCGGGCACACCTGCCGCTGAATCCGGCTACCAGGATTTCACACTCGCGCACATGCAGAATTTCTTCGATTGCGTCCGCAGCCGCAAGACGACGAACTGTCCGTTTGAGATCGGGTTCAGGGCCGCCATTGCATGCCAGATGGCCATCGCCTCGTACCGCCGCCAGAGCCCGGTGCATTGGGATCCGGCGACCGAAGAGATTGTGTAAGCGTGTCGTGGGGCGGACCCCCATGGCATGTCCGGATGGGGGCCGACGCCCACGTCGGCCTGCGTTTGACTAAAGACCTTGTGTGGCGCCGCAAAGTGATCGTTGAAGACCGGATGGGCGACCAGGGGGTCGCCCGCGGACCTGGGGGTCCGCCCCACAAAGACCTGGGGGGCTGCCCCACACACGGGCTGGAGGCTCAATCGAATGCCCAATGATTCCACGCGCAGAACGTTTCTTGCCGCCGGTTCCGTGCTGCCGCTGACGGCACGCTCGTATGCCCGTATCCTCGGCGCGAACGATCGTCTGCAGATCGGGCAGATCGGCTGCGGCCATCGGGCACAGGGGCACCGGCAGATGCTCAAGGCCTCTTCGAAGACCGATCCGAACTTCGATCTGCGGAGCGTCTGCGACCTCTGGAGCGTGAACCGCGAACGGGCCGCCGCCGACGTGCAGCGCCTGTTCGGCGCGCGTCCGAAGACCTTCCAATACTCCGAAGAGATGCTCGCCGACGCGTCGCTCGATGCCGTCATGCTCGGCACCGGGGATCATCAGCACGCGCGCCTGCTGGCCGAGGTCGTGCGGGCCGGCAAGGACTGCTATTGCGAGAAGCCGATGGCCAATACGCTCGATGACGCGAAGCTCGCGCGCGATGCAGTCCGCGAAACGAAGCGCGTGGTGCAGATGGGCTCGCAGTGGCTGAGTTGCCCGTACCAGCACAAGGTGCGGGATATGATCCGGGAGGGAAAGCTCGGCAAGCTCGTGTCCATCAGTCAAAGCTGGAACTTCAACGGCCCGCGTTGGGATGTGCCCAAGAGCGCGGATATCGCGGCCCTGCGCGAGGCAGACACGGATTGGAAACGCTGGTTGATGGGACGCCCGTGGCGCGCCTTCGATCCGCGTGTCTACTTCGAGTTCCGCATCTTTAAGGAATTCTCGGGCGGCATCACGGACCAGTGGTACAGCCACGGCTCGGGCCTGGCGCACTTCTACCTGGATACGTTCATGCCCGACGACACTGTCGCGAACGGCGGCATCTTCGCCTGGCACGATGTGCGCGAGAATCCCGACACCTTCCAGTGCCTCTCGACGTTCACGCAGAAGGAGGTGCTGTATTCGTACGCAACCACCTTCGGGAACGCTTACGGCGATCACACGATTCTGCGCGGCACGCGGGGCACGCTTTACTCGCCCGGCGGCGAGGGCAGCCCGCAGTGGTGGTATCTCCCCGAGACCAGCAGCGGATGGGAATCGAACTCTGTGTTCGATCTCCGCGCCGGTAAGGTCAAGCCGGAAGCCGTGACTCTTCCGGGTCGTCCGGAAGTTCCTCCGCTTGAGCAGAGCGACGATCTGAAGGACCACACCGACGACTGGCTGAGTTGCATACGGAGCCGCAAGACGCCCAACGGGAACATAGACACCGGTTTCGCGCACGCGGTAGCGGTAGTGATGGCCAATCGCGCCTATCGCGAAGGCAAGAAGATGTTCTGGGACCGTAAGGCCGAACAGATCCTGGATCAACCGCCGGCGTGAAGTCTGTGGAACCGAGCTCGACTTGTGGCGCGCGCAAAAGCGCACGCCACAACGCACATCCAACGGCACTGAGATGCTCATTCCAGCCATTCGCGCAACCCGGCTTGCTTTACAGCCATCCCGCACCCGATCCTAAGCTGTGTGAGTGCTGAGCCTTCCACGCCGCTGATGCGGCAATATCACGCGGCCAAACAGCAGGCGCCCAATGCACTGCTGCTGTTCCGTCTGGGCGATTTCTACGAGCTGTTTTTCGACGATGCTGTAGTGGCTTCGCGCGAATTGGAGATCACCCTCACCTCTCGAAATAAAGAGAAGGGCGAAGCCGTGCCGATGTGCGGCGTCCCCGCGCACGCCGCCGAGAATTACATCAACCGCCTGATCCAGAAGGGTTACCGCGTCGCCATCTGCGATCAGATGGAAGACCCGCGCCACACCAAGACCATCGTCCGCCGCGAGGTCACGCGCATTCTCACGCCGGGTACTGTCACCGACGCCGCTCTCTTGCGCTCGCATGAGAACAACTACCTCGCCGCGGTCACGCTCAAGCAGAACCGCGCCGGTCTCGCCTGGGTGGACATCTCGACTGGTGAATACCGGGCGTCGGAGATGGACACCGTCGAACTTATGCCGTCGCTCGAGCAACTCAATGTGCGCGAATTGCTAGTGCCGGAAAGCGCCCGCGACACCGCGCCGCAGGGCCGTTGGATCGTCACGCCCGTGGACGGATGGACGTTCGCTTCCGACCGCTGCGAGGTGCTCCTCAAAGAGCACTTCAAGCTGCTGGCGCTGGAGGGCTGTGGACTTGCCGGACGTCCCCTGGCGGTGTCGGCTGCGGGCGCCCTGCTGCAGTATCTGCGCGAAACTCAGCGTTCCGCGCTCGACCATCTCGACCGCCCCACCTGGTATGACCGTTCCGGCGCCATGCTGCTCGACGCCGTTACAGTGCGCAACCTCGAACTCGTCGAGCCGATGTTCTCGGCCGACATGGATGGACGCAAGGACTCGACCCTGCTCAGCGTCCTCGACCAGACACAGACGGGCATGGGCGGACGCCTGCTGCGCCGCCGGCTACTGCGGCCGTCGCTGGATCGCCTTGAGATCGAGACCCGCCTCGACGCCGTGGAAGTGTTGCGCGCGGCGACCGTCGAACGCACAAAGCTGCGCGAGACGCTGGGCCGGATGCAGGATCTCGAACGCCTGCTCGCGCGCGTCACGCTCGGCACCGCGAATCCGCGCGACCTGCTCTCGCTGGGTCGCACGCTGGCGCTGGTGCCCGCGCTCAAGCCTCTGCTTGCGGCTCTGCCGGCCGCCGTGTTGCAGTCCGCACTGGCGGCGCTCGACGAACTCGCCGATGTGCGCGACTGTATTCTGTCGGCGATTGCGGACGAGCCGCCCGTAACGCTCAACGATGGCGGCGTGATTCGCGAGGGCTACAACGCCGCGCTCGACGAGCTGCGCCACCTGAGCCGCAACTCGCGCCAGGTGATCGCGGCCATCGAGCAGCGCGAGCGCGAACGCACTTCCATCAACTCGCTGAAAGTCCGCTTCAACAACGTCTTCGGTTTCTTCATCGAAATCTCCAAGGCGAACCTGCACCTCGCTCCTCCGGACTACGAACGGAAACAGACGCTGGTCAATGCCGAGCGCTTCACCACGCCGGAGTTGAAGGAACTTGAAGCGAAGGTGATGGACGCCGAAGAACGCAGCCAGAATATGGAGCGCGAACTCTTCGCCGAGGTCCGTTCGCGCACCGCGGCCGAGGGTCTGCGCATTCACGCCACGGCCAACGCGATTGGCGAGATCGACTTCTACTCCGCACTGGCGCAGGTCTCCGTGGAACGCCGCTACTCTCGCCCGCGCTTCAGCGCCACGGGCGAGATGAAGATCGTCGCCTGCCGCCATCCGGTGATCGAGAAGCTTGTTGAAAAAGACGCCCAGCGCTTCATCCCCAACGACCTGTACCTCGATCGCGGATCGAGCCGCATCGCCGTCATTACGGGACCGAACATGGGCGGCAAGTCTACGTATCTGCGACAGGCCGCGCTGCTGGCTGTGCTGGCGCAGATGGGCAGCTTCGTACCGGCCGACGATGCGCTGCTGCCGGTGGTCGATCGCGTCTTCACTCGCATCGGCGCCTCGGATAATCTGGCGCGCGGGCGATCGACATTCATGGTGGAGATGACCGAGACGGCCGTCATTCTGAACACCGCTACCGAGAACAGCCTGATCGTGCTCGACGAGATCGGGCGCGGCACGTCCACCTACGACGGGCTCGCGCTGGCCTGGGCCGTGATCGAGTTCATCCATGAACGGATCGGCGCCTGGACTCTGTTCGCCACGCACTACCACGAGCTGACGGAACTCGAAGAACGGCTGGAAGGCGTGCGCAACCTGCATGTCTCCGTGCGCGAAGCCGGCGACCAGATTCTGTTCCTTCGTAAAGTTGAGCCCGGCGCCGCCGACCGCAGTTACGGCATCGAAGTGGCGCGTCTCGCCGCGCTGCCGATGGTTGTCATCGAGCGTGCGAAGGAGATCCTTGCGACGCACGAGAAGTCGGAGCATACGGTCACTGAGGAACTCGTTCGTCCGAAAAAGAAGGTCCACGAGCCCGCGCTTCAGATCCGGCTCTTTGAGCCCGTAGGCTGGCAGATTGCCGAACGCATCCGGGACCTCGACATCGACAATCTGCGGCCACTCGAGGCATTGAAACTGTTGGCGGAATTGAAAGAGGAGTTGGGACGCGAATGAGAGTCGCAGGCATTATGAGCGGCACGTCGCTGGACGGCGTGGACGTCGCCATTGTCGACATAGCAGCCGTCGATCTCACCGTGCAAGGTTCGTCGCTTGAAGTGAAGACGCTCGGCACCTGCACGCAGCCTTATCCCGACGATCTCCGCGCGGCGCTGTTCGCGGTGTCGAACCATGAAACGCACACGCGCGAGATCGCCCGGCTCCATTTTCTGCTGCCGCAGATTTACGCCGAGTGTTTTTTCGAATGTTGCCGCACGGCGGGACTCGATCCCGCGAGTGTCGAGTTGATCGGCTCGCACGGTCAGACCATCTATCACGAAGGCGTTCCGG
>Ga0302320_10010744_pt1 | contig 19469 bp, 16 predicted proteins | sample Bog_T0_3_FD_202130 | JGI IMG/M metagenome (GOLD analysis project Ga0302320, IMG submission 202130) | Peat permafrost microbial communities from Stordalen Mire near Abisko, Sweden - Bog_T0_3 | ecosystem: Environmental > Terrestrial > Soil > Wetlands > Peat | place: Sweden: Abisko, Stordalen Mire... | reverse complement strand
GACTACGCGGGCGGGGTGCGCGCCGGGCACCGGCTCAAGTTCTGGACTCCCGGGGGGTCGTCGACACCTTTGCTGACCGACGAGCACCTCGACGTGCCGCTGGACTACGAGGGCGTGGCGGCCGCCGGTTCGATGCTGGGGACCAAGGCGCTGGAGATCTTCGACGAAACCACGTGCGTGGTGCGCGCGGTGTGGCGCTGGACCGAGTTCTACAAGCACGAGTCGTGCGGTAAATGCACCCCGTGCCGGGAGGGCACCTTCTGGCTGGACCAGATCTACGAGCGGCTGGAAACTGGTCACGGCACCCACGAGGACATCGACAAACTGGTGGACATTGCCGACGCCATCCTCGGAAAGTCGTTCTGCGCGTTGGGCGATGGCGCCGCCAGCCCGGTGGCCTCGTCGATCGCGCTCTTCCGCGACGAGTACATCGCGCACATCGAAGGGGGCGGCTGCCCGTTCGACCCCCGAGACTCCATGCTGCTGACCGTCGATAGCGCGAAAGGGACGGGGCCCCAATGACTAGTGCGGCCAAGACCGAAACCGGCGATGAGCTGAGTCGACCCGACATGGTTACGCTGACCATCGACGACGTCGAAGTCAGCGTTCCCAAGGGAACTTTGGTGATTCGCGCGGCCGAGTTGGTGGGCATCCAGATCCCGCGCTTCTGCGACCATCCGCTGCTGGATCCTGTCGGTGCCTGCCGCCAGTGTCTGGTCGAGGTCGAGGGGCAGCGCAAACCAATGGCATCGTGCACCATCGTGGCCACCGACGAAATGGTGGTACGCACTCAACTCACCTCGGAGGCGGCCGACAAGGCCCAGCACGGCGTGATGGAGTTGCTGCTGATCAATCATCCGCTGGACTGCCCGATGTGCGACAAGGGCGGCGAATGCCCGTTGCAGAACCAGGCAATGTCCAACGGCCGCGACGACTCTCGCTTCGAAGACGTCAAGCGCACCTTCGCCAAGCCGATCAACATCTCCTCGGAGGTTTTGCTGGATCGCGAGCGCTGCATCCTGTGCGCTCGGTGCACCCGGTTCTCCGAGCAGATCGCCGGCGATCCGTTCATCGACATGCAAGAGCGCGGCGCCTTACAACAGGTCGGCATTTACGCCAATGAGCCGTTCGATTCGTACTTCTCGGGCAACACGGTGCAGATCTGCCCGGTTGGCGCGCTGACCGGGGCCGCCTACCGGTTCCGGGCCCGCCCGTTCGACCTGGTCTCCAGTCCGAGCGTGTGCGAGCACTGCGCGTCGGGATGCGCACAGCGCACCGACCACCGCCGCGGCAAGGTACTGCGTCGGCTCGCCGGTGACGATCCCGAAGTCAACGAGGAGTGGAACTGCGACAAAGGCCGGTGGGCGTTCAACTACGCGACCCAGCCGGACCGGATCACCACTCCCCTGATTCGGGACGCCGACGGCTCACTGCAACCCGCGTCCTGGTCCCATGCGATCGCTACTGCGGTGCAGGGGCTGGAGGCGGCCCGCGGCCGCGCGGGTGTGCTGGTCGGCGGCCGGGCGACCTGGGAGGACGCCTACGCGTACTCCAAGTTCGCTCGAATCACGTTGGACACCAACGACATCGATTTCCGCGCGCGTCCGCACTCGCAGGAGGAGGCCGACTTCCTGGCCGCCCGCATCGCGGGGAAGCCGGTGACGGTCAGTTATTCGGACCTGGAAACGGCACCGGTGGTGGTGCTGGTCGGCTTCGAACCCGAAGACGAGTCGCCCATTGTGTTCTTGCGGCTGCGCAAGGCGGCCCGCAAACACGGCGTGCCGGTGTACGCGATCGCCCCATTCGCCACCCGCGCCCTGGACAAGATGTCCGGCCGGTTGCTGCAGACCGTTCCCGGCGCAGAGGCTTCGACGCTGGACGGGCTGGCCACCGGTGAAGTGGGCGATCTGCTGGCCACGCCCGGCGCGGTCATCATGGTCGGGGAACGCCTGGCCTCTGTTCCGGGCGGGTTCTCTGCCGCGGCCCGGCTCGCCGACGCCACCGGGGCCCGGCTTGCGTGGGTACCGCGGCGGGCCGGTGAACGTGGCGCGTTGGAAGCCGGTGCGCTGCCCACGTTGCTGCCCGGTGGCCGCCCGGTTGCCGACGACGCGGCCCGGGCGCAAGTTGCCGCGGCCTGGAATGTCGACGAATTGCCTACTGCCGCAGGGCGTGACGTCGACGGCATCCTCGCCGCCGCGGCCGACGGGTCCCTGGGCGCACTGCTGGTCGGCGGCATCGAACCCGACGACTTCGCCGACCCCGAAGCGGTGCTGGCCGCGCTGGATGCCGCACGCTTCCTGATCAGCCTGGAGCTGCGGCACAGCGCGGTCACCGAACGCGCCGACATCGTGTTTCCGGTCGCCCCGACGACACAGAAGGCCGGCGCGTTCGTCAACTGGGAGGGCCGTTATCGCGGTTTTGCTGCCGCGCTGCACGGAAGCACCCAGCAGGCGAGTCAGTCGGATCACCAGGTACTCGACGCACTGGCCGAAGAAATGGGCGTCTACCTGGGGATGTCCGACGTCGAGGAATCCCGCGAGGAAGCGGCCGCCCTGGGTGCCTGGGATGGCAAACGTGCCGGCGGCCCCCAGATCGCGGTCACGCAGCCGGCCCAACCCGAGGCGGGCGAAGCGGTGCTGGCCGGCTGGCGAACGTTGCTGGACAGCGGCCGCCTGCAAGACGGCGAACCGCATCTGGCCGGTACCGCGCGCACACCGGTGGTACGGCTGTCGGCCGGTTCGGCGACGGAAATCGGTGCCGCCGACGGCGACGCGGTCACCGTCAGCACCGATCGCGGCTCGATCACCTTGCCGCTGGCGATCACCGAGATGCCCGACCGGGTGGTATGGCTCCCGCTGAACTCGCCGGGTTCGGCGGTTCAGCGCCAGCTGGGCGTAACTGTCGGCGCCATCGTGCGGATCGGAGTAAACGTATGACCGCGTTCGGGCACGACCCCTGGTGGCTGGTACTGGGTAAAGCGCTGGCCGTCTTCGTGTTCCTGATGCTGAACGTATTGGTCGCGATCCTGGCCGAGCGCAAGATCCTGGGCTGGATGCAGCGCCGGCCCGGCCCCAACCGGGCGGGTCCGTGGGGTCTCCTGCAGAGCCTGGCCGACGGGATCAAGCTGGCGCTCAAGGAGAGCATCACCCCCCGCGGCGTCGACTGGTTCGTGTACATGGCGGCGCCGGTCATCTCGACGATCCCCGCGTTCGCCGCGTTCGCGTTCATCCCGTTCGGCCCCGAGGTATCGGTTTTCGGCCACCGGACACCGTTGCAGCTGACCGACCTGCCGGTTGCGGTGCTGTTCATCCTGGGATTCTCGGCGATCGGGGTGTACGGCATCGTGCTCGGCGGTTGGGCGTCTGGCTCCACGTACCCGCTGTTGGGCGGTGTCCGATCGACCGCCCAGGTCATCTCCTACGAGGTGTCCATGGGGCTGTCGTTCGCGGCCGTCTTCCTGTTCGCCGGCACCATGTCGACGTCGGAGATCGTGGCCGCCCAGGACCGAGTCTGGTACGTCTTCCTGCTGCTGCCGTCCTTCGTGATCTACCTCATCTCGATGGTGGGCGAAACCAACCGCGCGCCATTCGACCTGCCGGAGGCCGAGGGTGAGCTGGTCGCCGGCTTCCACACCGAGTACTCGTCGCTGAAGTTCGCGATGTTCATGTTGGCCGAATACGTCAACATGATGACGGTTTCGTCGCTGGCGACCGTGATGTTCTTCGGCGGCTGGCATGCTCCCTGGCCGCTCAACATGTGGGCGGGAGCCGACACCGGCTGGTGGCCGGTGCTCTGGTTCACCGCCAAGATGTGGACCTTCCTGTTCATCTATATCTGGCTGCGAGGAAGCCTGCCCCGGTTGCGCTATGACCAGTTCATGGCGTTGGGCTGGAAACTGCTGATCCCCGCGTCGCTGGTATGGGTGCTGATCGCGGCGGTCATCCGCACGCTGCGCAACCAGGGCTACGAGCACTGGACTACGGCGCTGGTGATCAGCAGCGCGGTCTTTGCCGTCATCCTGGTGCTGTCGTTGCGCAGACCGTTCGCCGCCCCGAAGGGGAGGAAACTCAGGCGGCTTCGCCGCGAACAGGCCGCCGCGATCGTCGCCGCCGGACCGGCGTTCCCCACACCGCCGCTTCCGGGCCAGAAGGCCGTGGCGAGCAAGGAGACAACAAGTGCCTAAATTCCTTGACGGCGTCGCGGGCTTCGGCGTGACGTTCAGTTCGATGTTCAAAAAGAGGGTCACCGAGGGGTATCCAGAAAAGCCCGGTCCGGTCAAACCGCGCTACCACGGCCGCCACCAGCTCAACCGGTATTCGGATGGCCTGGAGAAGTGCATCGGGTGCGAGCTGTGCGCCTGGTCATGCCCGGCCGACGCGATCTACGTCGAGGGCGCCGACAACACGGACGAGGCAAGGTTTTCCCCGGGCGAACGGTACGGCCGGGTCTACCAGATCAACTACCTGCGCTGCATCGGCTGTGGGCTGTGCATCGAGGCGTGCCCCACCCGGGCGCTGACGATGACCAACGACTACGAGCTGGCCGACGACAACCGCGCCGACTTGATCTACGAGAAGGACCGGCTGCTGGCCCCGCTGCTGCAGGACATGCTCGCGCCGCCCCACCCGAGGGCCGAAGGCGCCACCGACAAGGACTACTACCAGGGCAACGTCACCGCACAGGGCCTGCGCAAGATCGAAAACGCGGGAGAAGAGAAATGACCGGCGTCAGCCTGGCTTCTCACCTGGCTTCTAATTTGGCTGAAGCCGCGATCGTGCACACTTCCACTGGCGAAGCAGTGACGTTCTGGGTGCTGGGTGCGCTCGCGTTGATAGGCGCCTTCGGGGTCATCCTTGCGGTCAACGCCGTGTACTCCGCGATGTTCCTGGCAATGACGATGCTCAGCCTGGCCGTCCTCTACATGGTCCAGGACGCGCCGTTCCTGGGTGTCGTTCAGGTCGTGGTCTACACCGGCGCGGTGATGATGCTGTTCTTGTTCGTGCTGATGCTGATCGGCGTGGACTCGGCGGAATCGCTGAAGGAAACGCTGCGCGGCCAGCGGGTCGCCGGCGTGGTGACCGGCCTGGCATTCGGCATTCTGCTGATCGCCGCAATCGGCGCCGTGTCGACGAGAACCTACACCGGCCTGACCGCGGCCAACGCCAACGGCAACGTCGAAGGCTTGGCCTTTCTGATCTTTTCCCGATATCTGTGGGCGTTCGAGTTGACCAGCGCACTGCTGATCACCGCGGCCGTCGGCGCCATGGTGCTGGCCCACCGAGAGCGCTTTGAGCACCGCAAGACCCAGCGCGAGCTCTCCGAAGAACGATTCCGTGGTGTCGGGCGTCCCACGCCGCTGCCCGGCCCGGGTGTGTACGCGCGCCGAAATGCGGTGGATTCGGCCGCGCTGCTCCCCGACGGCTCCTACTCGGAGTTGTCGGTCTCGTCGATACTGCAAAGCCGGGATGGCGACGGCGTGCCGATTCCGCCCCGCGAGGCTCTCCCCGAGCCCGTTAAAGGCGGTGCGTCGTGAACCCGGCCAACTACCTCTACCTGTCGGCGCTGCTGTTCACCATCGGGGCCGCGGGCGTGATGTTGCGGCGCAACGCCATCGTGATGTTCATGTGCGTCGAGCTGATGCTCAATGCCGTCAATCTGGCGTTTGTCACGTTCGCGCGGCTGCAAGGCCAGTTGGACGGGCAGATGATCGCGTTCTTCACCATGGTGGTGGCCGCTTGTGAGGTCGTCATCGGTTTGGCCATCATCATGACGATTTTCCGTGCCCGCAAATCGGCGTCGGTCGACGACGCGAACCTACTCAAAGGCTAAGACCGCCACGATGACTCACTTCACCTGGCTGCTCGTAGCACTGCCGCTGGCGGGCGCCGCAATCCTGCTGTTTGGGGGCAGACGCACCGACGCGTGGGGACACTGGCTGGGCACTGCCGCCGCGCTCTCGGCGTTCGGGGTGGGTGCGACGCTGCTCGCCGACTTGCTCAGGCTGGGTGCGGCTGACCGGGTCATCCACCAGAAGGTGTTCACCTGGATGCCCGTCGGCCAACTGCAGGTCGACCTCGGGCTGCAGATCGACCAGTTGTCGATCTGCTTCGTGCTGCTGATCTCCGGCGTCGGATCGCTGATCCACATCTATTCGATCGCCTACATGGCCGAGGATCCGGACCGCCGCCGGTTTTTCGGTTACCTCAACCTGTTCCTGGCCTCGATGTTGCTGCTGGTGGTCGCCGACAACTACGTAGTGCTCTACGTCGGCTGGGAAGGCGTCGGACTGGCCTCCTACCTGCTGATCGGCTTCTGGTACCACAAGCCGACTGCGGCCACGGCGGCCAAGAAGGCGTTCGTGATGAACCGCGTCGGGGATGCCGGGCTGGCACTGGCGATGTTCCTGATGTTCAGCACCTTCGGCACCCTGTCCTACGCAGGAGTGTTCGCCGCAGCCCCCGGCGCGACCAGCGGTGTGCTGACCGCGATCGGGCTGTTGCTGCTGGCGGGCGCCTGCGCCAAGTCCGCACAGGTTCCGCTGCAGGCCTGGCTGGGTGACGCGATGGAAGGTCCCACACCGGTGTCCGCGCTGATCCACGCCGCCACCATGGTGACCGCCGGCGTGTATCTGATCGTGCGCTCCAACCCGCTGTACAACCTCGCGCCCGACGCGCAGCTGGGCGTGGTCATCGTCGGCACCGTCACCCTGCTGTTCGGAGCCTTCATCGGCTGCGCCAAGGACGACATCAAACGGGCCCTGGCCGCATCCACGATGAGCCAGATCGGCTACATGGTGCTGGCCGCCGGCCTTGGCCCCGCCGGCTACGCCTTCGCGATCATGCACCTGCTCACCCACGGCTTCTTCAAGGCCGGCCTCTTCCTCGGGTCCGGCTCGATCATCCACGCGATGCACGAAGAGCAGAACATGCGGCAGTACGGCGGACTGCGCAAGGCTCTTCCGATCACATTCGTCACGTTCGGTCTGGGATATTTGGCCATCATCGGTGTGCCGCCGTTCGCCGGCTTCTTCTCCAAGGACGCGATCATCGAGGCGGCACTTGGCGAAGGCGGTGTCCGGGGCTACGTGCTGGGCGGTGCCGCGCTGCTCGGTGCGGGCCTCACCGCGTTCTACATGACGCGGGTGATGCTGATGACCTTCTTCGGCGAAAAGCGTTGGGCCCCGAGCGCCCATCCGCACGAGGCACCGGCACTGATGACCGGGCCGATGATCCTGCTGGCCTTCGGCTCGGTGTTCGCCGGCGGCCTGTTCGCCGTCGGGGGCACCCTGCAGCACTGGCTTGAACCCGTCGTCGGAGTTCATGAAGAAGCCACCCACGCTCTGCCCGCCTGGGTCAGCACCACCGTGGCGCTGACGGTCGTCGCCGTCGGTATCGCGGTGGCCTACCGGATGTACGGCGGCAAGGCGGCCATCCCGCGGGTGGCCCCCAGCCAGGTCTCGGTCCTGACAACAGCCGCACGCGCCGATCTCTACGGCGATGCCTTCAACGAGGAGGTGTTCATGCGCCCTGGCGCGGAACTGACCGACGCGCTGGTCGAATTCGACAACGCGGGTGTGGACGGCTCGGTCAACGCGCTGGCCGCTTTGGTGGGCCGGACCTCGGATCGGCTGCGGAGACTGCAAACCGGCTTCGCCCGCTCCTACGCATTGGAAATGCTCGCGGGTGCGGCGCTGGTGATCGCGGCGATCCTGGCGGTGCAACTGTGGTGACTCTGCCGTGGTTGAGCATACTGTGGCTGTTGCCGCTAGTAGGTTCGCTGCTGATCGTCCTGATGCCCGCCGAGGTGGAAAAACTCGCCAAGTGGGTCGGCCTTTTCATCAGTGTGTTGGTGCTGCTGGTGGCCGTCATCATCACGGCCGGGTTCAAGGTCGGTGGTGCGCCTTACCAGTTAATCGAAAGCCATCAGTGGATACCGGCTTTCGGCGCGGGCTACACCCTGGGCGTAGACGGCATCGCGATGGTGCTGATTCTGTTGACAACGGTGCTGATTCCGCTGCTACTGGTCGCGGGCTGGAACGACGGCGGCGAGCGAGGCGCGCCCGCGTTCATCGCCTTGGTGCTGGCCATCGAGTCGATGGTGCTGATCGCGGTGGTCTCGCTGGACGTGTTGCTGTTCTACGTGTTCTTCGAGGCCATGCTGATCCCGATGTACTTCCTGATCGGCGGCTTCGGTAAGGGTGCCGGCAGGTCGCGTGCCGCGGTTAAGTTCCTGCTGTACAACCTGTTCGGCGGGTTGATCATGCTGGCCGCGGTGATCGGGCTGTACGTAGTGACCGCGAAGCACGGCACCGGGACGTTCGACTTCCGCGACATCGTGGCCGGCTTCTCTTCCGGCCGCTACGGCGCAGACCCCGGGGTGATCAAGGCGCTCTTCTTGGGCTTCATGTTCGCCTTCGGCATCAAGGCACCGATATGGCCTTTGCACCGCTGGCTGCCCGATGCCTGCGTCGAGGCCACGCCTGCCACAGCGGTACTGATCACGGCGGTGATGGACAAGATCGGCACCTTCGGCATGCTGCGCTATTGCCTGCAGCTGTTTCCAGGCGCCTCAACGTATTTCCGTCCCCTGATCATCGTCTTGGCCGTCATCGGGGTGATCTATGGCGCCGTGGTGGCGATCGGCCAGAAGGACATCATGCGCCTGATCGCCTACACCTCGATCTCGCACTTCGGCTTCATCATCCTGGGCATCTTCGTGATGACCAGCCAGGGCCAGAGCGGGTCGACGCTGTACATGCTCAACCACGGCCTCTCCACGGCAGCGGTGTTCCTGATCGCCGGCTTCTTGATCTCTCGCCGTGGCAGCCGGAAGATCTCCGACTACGGCGGCGTGCAGAAGGTAGCCCCCATTTTGGCCGGGACGTTTCTCGTTTCGTCCATGGCCACCGTGTCGCTGCCCGGTCTGGCACCGTTCATCAGCGAATTCCTCGTCCTGCTGGGCTCATTCAGCCGCTACTGGCTAGCGACGGGGTTCGCGGTCACCGCATTAGTCCTCTCGGCGGTCTACATGTTGTGGCTATACCAGCGGGTGATGACGGGGCCCGTCGCCAAGGGCAACGAAGAGATCGGTGACCTGAGGCCGCGCGAGCTTGTCGTCGTGGGTGCGCTGATCGCGTCGTTGTTTGTCCTCGGGGTTTACCCCAAGCCCGTGCTGGACCTGATCAATCCCGCCGTCGCGAACACCATGACGACCATCGGCCAGCATGATCCCGCGCCGAGCGTGACTAGTCCGGTTACTCGCCCGGTTTCTAAGGCCGCCCCCGCTCCAGCCGAAGGACCGCACCGATGACCCTCCCCACACCCAGCATCGAGTACTTCCTGCTGAGCCCGATGCTCATCGTCTTCGGAGTCGCCGTCGCCGGTGTCCTCGTCGAAGCGTTCGTGCCGAGACGGTTCCGGTACGGCGCGCAGGTGACATTGGCATTCGGCGGTCTGGTCGCCGCGTTCGTCGCGGTGCTCGTGGTGGCCGAGACGATTTGGGCGGGTCGCCCCGCAGTGCTGGGCGCGGTGGCCATCGACCCAACGGCGCTGTTCCTGCAGGGCACCGTGCTGTTGGTCGCGATGCTGGCAGTCATCTTCATGGCTGAACGCACGGCCGCCGAGAAAGGCGCCATAAAGGCCGCCAACGCGAAGGTGGCCGTGACGGTCGGCGGCGGGTTGGATTCCTTTACCCCACAGGCGTCCGCGGTTCCTGGCAGCGACGCCGAGCGCGAAGCGGAGCGGGCCGGAGCCGCCCAGACCGAACTCTTCCCGCTGGTAATGCTGTCGGTCGGCGGAATGATGGTGTTTCCCGCATCCAATGACCTGCTGACCATGTTCGTTGCGCTGGAAGTCTTGTCGTTGCCGCTGTACCTGATCTGCGGGCTGGCCCGTCATCGCCGCCTGCTATCGCAGGAAGCAGCGATGAAGTACTTCCTGCTCGGTGCGTTCTCCTCGGCGTTCTTCCTTTACGGTGTGGCTTTGCTCTACGGCCAGACCGGCACCCTGACCCTGACCGGGATCCGCGATGGGTTGTCGAAACACGGCGACAACTCGATGGCGTTGGTCGGCGTCGCGTTGCTGTCGGTCGGGCTGTTGTTCAAGGTCGGCGCCGTCCCATTCCATTCCTGGATTCCCGACGTCTATCAGGGCGCGCCCACCCCGATCACGGGGTTCATGGCGGCGGCCACCAAAGTCGCGGCCTTCGGTGCGCTGCTGCGGGTGTTCTACGTCGCGCTGCCTCCGCTGCAGGACCAGTGGCGGCCTGTGCTGTGGGCGATTTCGATTCTGACCATGACGGTCGCCACCGTCACCGCGCTGAACCAGACCGACGTCAAGCGACTGCTGGCCTATTCGTCGGTCGCCCACGTCGGATTCATCCTCACCGGTGTGATCGCCGACAGTGCAGCCGGCCTTTCAGCGACGTTGTTCTACTTGGTCGCCTACAGCTTCAGTACCGTCGGCGCGTTCGCCGTCGTGGGTCTGATCCGCAGCGCCGACGGCGACGAGGACGCCACGCTGTCCCACTGGGCCGGCCTTGGCCGGCGCTCACCCGTTGTGGCCGGCCTGCTTTCGATGTTTCTGCTGGCTTTCGCCGGTATCCCGCTGACGAGCGGATTCATCAGCAAGCTGTCCGTATTCAAGGCCGCTGCCCAGGGCGGCGCGGTGCCACTGGTGATCATCGGTGTGATTTCCAGCGGGATCGCCGCGTACTTCTACGTTCGGGTGATCGTGTCGATGTTCTTCAACGAGGCGACAGATGCCACCCCACGTGTCGTGGTGCCCAGCCTCTTGGCCAAGACCGCCATCACGGTATGCGCTTTAGTCACAGTGGGTTTGGGAATCTTCCCGCAGCCGCTGCTCGAGCTGGCCGACAACGCCGCGCAGTTGCTGCGCTGATCGTTTAGCCCAAGAACGGGCGCGTGGCCACTACGTAGATCGCCAGGACTGCCAGCGGCGCCACCAGCGGCAACCACGGCAACTGCAGCGGGAACGACGTCGCGACCAGCCCGGCGAAGCTAAACCCGGTGGCGCCAACAACTGTCGGCCAGCTCCCCATAGCGACGCCGGCCGGTTTGCCGACCGCGTGCCTGCACACCAGGTAGGCAGCGGCGGAAAGGCCGGAAAGCGCGGCGAGCACGTGCGACGGATTGGACACCACGATCACGGCCACCGACAGCAAAACGGCAGCCGTTGCGGCCGGGCGAAAAGCGATTCCGACGCCCACCGCAATAACAGCGACTCCACCCCCGATAACTGCCGGACCTTGTGACCCGACGGCGGCTGCCGCCACCATCAGCAGGCCGAATACGGTTGAAAGGGTACGTGCCACCGCTACCCCCGGAGCCGTCCGCGCACCCGATGGCGGCGCTCGGGCAACACGGCCATCGACTGCTCCAAGCTGCGTTCTTCGCTCCAGGACACCACGTCGACACCGATGGTCGCCATGTCGCGGTACATCGCCGAGCGCTGCAGCGCCCACATCCGATCGACGAGCGGATCCTGCTCGGTTTCAAACGGGGCGCTGTCGAGAACGTCCACAGCGATCACGACATGGCCGCGCTTGCGGAGGTCGATCAACGCCAGTGCGAATTCGGTATCGAGCAGCGTGGAGAACGCGATGATGATCGCACCGGCCGGAACAGCCGCACGCGGCGCCAAAGTCCCTGTTGTGTCTTCGAATCCATCGCCGGCACGGAGCACCGTGTCCAGCACCCGATAGAACTGGCGCTGCCCTATATCAGCGCCGAGCCATCGTGGACGGTTGCCGCCGAGCGCGACGATCCCGGCGCGGTCACCGTGTCGCAGGGCGGTCTGCACCACCTGGGCCGCGCCGCGCACCACCCGTTCGGTGGCGTCGGTCGCCGGGCCCGGCGGCTGCTGGTACGCGTCGACCAGCACCACCACGTCCGCGGCGCGATCGGTCAACCGCCGCGTCACGTGCAATCGCCCGCGGCGCGCGCTCACCGGCCAGTTCACGGCGCGCAGCTGGTCGCCGGGCACGTAGGGGCGAATGTCGGCGTACTCGACACCCGGGCCGATGTGCCGGGTCAGGTGGGCGCCAAGGCGGTCGAGCAACTCGGTCCGCGGGATTGGCGTCGACTGAGGCGCCGTCAGGGGAAACACGATGACGGCGGCGGCGTCGACGGTTGCCGTCCCCATCAGCAGCCCACCCCGTGCCGACACGTCGACGCGGGCCCGGATAGGATATCGGCCCCAGCGGTGTGCCACTACCGCAACAGATTTCGCCTGACACGAATCCGACTCGAGGACTTCGATTTCCATTCCGCCGACGGTGCAGACCGTCAGTCCTACCAAGGCTGAGCCGGATGCCGCGCCGGCGCCGCCCTGGGTCAGCCACACTTTCACACGCGCCTGTTCGTTCTCGAAGCAACGCTGCGAGTCGGGCTCTGCATGCACCCGGATCCTCGGCACCGGGAGCTGCCAGCTGATCGAACAGAGCACGCCGAGCAGCGGTGCCGCGAACGCAATCAGCTGCCAGCGGGCGGCGATCACGGCAGCGGCCAACGCAATTCCGGCGCAGGCCGCGATGGCACGCGTCAATTGTGATGCGCGCCAGCGCAGCCCGATTTCCTGCTGCCGGGTCACACCGGGCTCATTCGCCGTCCCCAGCTGTTTCATGTGTCCGGGGAACAGGTAAGCGCCGCAGCAATTCTCCGACGACATCGGCGCCCTGGATCTTTCGCACCCACATCTCCGGCCGCAAGGTGATCCGGTGCGCTATCGCCGCGGTGGCGAGCGCCTTGACATCTTCCGGGATCACATAGTCCCGGCCGAGCAGCAAGGCGCGGGCGCGGGCAAGTTGAACCAGGTCGAGTTCTGCACGGGGGCTGGCGCCAACGGCGACCTGTGGATGGCGCCGGGTAGCGGTGGCCAGCGACACTACATAGTGCAAAACGTCCTCGTGCACGCTCACTTGTTCGACCGATTCGCGCATCGCGATCAAATCGTGGCCATCCACGACCTGATTCACCGTCGGCTCGGCCGAACCGCGTTCCAGGCGCCGGCGCAGCATGGCAGTCTCGTCACGCTCGGAGAGGTACCGCAGTTCCAGACGCATCGCGAACCGGTCGAGCTGGGCTTCGGGCAGCGGGTAGGTGCCCTCGTACTCGATCGGGTTGTCGGTGGCCAACACGACGAATGGCGTCGGCAGCTTGTGCGTTTCGCCGTCGATGCTCACTTGGCCCTCGGCCATCGCTTCCAGCAACGCCGCTTGGGTCTTGGGCGGCGTGCGGTTGATCTCGTCGGCGAGCAGCAGGTTAGTGAAAATGGGCCCGGGCCGGAACGCGAAACGCCCCGACTGCATGTCGTAAATGGTTGAGCCGAGCAAGTCGGCGGGCAGCAGATCGGGCGTGAACTGCACCCGGGTGAAGCGAAGACCCAACGCGGCGGCGAAGGATCGCGCGATCAGTGTCTTGCCCAGGCCGGGCAGATCTTCGATGAGTACGTGGCCACGCGCGAGGATCGCGGTCAGGATGAGCGTGAGTGCGGCGCGCTTACCAACTACCAGCCGCTCAATTTCGTCTAGGACCGCCTCGCAACGCTCCATGGTCGTCACGGCCGGCACGCTCATAACCGAGTCACGGCTTGTCTCATACCTGTTCCAACTTTTGCAGAATTTCTTCGAGCGCCGCACGGCCCGGGCCCGGCTCGCGGTTACCGGTAGGGGTGACGTTGTTCGGGTCAACCCATTTCCACAATTCAGCGCCGAAAAGCATTTGGCCGGTTGAGGCAAACGTCACCGGATCTTTGGCCTGTCTTTGACCGGTAGCGATCGCGAAGCGCCGTGCGAGCATTGGACGCAGGTGACGGTCCCAGTCCGCCCGGGTGGAGTCCGACCAACGGATCGTCGTCTGGGTGCTGGACAGCCAGCGGCGCAACGAATCCCCTAGATCATCCTGGCCCGCCTCGTCTTCCGACTCGGTCCCGTGTGTCAATAGCCGGTGGACATTGAGCAACACCAAAGCCAGGGCAACACCCGACGCCGCGAACACGAACCGACGATCGTGCACAGTCAGCGCCAGCAGCTCGATTCCGACGATGAGGAGAACGCCCAGGGCGATAAGCCGTTTCACGCCGCACTCCTCGAGCCCAGCTCGTCGAGCACAACCTGAAGCGCGCCCACCGCCAGCTCGCGGTGGCGCTCGTTCATCTGGTGCGGACTGAACCGCGCCTCGACGAACAGGTTCACCAGTTGAACTGCATTATCGACCTGCAACGCATGGTGTTCAACGGCGCGGGCCAGCACTTCGGTCGCGGTGTCGAAGTCCTGAGGAACCGCACCGGGAACATTCGCGAGTTCGCACTCCATCGCGGCGTAGCACGCGATGATCGCCTCCCGCGGTTCGCGATTGAGGTCCGCAATCTCAGCCAGCCCGCGTTGGGCGGCCCGCACCAGCGACACCGAACGCCTGGCTGCGTCCGGGAATTCGGCGTCATCGCCGTCGTCATAGTCCGGCAACGCACCCGTTAGCGCCGCACGCCGTCGCCGCCGCGACATGATGACCGTTCCCGCGACGATCAAGAGCAGCATCGGGATCGTGCTGGCGAGCAGGATTCCGAGCATGTTTGCGGAGTCCTCCTGCGGGTGCTGTTTGGGCGCCGGGGCGGTGCCGTTCACCGGCGGCGCACCCTGATCCGGTGCCGGCGCCGACGGAGCGACGGCATGCGGGAACCACAATCGGGCCAGCAGCATCGCGATCAACAACCACGCGACGATCACCGCGAGTCCCACGAACAACACGCGCCAACTCGGTCGCCCAGCGCGGCTGCCTAGCATCCCGGACAGGTCCCCCGGCCCGGGCGGCATCGCACGTGGATCTCGCAAACGGGCGATGATTGCGATCGCCAGCACCGTCAGCGTCGCACTCAGGGAAACCACCACGAATGCCAGCGCCGCGCGACCGGGGCCCGGCTGAATGCGTGCGGCGTAATCGTGAGCCGGAAGGTATCCGCGCAAGGCAGCAGCAGCGATGATCAGCAGCACGATCAGGGCAACAACGCGACCCGTCGGCCTGTCGATCCCGCGTTTAGTACCGGGCATGCGCACACCACTCGACCGGTTGCGTGCCGCGGTTGCGGCATCGGCTTTTCTCATAGTGGCACGTCAGGTGCAAGGTATCCACAGTTGGCGGTTCATCCACAGATCGACAAATTCTCGGCTGTATTCGAACTGATGTTCGATACGCTTGCGGGATGGCATTCATGCCCGCCGAGCAGGCACAAGAGCGGATTAGCGCTGCTCTTGACGCGATCGACGCCGCCCACGATGTGCTGGGTGGCACCTCATCGGACCTGGTGAGCAACAATTTCCGCGTCAACGTCGCTGAGCGGCTCGAGACCCAGGACCGGGTGAACCGCGGGCTGATGTATCGCTTTTTCGCCGAAATCGCCAACCCGCCCGACGGGTCGCAATTCGTCCCGATCGTGCGGGGCATGCTCTGGGCGCGGCTGCGCATCACTCCGAAAGAAATCACTCGCCGCTTCAAACTGGCCGCACGGATTCGCCCACGACGGTCCCTGACCGGGCAGCCGATCGCACCGGAGTTGCCGGAGTTGGCCAACGCGGTGCAAGCCGGCACCGTCGGTGAGGACCACATTCGCGCCGTGTGCCGAGCCGTCGATGTGCTGCCCAGCTGTGTCTCGCCCACCGACGTCGCTGATGCCGAGCGCGCGTTGGTATGGCATGCGACCAAAGTCGACGCCGGAGTCGTCACGAAGCTTGGCCAACAAATAGCCGACTACCTCAATCCCGACGGCACGTTCACCGACGAGGATCGCGCGCGCCGGCGCGGACTGCACCTGGGCCCGCAGGGGCCTGACGGTATGTCGCGGCTTGAGGGCTTGCTCGACCCCGAAGCCCGCGCATACTTCGAAGCCATCGAAGCCGCCGTGCGGCCCGGTCGCCATGAACCCGACGGCGGGCAGGAAGAACGCCAGGTGCGCGACGAGCGCACGCCAGCCCAACGCTGCCACGACGCGTTCAAGTTGGGTATGGAAACTGCGATCGCCTCCGGCGAGCTCGGTCTGCACCGAGGCCACCCCGTCACGGTAATCGTCACCACGACGCTGGCCGAACTCGAACAGGCCGCAAACGCCGCGGCCGGCGCGTCGGTCCCGATGCCCGCGCCGGCGCGAACCGGCGGCGGCTCCCGGCTGCCGATGTCGGATTTGATCCGGATGGCCGCCAAGGCGATCCACTACCTGGCGGTGTTCGACAACCATACGGAGCGACCGCTGTACCTGGGCCGCCAGAAGCGCATCGCCACCGCCGACCAGCGACTGATCTGCCACGCCCGCGACCGCGGCTGTACCCGGCCCAATTGCCTCGAACCCGGATATCACAGCGAAGTTCACCACGCGCCGGACTGGGCACAGGGCGGCCAAACCGACGCGGACAAACTATTTTTCGCCTGCGGTTGCCACCACGGCGCGGCAAGCCGCGGGGAACTGCACACCGTGGTCACCGGCAACGGTCGCCTCGGCTGGACCAACGGCAGCGGGCCACCCGAGATCAACCACGCCCACCACCCCGATGAACTACTCCGCGGAGATCCCGACCCGCCCGGGAACCAACATTGCTAGGCGACAGTGAACGGCCGGTAGCTGCCGTCGAGAACCTCGCTGTGGCCGATCGTGCGCCCAGTCACCACGGCCGCATCCACCATCGCCAAATTCACCGCGGCCTGCGCGAATTCGTCCGCCGCGGCGGTGTCGGCGAATTCGCGCGCGTAGTACGCCAGGCCCGGCGTGAGGATCGGTTTCGATGGCGACAACGCGTTCACCGCGATGTTGTGGCCGGCGAGATCGAACGCCGCGCACTGGGTGAGATGCTCGAGTGCGGCTTTGGATCCGCCATAGCCGGGCAGCACGCCGCCGCCCCGGTCAGGGTAGGGCCCGTCGCCAGGTATGCGGGAGGCGACCGAGGTGATGTTGATGATCGAGCCGCCACCCGCGTCGATCATGTCGGGGCACACCAGCTGCATCAGTTCGTAGGTGGCGAAGACCGCGATGTCGAAGTGCCGACGAAATGCGTGCAACGGCGTACCGAGGAAGGGCGGCCAGCCGGGTTTGCCGGCCGCGGGAGCCGCCTTGGCTGCCTTGACCCGCGGTTCGGCACCCGGCACCGGCGGCCGGCCGGGAGCGGTGAACGCCGCGTTATTCACCAGAATGGTGATGGGCCCCAAGGCGTCTCGTGCCGCATCCACCAGCCCTGCGATATCGTCGCGATTGGTCAGATCGGCCCGGATCGCTATCGCGCGTCCGCCCGCCGCCTCGATCTCGGTCACGGTCTCACCAATGGTCCCGGGCAACCGGTCGTCCCACACCTGTTCGGTGCGCCCCACGACGGCTACCGCTGCGCCTTCCGCGGCGAGCCCCAATGCGATCGCCCGGCCCAGGCCGCGGCTGGCGCCGGTGACGATCGCGGCCCGACCCACAAGTCGCCGAGTCATCCCGTCACCCCGTGCAGGACGATGGAGGCGGTCTGGTCCACCCACGCGTCATCCAACTTCTCGTCTGGGCGCAGCAGCATCCGCAGCATGGTCGCTCCTCCAATCAGCTCGATCAACCGTTCCGGGTGCACACCGGGATGTGCTTCGCCGCGGTCCACGGCCTCTTGCAGCCGCGTTCGCACCGCGGTGAACAGGTCGGTGAAACGCGACATCACCCGGGCATTGAGATCGGCATCGGCCGTCATGTCGGCCACCAACCCCGGCAACGCGGCCCGCACCACCGGCGTGGTGAACACATCGCGGGTGGCCTCGATCATCATCCGGACGTCCGCAGCGATATCGCCGGCGGGGGCCTCCAACGCGGTGGGTGCCACCGGGAACGCTGCCTCGTGCACCAGCTCGGCCTTACTGGACCACCGGCGGTACAACGCGGATTTCGTGGTTCCGGCGCGTTCGGCGACGGCTGCCACGCTCAGACTCGAATAGCCAATTTCCACAAGCAGTTCCGCGGTCGCCGACATTATCGCCGAGGCAATCCGCGGATCCCGGGGACGCCCGGCACCGGGGGCCTTGTCAATGGAGGACCGGTCTGCTTTCATAACGCTACCTACCGTATCGTAATTGCCGCAAAGAAGCGTCAAGAATGGAGGCACCCCGTGCCCAACGAACCTGCGATCGACAATGTCGACCGACTTCAGCGCTCTAGCCGAGACGTCACCACCCTGCCTGCGGTGATGTCGAAATGGCTGTCGACCGTCCTGCCCGCGGGCGCGGTGCCCGAGGTGACCGTCGAAAGCGGCGTGGATTCGAACGGCATGTCGTCGGAAACCATCATCTTGACCGCCCGCTGGCGGGAGGACGGGCAGGCCAAAGAGCAGAAGCTCGTGGCCCGGGTAGCGCCGACCGTCGAGGACGTGCAGGTCTTCCCGACATATCGACTTGACCACCAATTCGAGGTGATAAGGAAGGTCGGCGAACTGACCGACGTCCCCGTTCCGCGGGTGCGCTGGCTCGAGCCAACCGGCGACGTGCTGGGCACGCCCTTTTTCCTGATGGACTACGTCGACGGTGAAGTGCCACCCGATGTCATGCCCTACACCTTCGGCAACAACTGGTTTGCCGACGCGCCCGCCGAGCGCCAGCGCGAACTGCAGGATGCCACCGTCGGGGTACTGGCCACCCTGCATTCAATCCCGAACGCAACGAAGACCTTTGCCTACTTATCCGAGGTTCAGCACGGTGACACCGCGTTGCGCGCGCAGCTCAACTGGTTGCGTTCCTGGTATGACTTCGCAGTGCCGGACATCGGCCGATCTCCGCTGCTGGAGCGCAGTTTCGATTGGCTGGAAGACAACTGGCCGGCCGAGGTGGCCGCAGGCGAGCCGGTGCTGCTCTGGGGCGACTCCCGGGTGGGCAACGTCTTGTACCGCGATTTTCAACCGGTGGCCGTGCTGGACTGGGAAATGGTCACGCTCGGTCCACGCGAGATCGATGTTGCATGGATGATATTCGCGCACATGGTGTTTCAGGAACTCACTGGTCTTGCTGGTCTGCCGGGCCTGCCGGAGGTGATGCGTGAGAGCGACGTCCGCGCCACCTATCAGCGGCTTACCGGCGTCGAAGTGGGTGACCTGCAGTGGTTTTACGTGTACTGCGGGGTGATCTGGGCTCTCGTGTTCATGCGCACCGGCGCGCGCCGGGTGCACTTCGGGGAAACCGAAAAGCCCGAAGACGTGGAGTCGCTGTTCTACCACGCCGGACTGATGAAACGCTTTATCGGAGAGGATCAATAATGCTCGGACCGCTCGACGAGTTCCCGGTACATCAGGTACCCCAGCCGATCGCGTGGCCGGGGTCCTCCGACCGTAATTTCTACGATCGCTCCTACTTCAACGCCCACGACCGCACCGGGAACATCTTTTTGATCAGCGGTATCGGCTACTACCCCAACCTGGGCGTCAAGGACGCATTCCTGCTCATCAGGCGCGGGGATTCG
>Ga0302320_10010742_pt1 | contig 19476 bp, 15 predicted proteins | sample Bog_T0_3_FD_202130 | JGI IMG/M metagenome (GOLD analysis project Ga0302320, IMG submission 202130) | Peat permafrost microbial communities from Stordalen Mire near Abisko, Sweden - Bog_T0_3 | ecosystem: Environmental > Terrestrial > Soil > Wetlands > Peat | place: Sweden: Abisko, Stordalen Mire... | reverse complement strand
CCTCGGTCAGATTCACCACGTACTTCTTCACGCTGATCACCGCCGCCGCCACGAATCACCTCCGCCATGGGGTACCGGCCGATGGACTCACGAATCCAACTCAAAATCAAGGACGCGGGCCACTAGGGCACTCTTGCTGCACTGCACCAGCGCGTGGAAATCACATTGGAGGCAGATGCATGATTGACCTTGTTTCCGTCACACAGGCGCTTTTGGTTGCCGAGCACCTGAGTTTCAGCCGCGCCGCACAGGTCCTCGGTGTCCGGCAGTCGGCTGTCAGCCGCCGAGTTCGGGCCCTGGAGGATAAACTGGGCGTGTCGCTTTTCGAGCGTGACAACACCGGGGTCCGGATCACGGAAGCAGGGCGCCGGTTTCTGGAGCGGACCCGCCCCGCGCTCGCTGAGATTGATCACGCGATGAAGGCCGCTGCAAGCGCGGGACGCGGTGCTGAAGGCGTGATCCGAATCGGGATCCTGTCGTCGGTTTCGAGCGGCTTCCTGCGCAACTTGCTCGGTCACTATCATTGTTTCCATCCCGCCATTGCCATCGATATCGTTGAAGGCTCAGCGAACGAACACGTGGCTCGGATTACTGAGCGGCAAATCGACATCGCATTCGTCACAGGGACGCCGCAGGCTTCGCACTGCGATACCGTACTCCTCTGGGAAACCCGTGTCTTCGCCGCCTTGCCCGGTTGGCACTCCCTTGCCAGCGACAACGCAATTCAATGGGATTCCCTGAAGGATGAGCAATTCATCGTGAGTCGGAATGCGCCGGGGCCGGAGATCCATGACTACATCGTCCGCCGGACTGCGGCGTTCGGACGCAGTCCCACGGTCGAACGTCATGGTGTCGGTCGCGAAACCTTGATGCATTTGGTCGCCCTTGGCTTAGGAATCAGCATTGCCAGCGAAGCTGCAACTTCGACGCAATACCCGGATGTCATCTTCCGGCCCTTCGACACGATGGAAGACATGCTGACCTACAGCGCGGTCTGGTTGCCGGGCAACGACAATCCTGCCCTGCGGCGTTTCCTCAGCCTTGCTCGCTCGTTGGCGTCGGGCCGCCCGGCGCCCGACGCGCCGAAGTGGGTTTCCTGACACTACGCAGTTTGGCGAAGGCGCGGTCGCCGGCGATGAAGCGCGCGAGCATCGGCGCGACGAGTTTGGCTGGGTCGATGGTGGCCTGTCCGGTTTCGCGACCCAAGGCATCGGCGTAGGCGACGAGGTCGCGGTGTATCGCCGCCGGCAATTCGACCGTCAGCTTGATCGGCTTGTCGTCGGCAATCGCACCGAGTTTCAGCTGTGCCATGGGTTACCTCCTCAGCCTTGATAGGGGTCGAGCACGAGATCCCGGTTGACGATCACGCGCACCGGGAAGCCCGGACGGATCGTCAGGGTCGGCTGGATGTTCAGATAGCGGCCCACGATCTGCTGGCCGGTCTGGTTGACGCTCTGGGACGCACCCTGCCTCAGCGCCTGAACGAGCGAGTTCTCGTTGCTGCCTGTGCCTGCTTCGGACCCGACGCTCAGGAGGGTCGAGAGCATCGCGGCCTTGAACAGCATGCCCCAGTGGTTATCCACCTCGTCTTCCAGCCCGGAATAGCCGGCGGCGTCGGCGCCTGGCTGGCGTTCCAACACGATCGATTTGCCGTTCGGCATGATCAAACGGGTCCAGACCAGCAGGACGCGCGACTGACCGAACGCCACCTGGCTGTCGTAGGTGCCGATGAGACGCGCGCCTTGCGGAATCAGAAGAGATCGGCCGCTTGGGGTGTCATAGACGTTCTCGGTCACCTGGGCGGTGATCTGGCCGGGGAGATCGGAACGGATGCCGGTCAGTAGCGCGCCGGGAATGACGGTCCCGGCTTGCACCACATAGGCCGAGGCGGGCGCGGCCAGCCGGTCCGGGCTGGTGGTCCGCCGATCGACAGAGGCGTTAGTGAAGGCCAGCTTGCGGTCCTGGCCATTCTGCGCGAACGCCCCGTCCGTCGAGAGCTGCGGCGGCTGACTTGGCCCCGTCGAACCATCTGGAATCGCTACAGGCGGAAGCGTTGGCGCGGGCGGTTCGCGGATATTCGTGGACGCGAACAACCGGCTCAGCCGGGCGGCTTCGATTTCTTGCGCGCGGCGCTGCGCTTCCGGATCAACGGCCGGCCCGGTCGGAACCACGGTGCTCGGCGCGGCTCCGGCGTTGAGCATCGGCCGGCCGAGATCGCCGGGCAGCGGTGGCCCGAGCTGGGGCGCCTGCCGGGGTATGCCGGCATAGTCGCGGGGGAGACCCGCCAAGCCATCGGCGGTCGTGCGATGGTCGGTGCTGTAAAGCTCTTCCGGCGCTCCGCGTTTGGCGTCGTTCTGGAGCGCCCAGAACACGGCGGCCGAGACCGCGACCAACGCGATCGCCGCACCGCCGGCCAGTACCTTGCGCGAAAGGCGGGTGACGCGGGGCCGCTCGGACCGCAGCCGCAGCGACGGGTCTGGAACCGCCGGCGACGCTCGCTCGGCGTTCCCTTTCGGGTCTTCGCTCATCGCACCCTCCCATCGGTGCGGGAGATGCGCACTGTTTGCTGGTGTTCCCCACCCAGGCGAAGCTCGGCGGCGGCGAACAGGCGATCGACGATGTAGTAGTTCTGGCGGACACGGTAATTGACGAGCTGGCCGTCGCCTTCAGGTCCGATCACGAAGAGCGGCGGCGCCTCGCCCTGGGCGAGACCGCGCGGCATTTCGATATAGACCTTGGAACCGTCATCGAACGCCGAAAGCGGCCGCCACGCCGGGTTGTCGCCGGTTATCTGATAGCGGAACCGAAGTTTCGAGACGTCGATGCCAGCGTCGATCGGCGCCGCCGTCGCGGCCGCGGCGTTCTGACGGCGAAGCGCGATGAGCTGGTCCTGCGGATACTGCCAGGACACGGACGCCATGTAGGTCGCGCTCGTCGAGCGCAGTTCGAGAAGATAGGTCCGCCGATCGGTGTTGATGACGAGGTTAGTCAGAAGGTCCGGCCGGGTCGGCTTCACCAGGATGTGGATACGTTTGGTGGCGCCCGCGCCGCTTTCCGTGTCGCCGATGATCCAGCGCACCGTGTCGCCGGCGGCGACGGGGCCAGAACCGACGAGTTGCTCGCCCTCCTGGAGGGCGACATCGGTGACCTGACCCGGCGCTGTGTAGACCTGATAGAGGGCGCCCCCGGAGAAGGGATAGACCTGCACGGCGTTGATGAAGCCGTCGCGCACCGGCTGCACGCGGGCGGCGGCGTTGGCCTGATTGACGCGTACGGTTGGGTCGCCAGACTCCGGCGGAGCCTTGCCTTTCGGGAGCGGTTTCAACTGGCCGGGAAGCGGCAGCGGCGTCGGCAGTTCCACGACCTGCACTGGCGCTGGCGGGTCCACCTGCAACACAGCGGGAGCCGCCACGTCATCGAGCGCGATCTCCGGCGGCTTCGTCAGATGGGCACAACCCGCGAGCGCCGAAGCGGACAGCAGCAATGCCGGGAGTGCAGATCTACGGAAAATCGGAAGAGCAGGATTACGGAAAGACAGCGGCTTCATTGCCCCAGCTCCTTCGACCAGTTGATGGAATTGACGAAGACCCCGAGCGGGTTCTTCCGCAGCTTGTCGGCGTCGTGCGGGGTCTGGAGCACGACGGAGAGGATGGCGGTCCAGCGTTCGGTCGAACTCAGACTGCCGTTCTCGTAGCGGCGCTGGACCCAGGTGACGCGGAACGATTCCGGCGAAGCGCGGATGACGCTGGAGACCTCGACGGAGATCTGGATCTTGCCGAGATTGCCGAATGGATCATTGGTGCGGGCGTAGTCGTTGAGAGCCGCCGCGCCGCGATCGGTCGTGAAGTCGTAGGCGCGCAGCCATTGCTGGCGCAGCACGATCGGATCGGCGGGCAGCCCGCGTACATCCTCGATGAAGCGCGCGAGGTGGTAGGCGATCTGCGGATCGCTCGGCTGATAGTCCGCGCTGGCCGGTGCAATCGCTTGGGCCTGGCCGAGCTTGTCGATCTGGACCACCCAGGGGGTGACGGTGCCGCGCGCCGATTGCCAGACCAACCCGCCAGCGAGGCAGCCGGACAGAACTAGCGAACCGAAGGCCATCAACCGCCAGTTCTTCGCCTGAACGCGGGCCGAACCGATCCGCTCGTCCCAGACCTGGGCGGCCTTCTGGTAGGGCGTTTCCGGCTCTGGGGTGCGCCCGTAACGCACGGATGGTCGTCGGAACATGGTCATTCCCCTTCCGAGAGATCGACGGACGCACCGCCACCACTGCCGTCACCTGACTTGACCGCGTGGGTGGCGGCGGATGCGCCATGGCTGATGGTCTGGGAGCGCCTCATCCGCTTTGCCCAATCGGGCGGGCTGCCGGACGTCGACGATCCAGCAGAGGACGCAGCGCCGGCAGCTTCCCCACCGCCACTCGCCGCTTCTCCCGTCACGGCCCGGCCGCCGGCTTCGAAGCTCGATTTGAGGTTCGCGGCGGCACGCCGAAGCGGACTGGTGACCGCCTCGGCGGCCTTGGAGATTCCAGAGGTCGCAACCCCGGAGGTGCCGCCCGCGCGATAGGCGGCGGTGGCGCCACCGGCGAGCGCCGCACCGCCGCGGGCGGCCCCGGCGGCAGCGCCACCGATGAGTCCCGCGCCGCCGGCCGCGAGACCGGCGCCAGCCGCGACAATGCCGCCAGCGGCCAGGCCGGTTGCGACGGCAGCGCCGGCGCCGAGCTGCGGTCCGCCCGACACCAGCCCGTTTGCGATGCCAGGCCCGAAGATGCCGAGGCCGAGCAGCGCCAGCGCCGCGAGTACGATCGCCATGGCGTCGTCGATCGACGGCTGCGCCCCGCCGAAGCCCGCGGTGAACTGTGCGAACAGCGTCGATCCGATGCCGACGATGACCGCGAGCACCAGCACCTTGATGCCGGAGGAGACGACGTTGCCGAGCACGCGCTCGGCGGCGAACGCGGTCTTGCCGAACAGGCCGAACGGAATCAGCACGAACCCGGCCAGTGTCGTCAGCTTGAACTCAATGAGGGTGATGAAGAGCTGGATCGCGAGAATGAAGAAGGCGAGCAGCACCATCACCCAGGCGAAGAGCAGCACCGTGATCTGGATGAAGTTCTCGAAGAACGAGACGTAGCCCATCAGGCCGGAGATCGAGTCGAGTATGGGGCGGCCGGCATCGAGGCCGACCTGAGCGATGCGGCCAGGTCGAAGGAAATCCGCCTCAGCCATGCCCGTGCCGGATGCCTTCAGTCCAAGCCCGGCGAAGCTCTCGAAGACGATGCGGGAGAGACTGTTCCAGTTTCCGATAAGGTAGGCGAACACGCCGACAAAGAGCGTCTTCTTCACCAGACGCGCGATGATGTCGTCGTCGGCGCCCCAGGACCAGAAGAGGGCGGCCAGAGTCACGTCGATCACGATCAGCGTGGTCGCGATGAAGGCGACCTCGCTACCGAGCAAGCCGAAGCCGCTGTCGATGTACCGGGTGAAGACCACGAGGAAACGGTCGATGACGCCGGTGCCGCCCATCTTATCGCTCGTCCTTCGGCGTGGGTTGATCGAGCGGTCTGGCGCCCGTTACGACGTTCGGCGACGGTCGCGCGCTGGGGAACATTTCGACCGACGAGGGTTCCGATGGACGGGTGCCGCCGCCAAGGAAGCGGCGCCGATTGTCGGCCCATGCGTGCAGGCAGCCAGCATCGTGCGCGCCGGCTTCTCCAAGGATCTGGCAGCGGGCCAGCTCGGCCCGCAGAGGGTCGGCATCGACGGCCGCGGGCGAAGCTGTCGAGCCCTCGGCGGGCTTACGATCGCCATGCCGGAACTGGATGGCGGTCGCGGCGATCGCGACCAGCACGAACGCCATCGCCGCCGCGCGTGCCGCCATCGCCGCGATGATGCGCGGTTTCATCAGTGAAACATCGTGATGGTGGTGGGCTGGTAGCCCGAGCCGGGCGTCAGGAAGCGGCGAAGCTGTTCCTTCGCCTGATCCTGAGCCGCGGCTTGCTGGGCGGATTGGAGCGTCTGCGCGCGTCCCTGGGCCGCGACCGCGGCCGTGAGGTCCGCGAGCTGCTGCGCCTGGAGAGCGAGCATCTGATTGCCCGCCTGCGTCGCCTGGAGCGCGCCAGTCGCCGATTGGCTCGACGTGACCAGCGCCGACATTTGCGTGCGGTTGGTGTCGAGATTGCCGACGACTCCGGCCTGGACGCGCAAGGCGTCCTGCAAGCCTCCGACCGAGTTCTGCCACCGCTGCTGGGCGTTGGCGATCAGCGCCTGATTGGACTGGCTGGCGTTCGCACCGCCATAGGTGGTCTGGAACGCGTGGTCGATCTGCTGAACATTGTAAGCAATGTTCTGCGCCTGGGCGAGGAGCTGCTGGGTGCGCTGGATCGACGACTGAAGTTGTTGCAGCGACGAGTAAGGCAGGCTCGCGAGATTGCGCGCCTGGTTGATCAGCATCTGTGCTTCGTTCTGCAGCGAGGTGATCTGGTTGGTGATCTGCTGAAGCTCGCGCGCGGCTGTGAGCACATTCTGGGAGAAGTTGTTCGGATCGAAGACGATCCATTGCGCAGAGGCCGGCGGCGCGGCGACGGCAAGCGAAAGGGCAAGCGCTCCCGACGCCGCCAACTGGCGAAGGCGAATACGGATCATGGCTGTATCTCCAGGTTTCGCAGGGCGGGGATGAGATCGGCCGCCCAACCGGCGTCCCGCAGGCGCAGCCAGGCGGAGAGGAAGCCGTCGCGTCCGTGCTCGGCGAGCAGGCGCTCGATGGCGGCCTGGTCGGACTTCGACGAAGCGGCGGTGAAGGCCAGCGCGACGTCGCCGAGGCCTAATTCGAACAGGCGATTGCCCCGTCGCGATTGGCAGTAGTAGTCGCGCTTCGACGTGGCACGCGCGAGGATTTCGATCTGCCGGTCGTTCAGGCCGAAGCGGCGATAGATGGCGGTGATCTGAGGCTCGATCGCGCGCTCGTTCGGCAGGAACAGCCGCGTCGGGCAACTCTCGATAATGGCGGGCGCAATCGCGCTGCCATCGATATCCGAGAGGGATTGGGTGGCGAAAATGACGCTCGCGTTCTTCTTGCGCAGCGTCTTCAGCCATTCGCGGAGCTGGCCCGCGAATCCTTCGTCATCGAGGGCGAGCCAGCCTTCATCGACGATCAGCAGCGTTGGCCGCCCGTCGAGCCGGCCTTCGATGCGGTGGAAAAGATACGCCAGCACCGCAGGCGCCGCGCCGGTGCCGATGAGGCCCTCGGTCTCGAATGCCTGGACACTGGCTTCGCCGAGGCGTTCGGCCTCGGCGTCGAGCAGGCGGCCGTAGGGACCGCCAAGACAATAGGATTGTAGGGCGCGCTTCAGGGCCTGCGATTGCAGCAATACCGAGAGGCCGGTCAGCGTGCGCTCCGCGATCGGCGCGCTGGCGAGCGACGAGAGCGCCGACCACAGGTGATCCTTCGCCTCCGGCGTGACGCCGATCTTCTCGCGCGCGAGGATGGCGGCGATCCATTCCGCCGCCCAGCCGCGCTCGGCCGCATCGTCGATCAGAGCCAGGGGCTGCAACGCCACGGGCTCGGTCGCATCGCCGGACAGGGCGCCGCCGAGATCGTGCCAGTCGCCGCCCATCGCGAGCGCCGCGGCGCGGATAGAGCCGCCGAAGTCGAAGGCGAAGATCTGGGAGCCGGCGTATCGGCGGAACTGCAACGCCATCAGCGCCAGCAGCACCGACTTGCCGGCGCCGGTCGGCCCGACCACGAGCGTGTGTCCCACATCGCCAACATGGAGGCTGAAGCGGAACGGCGTGGAGCCTTCGGTCCGCGCGAAGAACAGTGGCGGCGCCTTGAAATGCTCGTCGCGCGCCGGTCCGGCCCAGACCGCCGAAAGCGGGATCATGTGCGCGATGTTGAGTGTCGAGACAGGCGGCTGGCGGACATTGGCGTAGGCATGGCCGGGCAACGATCCGAGCCACGCTTCGACGACGTTGACCCTCTCGGCCATGCAGGTGAAATCACGGCCCTGGATGACCTTCTCGACGAGACGCAGCTTTTCGTCGGCGCTGCGTGGATTGTTGTCCCAGACAGTGACAGTCGCGGTGAGGTAAGCCTGCCCGATAACGTCCGAACCCAGCTCCTGGAGCGCGGCATCCGCGTCCATCGCCTTGTTGTGGGCATCGGTGTCGAGCAGCGCCGACGCCTCGTTGGTCATCACCTCCTTCAAAATGGCTGCGATGGACTTGCGCTTGGCGAACCATTGCCGCCGGATCTTGGTCAGCAGCTTCGTCGCATCGGTCTTGTCGAGCATGATCGCGCGGGTGGACCAGCGGTACGGGAAGGCGAGCCGATTGAGCTCGTCGAGAAGCCCTGGCGTGGTCGAAGTCGGGAAGCCGACGACGGTCAGCACGCGCAAGTGCGCCGCGCCGAGCATCGGCTCCAAGCCGCCGGTCAGCGGCTGGTCGGCCAGCACGGCGTCAAGGTGCATGGGAATTTCCGGCACGCGGACGCGCTGATGCTTGGTCGAGATCGTGGCATGCAGATAGGTCAGGGTCTCCGCGTCATCGAGCCAGGCGCTCTCGGGCATGAAACCCTCGACCAGCTGAAGCACGCGACCGGTGCGATCGATGAAGCCGCGCAATGCCTCGCGGGCATTGGCCCCTTCGGCCCGCTCACGGCCTTCGTAGAGAAACCGCTCGGCGCGGGCGGCGTCTTCGGCTGGTGGCAACCAGAGGAACGTCAGGAAGTAGCTGGACTCGAAGTGAACGCCTTCCTCTTCGAATTCCGCCTTGCGCTCGGCCTCGACGAGGGCCGATGCCGCGTCGGAAAAGCGGCTTTCCGGATAATGGAAGGCGGGATGGCGCTGGGCCTCGACGAAGACCGCCCATCCCGATCCCAGGCGCCGCAACGCATTGTTTAACCGGCCGGCGACGGCGACGAGTTCGGCCGGCACCGCGCTATCGAGGTCGGGACCGCGAAAACGGGCCGTGCGCTGGAAACTGCCATCCTTGTTGAGGACGACGCCTTCGTCGACCAGCGCGGCCCATGGCAGGAAATCCGCGAGACGGGTGGTCGGGCGGCGATATTCGGCGAGGTTCATCATCGGGCGATATCCATTGAGTGGGCCTCAGACGCCGAGATGGCCAGGGATGCGCAGATGGCGGCGCACCACATCGACGAACATCGGATCGCGCTTCGCAGCCCAAACCGCAGCGGTGTGTCCGATCACCCAAAGCAGCAGCCCGGGAATCCACAGGCGAAGGCCGAGGCCCAGAGCCGCGGCCAATGTCCCGTTCAGGATCGCAACGGCGCGAGGCGCCCCGCCGAGCAGGATCGGCTCGGTCAGCGCCCGGTGAACGGGAGCGACGAAGCCAGGAACGGTTTCGTCGGCGGCCAGCGTTGCCATCAGATGAGCGCTCCGCCGCCGAAGGAGAAGAACGACAGGAAGAAGCTCGACGCGGCGAAGGCGATCGACAGACCGAAGACGATCTGGATCAGCCGCCGAAATCCGCCCGAGGTGTCGCCGAACGCCAGGGTCAGCCCGGTGACGATGATGATGATCACCGCGAGGATCTTGGCCACCGGCCCTTCGACCGATTGCAGGATCTGATTGAGCGGTTGCTCCCACGGCATGTTCGAGCCGGCGGCCCAGGCGGGGACGCTGGTCAGTGTCACGAGGCCGATGGCGGCGGCGGTGGCGATGTGCCGGCGGATAGGAAACGGTCGGCGGATCATGGCTGGTCTCCTGCTGGTGAAAGTGCGTAGTCGCCGGCCTGTCCCAGCCCGGTGACCTGGACGAGTTCCGCGAGCCGCCGCTGCGACCCGCGGCCGGTGAGCACCGCGACCACATTGATGGTCTCGGCGATGAGGGCGCGCGGAACGGTGACGACGGCTTCCTGGATGAGCTGCTCGAGGCGGCGCAGTGCGCCGATGCCCGTGCCGGCGTGGATTGTGCCGATGCCGCCGGGATGGCCGGTGCCCCAGGCCTTGAGGAGATCGAGCGCCTCGGCGCCGCGCACCTCGCCGATCGGGATCCGGTCGGGGCGCAACCGCAGCGAGGAGCGCACGAGATCGGAGAGCGAAACGACGCCGTCCTTCGTGCGCAGCGCGACCAGATTGGGCGCCGCGCACTGAAGTTCGCGGGTGTCTTCGATCAGCACCACGCGGTCGGAAGTCTTGGCGACCTCGGCGAGTAAGGCGTTGGTGAGGGTGGTCTTGCCGGTCGAGGTTCCGCCCGCGACGAGGATGTTGCGGCGCTCGGCCACCGCGCGGCGCAGCACCACCGCTTGCGCCGGCGTCATGATGCCGGCGGCGGCGTAATCATCGAGCGTGAAGACAGCGACCGCGGGCTTGCGGATCGCGAATGCCGGGGCCGCCACGACCGGTGGCAGAAGACCCTCGAACCGTTCCCCCGTTTCGGGCAATTCGGCCGAGACGCCTGGCGCGCCGGCGTGAACCTCGGCGCCGACATGGTGTGCGACGAGGCGGACGATGCGTTCGCCGTCCGCGGCCGAGAGGCGCTCTCCCGTATCGGCCAGGCCGGTCGATAATCTGTCGATCCAGAGCCGCCCGTCGGGGTTCAGCATGACCTCGACGATGGCGGGATCTTCGAGGAAGGCGGCGATTGCGGGACCCAGTGCGGTGCGCAGCATACGCGCGCCTCGTGAAACCGCCTCGGACTGGAAGGAATGGACCGCCACGTTCGACCCCGCTTCGAGCCGACCGCACATCGCGATCGGTGATGGGGACGATTACAAAGGGCAGGAATTGGGGCGGTTCAACCAGCCTCTGGGCGTAGTAGTGTTCTGGCGTGCGGAGACAGGAAGACGGCGATCTGATCCACGAACTGTTCCACGCATTGGCCGCCGCAGCTTCATCTTGGTCGTTGAAGTGCTTGGCTACGTTCCCAGCAAAGCGACAATGCGCCTCGGGCGGGCGACCAGTGTGCGGGTTCAGCGCGCTGTCCGGTTTTGGGCGGCCCATTAGACAAAGCGGCCGAGAGTTCACACCGAAGGTAGTCCGCCTATTTTACCGCCCGGAGTTCGGGCCACGCAGGATGGTTTAGATCCGGACGTGTGGTAGGTTCCAGCGGTCTTGGAACAGGGAGTCCACGGACAACCAGGCGCACGCATTTCCCGATCTGGGGCAAGTGAAATACGTATGAACGAACTCATCCGCATCGCCACCGCCGAACTGGCACGTTTCCTCGCAGCGACACTGCCGGCGCTGTCCCCCGACTGGTGGACGCGGCATGTGGTCGAGCGCCTAAGCTTCCAACAGCAGCGGTTGGTTCAGGAGCGAGGCCTCAAGTCCTTACAGCAGCTTGATTTCGCCGCGCTGGTCCGAGTACTCGACCAGAATTGGTACGAACTATCCAGCGCCCAAGGACTACCACGTGAGGGACGGACCTGGGTACGTGAACTCCAGACGGTCCGCAATAAATGGGCGCATCTTTCAGCAGAAGCCATGCCCGAAAGCGAGCTTTACCGTGATGCCGACACGCTGGCACGCCTAATGGCCGCGATTGGCGTCGCGCAGCCGCTACTAGACGAAATCGACGCCGTAAAGGCGGCCGCGCTCGTTGCCATGGCTAGCAAACGACAAAAGGCCGTTACGGGGCCGCTGGAGCCGACGCCCCCCCATGCTCCAGGCACCACGACGATGTTCAAGGTCGGCGATCTTGTGGCGCTGCGATCTTCGCCGCTGACGCTTGTGCCCGTGATAGAGGTCATTCCTGGTGGCGCCGAGTGCCGCTATTGCGTGTTCCAGAATAACGCGAGGGCGACCTACTACGAAAGCCAATTGCAGGCCGCCCCGATTTCGAGCGAGGCCCCTGCGGCGCTGACTGCGCCTGAGCTACGTGCCCATCTCACAGCCCTGCAAATCCTCTCCCCCTCTACGGGAAGCCTGTTCTCGCTTCGGTCCGGCCGCGTCCAATTCGTGCCCTACCAGTACCGCCCGGTACTGAAACTCATCCGCGCGGATCGGCCTCGCCTGCTCATCGCGGATGAGGTGGGCGTCGGCAAGACCATCGAGGCGGCCCTCGTCATCCGGGAGCTGCGCGCGCGCATGGACATCGAGTCCGTCCTTGTCATCTGCCCAAAGGCGCTTGTTGCCGAGCGAAAATGGTTCCGGGAATTGAAGCGTTTCGACGAGCATTTCACCGCCCTCGACGGGGGGTTGCTTCGCCATTGCCTCGAAGAGACCCACGTCGAGGGAGAATGGCCGGAACAGTATGCGAAGGCCATCGTGCCCTTCTCGCTGTTCGATTCCGACCTGGTAAATGGAGGCGTTGGCCGGAACCGGAAGCGTGGGCTTCTTGCCCTCGATCCCCCGCCGAAGTTCGATCTCGTCATAGTTGACGAGGCCCATCACATCCGCAACAGCGACACCTTTCTTCATCAGGGTGTCCGCTTCTTCTGCGACAATGCGCAAGCCGTCCTATTACTTACGGCCACACCAGTTCAGTTAGGCAGCAACGATCTTTACACGTTGCTCAACGTGCTTCGCCCCGATCTCGTTATCGACCATGCGAGCTTTGAGCAAATGGCTGAGCCGAACAGGCACATCAACGACGCTATTGGACACTGCCGGGCCGCAGAGGAGGGCTGGCAGGACGAAGCCCGCGTCTCGCTAGACGACGTCGCGCGCACGGAGTGGGGCCGGCTTTTCCTGCGAGAGTCCCCGGCCTTCCAGGGCATCTATGACCGGCTTCGGGGCGAGGCATTAGGGGATGCCGAGCGCGTCGGCCTCATTCATGCGCTCGAAGAGCTTTACACCTTTAGCGGCATCATCAACCGCACGCGCCGCCGCGACATCGGTGAGTTCACGACCCGCAAGCCTGAGACTGTCGAGGTCCCATTCACCCCGGCACAAGAGCGTCTCCACGACGGTGTGCTCGATGTCGTCGCCGCCATCCTCGCCCGATGCCACGGGCAGCAGAACGTCAAGTTCATGATGACGACAATCCGCCGGCAGGCGGCAAGCTGCCTGTACGGTCTCGCGCCTTTCCTGTCCGACATGCTCAACAACAAGCTCGACCGGCTCGAATTTCTCGAAGCGAGTGACGACGACGGGGATGCAGATATGAGCTTCTTGTCCCAGGTCCGAGGCCAAATCGAAGACCTTATTGACCAGGCGCGTAACCTCGACCTGCATGACCCGAAGATCGAAGCCTTCCTCAAGGTCCTGGCCGACAAGAACAAGCTGCCGAATAACAAGGTGCTCGTCTTCAGCACATTCCGCCATACGCTGGCCTATCTCGACCACCACACCCTTGCCGCCGGGCTGCGCGTGGGCCTCATCCATGGCGACATCGCCGATGACGACCGCGCCGACCTCCGGCGCCGCTTCGCGCTGTCGAAAGATGACCCGGAGGTGATCGACGTGCTGCTGTCGTCAGAGGTCGGCTGCGAAGGGCTGGATTTCCAGTTTTGCGACCTTCTCGTCAACTATGACCTCCCATGGAACCCCATGCGGATCGAGCAGCGGATCGGTCGCATTGACCGTTACGGCCAGAAGAGTGAAACCATTGCCATCGTAAATCTCATCACGCCGGGCACCGTCGATGCCGACATCTACCAGCGATGCCTGCTGCGCATCGGAGTGTTCGAGCATGCCGTCGGCGGCAACGAGGAGATACTCGGTACCGTTACGCGCGAAATCCACGACATCGCGGAAAGTTTCACTCTTACCGCCGAGCAGCGCGCACAGCGCCTTCAGCAGATGGCCGACAATGGTATCCGCCAAGTCCGCGTTGAACAGGAGCTTGAGGCAAAGCAGGCGGAATTGTTTGGCCTCAATCTCCCCAGCCAGACTTGGCGCGCTGACATCGAGGCTGCCGAGACCTTCTGGCTGTCTTCGGCCGCCATTCAGGGCTGCGTGGCCACCTACTGCGCGGCCCGGCTTGGACGAGAGAGCAATCCCATCCTCGGGGACAAGCCGATCAAGACGCTGCGGCTCGGGCAGGAGGCTCGGGCCAAGCTACTTGAGGACTACAAGCGGTTGCCGCGATCAATCGAGCCCATCGCGCGTGATTGGGAAAAATGGCTCAAGAGCTCGGCCTCAACTCTGTCCGTGACATTCGATCAGGAGGTAGCCGCCGAAAACCCTAAAGCCGCCCATCTCTCGGTCGTTCATCCGCTCGTGCGGCAGGCGGCGCGCTTTCTCGAAATCACGGAACCGAAGTTTTTCTCGCTCGCGGCCGAGAGCGATGAACTGCCGCCTGGCACGCACGCCTTCGCACTCTATCGCTGGGTCAAGCATGGCGTGCGGCCCGACGAGGCGCTGATACCCGTGACCGACGACCCAAAGCTTGAAGATGCGCTGTTGTCATTATTGAGCGCCGCCGCGGGACCGAGTCCGGACCCACTGCCCGACCGTGCCGCCTGCGATTCGCTCGATGTGCGGCACCATGAGAAATGGCGCACGGCGCAGGCCAATCACCTCGCCGAAAATGAACAGCTTGTGGCTCACCGCGTTCAGAGCCTCACGGTGAGCCACCGCGCCCGCTGCAAGGCCATTGAAGATCAGATCGCCCGCGCCACGAACGACAAGATTCGACTCATGAAGGAAAGCGAACTGGGGCGAGCCAACAACGACTTCAACAGGCGAATGGAAGATTTGGACCAGGCGGCACGCGGCGGCGACATCCGCGCGACCCCAGTCTTTTTCGGTATCGTGACCTTGCGGGAGCCTGGCCAGCATGCCGAGTGAATACGAAAAGATAAGATCTGAGAATATCCGCGACTACGGTGAGAAGACTCATCATCTTGCGTTCCTCGGACGGCTCTACACGGACCGAACCCATTTCGTTTTCGAGCTCCTGCAAAATGCTGAGGACAAGAACGCTTCTCGGGTTCTGTTCCGTCTCTTCGAGGACAGGCTCGAAGTCGTGCATGACGGTGAGATTTTCGACGACCGTGACGTTCGTGGAATCTGTGGGGTCGGCGAAGGCACGAAGACCGACGACCTCACCAAAATCGGGAAATTCGGCATCGGGTTCAAGGCGGTCTACGCCTATACCTCTGTGCCCGAGGTTCATTCGGGCGACGAGCATTTCCGCATCGAGCATTATGTCCGCCCGAGCGCAGCGACCAGCCGAAACCCGGGGAATGGATGGACGACGCTGTTCGTTTTCGGCTTTGATCACACGAAGGTGCCCATCGAAACCGCATGCCGCGAGATCACCGCGAGACTTCGCGGCCTGACAGCTCGGACACTTCTGTTCCTGCGGCAGATCAAGGAAATCGAATATGTATTGCCCGACGGCACGCGCGGTATCTATTTGCGCGAGCAGATCGGCCAGGCGCATGTTCGAGTCGTCACGGTCATCGGCGAGAGTGCTGGCAAGGAGGAAGGGGAACGTTGGCTGGTCTTTGAAAAGCCGCTTCCCGTCCCCGACGGCAGCGGATCGGTTGCTGTCGAAATCGCATTCAGGCTTGAGGCTGGCTCGAAGGACAAAGCCGAGGGGATCGAGCGAGTCAGGGAGTCGCCCCTCTACGTCTTCTTTCCCACCGAGAAGCAGACCCAGTTCGGCTTCCTCATTCAAGGCCCGTACAGGACAACGCCCGCTCGCGACAATGTCCCCAAGGACGACGCTTGGAACGCGACACTTGTCGATACGACGGCAGCCCTCATCGTCGAGGCGCTTCACGCGATCAAGGCACGCGGATTGCTGACCGTTGCCACCCTCAACACCCTACCGATCAGGCTCGACGCCTTTACCCCCGACGCAATGTTCTTTCCGATCGTGGCGGCCGTCCGCGACGCGCTCAGGACCACCGACCTTCTTCCCGCCGAGGATGGTACCTATGTGGCCGCTTCCAACGCGAAACTCGGGCGCGGCGCCGAACTGCGGAAGCTATTGGGGCCGAATCAATTGGCCGCTCTTTTCCCGACCGGCCCCGCGACGAAATGGCTTTCCGGTGAAATCACCGAGGTCCGGACGCCTGATCTTCGGACCTACCTATTGAACGAGCTTCGTGTAGAGGAATTGGACCCCGACGGGTTCGCTCGGAAAATTTCGCGCGAGTTCCTGTCTGCGCAGTCTGACGAATGGTTCGTTGCGCTATACCGATATCTTTTTGATCAGGAGGCACTGTGGCGTGCGCCGCGCTGGCGCGGTGACACCGGCGGCATTTTGAGGCTTCGGCCTATCCTGAGGTTGGAGGACGAAAGGCTCGAAGCGCCTTTCCGCGCCGATGGCCGGGCGCACGTGTATCTGCCGCCGCCCGAGGGTTCTGATCTTCCAGTCGTTAAGATGACGATCGCGGCGGACGAACACGCCCAAGCATTCCTAAAGCGCCTCGGGCTCAACGAACCAGATATCTTCGACGATATAGTTCATCGCGTGTTGCCGAAATATGCCGAAGGCTCTGTATCGGTTTCGCCTGATGAGCACACCGCGGACATCCAGAAAATATTTCGGGCACTGGCTTCGGATTCAGAAAGCGGCAAGAAGAAAGTCTATGAGGAAGCGCGCAAGACCCCGTTCTTGAACGCGTCCAATTGCGCTGGGCAAGCAACCTATAAACGGCCCGGCGAGACCTATCGTGACGACGGCGATTTGCGCCTCTACTTCGAGGGTTTTGCAGAGGCATGGTTCGTCGATGAGACGTTCCCCGACGGCGTACTCGGAGACACCATCTGCAACGGCCTCGGGGTCGCGCCACGACCCCGCCGTGTCCTATTCTCAGGCGAACTACCCGCCGGGATAGCGCACTACTCTACGCGCAGCGAGACGGTCATCAACTACCGATTGGATGGATTTGACCATTTCGCGGCGTCTCTGAGGTCCAACGAGGGCTTTGAAGCGCGAAAGCGGCGTGCGCTTGTGCTGTGGAGGTGCCTATCCGACGAATTTCGCTTCGACCGAAGCTTCTTCTTGGGTCGCTATGACTGGTTCTATTACAGCGACCATAGTAAGAGCTTTGAATCTTTCATGCTGACTCGTCTCCGCCAAGTGGAATGGATTCCAACGGCGGACGGAGGCCTCAAAAAGCCTGCCGGTTTGTCGGTGGAGGAATTGGGAACTGAATTCCGCGAAGCAGATGACCTGATAAAGCTCCTTAGCATCAACACTGAGGACCTGTCGGAAGCAAGCCAGCGGTTTCAGCACGCCTCCGAACTCGGCGTGTCGCTCGACGACATCGAGTTCCTCAAGCTACATTCGGACGATTTTCGGCAGTGGCGGCAGTCTCTTGCCGAAAATTCTTTAAAGCCAGCGTTCCCGGTCAGGACTTCGGCCGACGCTGCGCGGCGAGAGGCGCGGGTTTTGGAACAGTGGCATGATGCCAAGGAAAAAGAATATGCCCTGACAGAAAGGTCCGTGCGGACCAGCAGAACGGCCGTCGATCCGCATCATTGGCTTGTTGACTATTATACGAATGACGACCGGCAGATGATTTGCCAGCTTTGCGGAAATGAAATGCCCTTCAAGAAACGTAACGACGAATATTATTTTGTTGCGATGGAGGCTTTGGGGAGAGACCAGCTTTCTCGAGAGCATCGTGCACAGTTTCTTGCCCTCTGCCCAGTGTGTGCCGCCAAGTACAACGAGTTCGTCAAGTCCGACGGCGAGGCATTGGGCAGCATCAAGAGGGCCATGCTCGATGCAGACGGGCCGGAGGTCCCCGTCAAAATCGGAGACTCAACGGAGACACTGAAATTTGTTGAGGTTCATTTCAACGATCTCAAGACCATTTTGCGGGAGGAGCAAGGTGCGGTCCAGACCTAACGCTGGCCCGTTTTGCCAAAAATTCGCCGGCGCTCAATTTGAGCGGAGTGGAAATTGGTCGAGATGGAACACTTCAGCTCAAATGCGGGTTGGGGCCTTGCGAGTTTCAATTCTCGGCAATCGAATCATCAATTGGTAATGACCCTGATAGTCCGGCAATGTCCTGTGGAATCTCCTGAAGCACGCTCTGGCCTTTCTGCAACCTTCGTCCAAGCGCCTCGATGAACCCATCATATCGCTCGCGCCCTTTGACCTGCGCGGCGGCCTGGGCGTCGCTCGGCAGGGGCGGCGTGATGGTCAGCCAGAAGCGCACGAACAGCGCCAGCGTTTCGGTCGAGATGCCGACATTCCGCTCAAGCCTTTGCACCTGGCGGGACAGCCGGTCGAGACGGCGGGTGAAGGCGGCTTCACGCCGATCCGCGCCGTCCGGTGAAAGGAAAGATGCAACGGCCGCCTCGACGATCGCCGAGCGCGACAACCCTTTGCGGTCGGCAAGATCCGCGATCTGCTTCAACAGAGCCGGCGGGAAATAGACATTCATCCGGTCGCGCATCGGCTGTCTTTCAGAGTTCGAGTCCATCCGCCGGGTCGAGCGATGCCTGTCGCGCGAGACCTCGCATTTGCTGGCGGAGGACCCTGGCCTGGCGCGCCGCGTCTTCTGCTTCATCGTCGATGACTGCGAATTCCTCATGCGCGGGGGCATTCGTCGTTTCCCTCGCGATCGCCACATGGTCGGGGAGTTCAGGTTCGCGCCGCACGGCGCCGTTCGCCGTGTCCTCGGCTTTTGCGAACTCCGCGAGCAGCGCCGCCGATGGTTTTTGTGGGGCGAGCGTGGACCAATTGTCGAGCTTGGATGGCGGCGGTTTGCTCGCAAGCGCGGGCGGCGGCAGAATGCGCTCGATCAGCCGCTTGTCCTCGAAATACCGGGCCTTCTTCGCCCGGATGGGCGGCGTTCCCGCCAGCATGACAATCTCGTCGGCGGGCGGGAGCTGCATCACCTCGCCGGGCGTCAGCAACGGCCGCGCGGTCTCGGATCGCGAAACCATCAGATGGCCGAGCCAGGGCGAAAGCCGATGCCCGGCGTAGTTCTTCATCGCCTTCATCTCGGTGGCGGTGCCGAGAGCGTCGGAGACGCGCTTGGCCGTGCGCTCGTCATTGGTCGCGAAGCTGACACGGACATGGCAGTTGTCGAGGATCGAATTGTTGGCGCCATAGGCTTTCTCGATCTGGTTCAGCGACTGGGCGATCAGGAATGCCTTCAGGCCGTAGCCCGCCATGAAGGCCAGTGCGCTCTCGAAGAAATCCAGGCGGCCGAGTGCTGGAAACTCGTCGAGCATGAGCAGCACGCGATGTCGGCGATTCTTGGCATGCATGTCTTCCGTCAGCCGCCGCCCGATCTGGTTCAGCACCAGGCGGATCAGCGGCTTGGTGCGGCTGATGTCGGACGGTGGTACGACCAGGTAGAGCGTCGCGGGGCGCTCGTCCGCGATCAGGTCGGAGATGCGCCAGTCGCAACGGCGCGTGACCTGCGCCACGACGGGGTCGCGATAGAGGCCGAGGAACGACATGGCGGTCGACAACACGCCGGATCGTTCATTGTCGGATTTGTTCAGAAGCTCTCGCGCCGTGGATGCCACCACGGGATGCGTTCCCGCCTCGCCAAGGTGGGGCGTGGTCATCATCGCCTGAAGCGTCGTTTCGATCGGGCGCTTGGGATCGGAGAGGAAGGCCGCGACGCCGGCCAGGGTCTTATCCGCCTC
>Ga0302320_10010741_pt1 | contig 19476 bp, 19 predicted proteins | sample Bog_T0_3_FD_202130 | JGI IMG/M metagenome (GOLD analysis project Ga0302320, IMG submission 202130) | Peat permafrost microbial communities from Stordalen Mire near Abisko, Sweden - Bog_T0_3 | ecosystem: Environmental > Terrestrial > Soil > Wetlands > Peat | place: Sweden: Abisko, Stordalen Mire... | reverse complement strand
TTACGAGGGTGCGGCGTTCCCGAAAACTTCATTGAGTACATGGCCTCGCTGGTCGGCGCGGGCATCGAGTTCTATTCGCTGTTCATTAGCTACTCGACCCACGATCAGGAGTTCGCCGAGCGCCTCCATGCCGATCTTCAAGCAAAGGGTGTCCGCAGCTGGTTTGCTCCGCATGATATGCGCGGCGGCAAGAAGGTCCATGAGCAGATTGATGCGGCCATCCGCATCCACGACAAGCTCCTGCTCATTCTCTCCCCGGACAGCATGGCAAGCGACTGGGTGAGAGCGGAGATATTCAAGGCCCGCGAACGGGAGACCAGGGAAGGCAAGCGCGTTCTCTTCCCAATCCGCTTGTGCTCGTTCGAAGCGCTGCGCGACTGGGTGCTGTTTGACGGAGATACCGGGAAGGACCTGGCCCGCGAGATTCGGGAGTATTTTATCCCCGATTTCAGTAACTGGAACGACCACGACGCCTATAAACTGGCCTTTGAAAGGCTGCTGAGCGACCTGCATGGGAAACCCGAGCCTGCTTCCGCCTGATTCGCTCCGTAGGGCTGGGGGTTCGCGGTATCCCACCCTAGCGTAGTGCGTCGGAAATGGAGGGCATTTCGGCGGACCAACAATGATCAGGCTTTGTGAACGACGGCAGGGGCTAAAGCCCGGACCATCAATAAACACGGTGTTTTCGGCACGACTGAAGTCGTGCCCTGTTACAAAGCACAAACGGCTATCATCTTGACGCACTACCATAGCAGCAAAAACAAAGACGCCGTGCCCAGAGGGCGCCCAGGTGGGGCACCCGGGCCTTGAAGGTTACGACGCCATCCTGGTCGATTGCCAGGACTATCACTAAGAGGAGCGAATGCCATGCGTATGCACAACCCCCCGCATCCCGGCGAAGTCATTCGGGAATATCTTGGCGAGATGACTGTCTCTGCCGCGGCGGAACATCTGGGCGTGGGCCGGGTTAACTTCTCCCGCGTCCTCAACGGCAAGGCCGCCGTCTCGCCGGAGATAGCCGTGCGCTTGGCCGCCGCTTTCGGCACCTCCTCGCCCGAAGTCTGGCTGCGCATGCAGGCCAAGTACGACCTGTGGCAGATCGGTAAGAGCGGTAAAATCCGCGTCCATCCTCTCCCCCACCTGCAACATTCCTGAAACGTGCAAACTTACAGGTCCCTTGAACGCATTTGTGCCGCCGCGTTACGCAACACCGTAGGCTCTTCCGCTTCTTCCCCAGCTTCCCGGTGGCCCATCCTGGCGATGAACCCGGCGGCGAGCGGCACCTTGCCGACGGTTTCGCCCGTATACACAGATACCGCGCCGATCTGCCGGGCCGCCGCTTTGGTTTGCATGAAGAGAGGGTTCACGTAACTGTCCGCCGCACTGGCAACTATTGACTTTCTGCCGATTCCTGTGTTCTTTTTGAGAGACAGCGGTGGTTCCCCGACCCCCTCCTTCTTTGAAGCTTTCATCCTAGGCAGCGATCCTGCTGAGCATTTTTACCTGGAATCCAGGAAACCTCAATCCACGCAAACGGAGGGCTGCGCCATGAAGCGCATTCTCAACTGTCTGTCATTGAGCCTGATTCTCTGGCCCGGAGCCGTGATGGCCGAAACCCAAACCAAGGCTCCGGAGATTGCGACTGCCGATATCGAGAGCCAGGCAACAAGCTTGTATCAACAGCAGAGATACCCCGAGGCTTTTGCTAAATGCCAACAAGGGGCCGAACTGGGCAGTGTAGCTTGCCAGAAGTTCCTGGGCGCTATGTTCCTATCCGGCCAGGGAACCGCAATGGACCCCAGGCAGGCATTCAGATGGTTCTCAGAAGCGGCAAAGCAAGGGGATCCGACCGCAGAGGACCACCTCGGAAGCATGTACTTCAAAGGCCTGGGGACCAGACGGAACTTTGGGCAGGCGCTTAAGTGGTTTGCCCGGGCCGCTCAGCAGGAGTATGCCCCAGCGGAAACCAATCTCGGCAACATGTACCGGAACGGCTGGGGAACGACACGGGATTACGCGCTGGCGCTGACCTGGTATGCCAAAGCGGCGATGCGAGGCGCTGTGAACGCGGAAGACCATCTTGGCATGATGTACCAGAAAGGCTTTGGAGCCCCGCAGGATTACGCGCAGGCGCTTGCATGGTACGGGAAGGCGGCGACCGAGGGTCATGCCGAGGCGCAATGCCATCTGGGATTGATGTATCAGAAAGGCTGGGGGGTGAAACAGGATTACGCGCAGGCGCGCGCATGGTTCGGCAAGGCCGCGCAGCAGGGATCTGGCGCTGCCGAGGACGACCTCGGCCTTATGTACTTCAAGGGTCTGGGAACGGCGCAGGATTACACGCAGGCGCTCACATGGTTCCACAATGGCGCCGAGCATGGAGATGCGGGCGCGGAAGTCAATCTCGGATATATGTACCTGTACGGCCAGGGAGTGGCGCTGGATTACGCGCAAGCGCGTGCCTGGTTTCAGAAAGCAGCCAGCACGGGTAATAATGACGCGAAGGGCTGGCTGGCGCGGATGGAGACGCAAACAATTGCCTCACCCCGGCCGCACGCGGCAAACTGAGTTTTCTCGCACGCCCGCCGTTCTTCGCTCTGCCTGTGAGAAATGCATTCTAACGCCGATTTGGGGGAAGCGACTCGGTCGAGCGGCTCTGTGGATGGCCTTGCGGTAAGGATTACAACCGGTTCCGCTCTTTAATGTTGATAATATCCGCCTCATGGCGGCCAAGGTCGCGATAGAACTGGCGCAAATCCCCTTCCATCGTGGTCAGCCGCGCTTCAATGCTGTTGAAGCGCGCGTTGTTCAGGAAGATCCCTACCAGAATCAGCAGCGACGGAATGGCGATGGTCAGAACCAATTGCAGATTGGACATACCCGTTCCTTGGATCAATTGTACCCCCAATCGGAACCTCCGCTTTCCACCGCGTTTGTTTCTGGCCGCTTAACCCATTTAGCATCCAAGCTGTGCCCGGCCTCGACACTCCCGTAATGTATGTGAAGGGCGTGGGGCCGCGGGTGGCCGAGATGCTGGCTTCCAAGGGCATCGAGACGGCCGAGGACCTGCTCTATCACCTTCCCTTTCGCTACGAGGACCGGCAGAACCCGCGCTCGCTGGACGAGCTTGTGCCCGGCGAGACGGCGAGCGTCATCGCGGAGGTGCGCGGCTCGGCGCTGCTGCGGACACGGCGGATGCCGATCTTCGAGCTGACCGTGGGCCAGGGGCACAAGGCGCTGAAATGCATCTGGTTCAACGGCAGCTACCTGGAGGGCAAGTTCCACGCCGGGCAGACGGTGGCTGTCTACGGCAAGGTGGAGCCTTCGCGGACGACGAGCAATTTGAAGATGATTCAGCCGCAGTTCGAGGTGCTGCCGGACGCCTCAGACGACGCGGAGACGCGGCTGCTTGAAGTGGGGCGGATTACGCCGGTGTACGAGTCGCTAGGCGGCGCGCGGCTGGCTTCGCGGTGGCAGCGGAAGACGATCTTCAACCTGCTGGAGTCGGTTCGCGGGTTGGTGCCGGAGTGCCTGCCGCGGGCCATGCTGGCGCGGCTGGGGCTGCCGGAGCGGGAGACGGCGCTCAGGGAGGTGCATTTTCCGCCGGAGGGAACGGCGTTCCCGCAGTTGCAGAGCTGGGCGACACCCAGCCACCGGCGGCTGATCTTCGAGGAGCTGTTCTTTTTGGAGCTGGGGCTGGAGCTGAAGCGGCGGCGGATGCGGGAGCGGCCGGGGATTGGGTTCGCGCTGGGCGACCGGGAGCGGGAGGCGATCCGGGAGGTGCTGCCGTTCCATCCGACCAAGGCGCAGAAGCGGGCGCTGGGCGAAATTGTGGCCGACATGCGCAGCCCCAGCCCGATGCGGCGGCTGCTGCAAGGGGATGTGGGGTCGGGCAAGACGATTGTCGCGTTGCAGGCGATGCTGGTGGCCATGGAGAACGGCTACCAGGCGGCGCTGATGGCGCCCACGGAGATCTTGGCGACACAGCATTTTCTGGCGGCGCGGAAGCTGCTGGAGAAGTCGAGCCGGAAGCCGCGGATTGTGCTGCTGACCGGGAGCCTCGACGAAGACCGGAAGCGGCGGACGCGGGGGGAGATCAACCGGGGCGAGGCGCAACTGGTGATTGGCACCCACGCGTTGATTGAAGAGAATGTCGAGTTCGACCGGCTGGGCCTCGTGGTGGTGGACGAGCAGCACCGGTTTGGCGTGCTGCAACGGTTCAAGCTGATGAAGAAGCCGGGCCAGGACGGAACGGCGGGGGCCGAGCCGGATGTGCTGGTGATGACGGCGACGCCGATTCCGCGGACGCTGGCGCTGACGCTCTACGGTGACCTCGACGTGAGCGTGCTGGACGAGCTCCCTCCGGGCCGGACGCCGATTGTGACGCGGCGCGTGGCTGGGGAGATGGCGGAAGAGGTATGGGAGTTTGTCCGCAAGCAGGCGGCGTTGGGGCGGCAGGCTTATATTGTGTACCCGGTGATTGAGGGGACGAGGGAGGACCAGCCGGAGCTGGACTTCAGCCACGACGATCCGGAGGCGGGGATTGAGGCGGCGCCAGCCCCCGCTCGCAAGTCGGCTCGAAAAGGCAAACCAGCGGATCTCTTTCCCAAGGCGGCGCAGGAGGCCAATCCGGGGGCCAAGTCGGGATTGAAGTCGGCTACCGATATGTATGAGAAGCTGCGCGCCGGGGCGCTGAAGGGCTTGCGCGTGGGGATGCTGCATGGGCGGCTGGATGCGGACGAGAAAGAAGTGATCATGCGGCGATTCCAGCGCGGCGAGATTGACGTGCTGGTGGCGACCACGGTGATCGAGGTGGGCGTGGACGTGCCCAATGCCACGGTGATGGTGGTGGAACACGCGGAGCGGTTCGGTCTCGCCCAGTTGCACCAGTTGCGGGGCCGCGTGGGGCGCGGGGCGGCGAAGAGCTATTGCATCCTGATCACGGGGCCGCGGGTGTCGCCGCTGGGCGAGGAGCGGCTGAATGCGATGGTGCGCACCCAGGACGGGTTTGAGCTGGCGGAGCTGGACCTGACACAGCGCGGGCCGGGAGAGTTTTTTGGGACGCGGCAGGCGGGGATGCCGGATTTTCGAGTGGCCAACCTGGTGCGCGACCGCCAGTTGCTGGAACTGGCCAAGCAGGAGGCGGCGCGGTTTGCCACGGTTCCCGAGGCCGCGGTGACCGAAGCGGAGCGGGCGCGGGTTTGGGCGCAGCTCAAAGACAGTTGGCAGCGGCGGTATGGGCTGGTGGAAGCTGGCTGAGGCGGAGTTCTGATAGTCTTCTTGCCGTCAAAGGCAGGTGAGTCCCATGCTGCGCGTGGCAATTTTCTTAGTGGCATCCGGCGCGATCTTCCCGCTTTCACGGCGGTCGTTGAGGGAATGGCGAACGCACGGTTTTTATCGGTTCTTTGCATTTGAGTCGCTGCTGGCGTTGATTGTGCTGAACGCGCCGGTGTGGTTTCGCGACCCGTTTTGCGCGCGGCAGATTGCCGCCTGGCTGCTGGGGGCGGTTTCGATCGGGCTGGCGATCGAGGGCTTTCGGCTTCTGCGCGTGGTGGGCAGGCCGGCGCCCAGCGCCGCGCCGAGCGCCAATCTGGGCTTTGAGAACACTACGCGCCTGGTGACGGTGGGGGCATACCGGTGGATACGGCACCCGCTGTATGCGTCGCTGCTGGCGCTGGCGTGGGGAGCGTATCTCAAGGACCCGTTGGGAATCGGCTCGATCGCGCTGGCGGTGGGCTCGAGCGGGTTTCTGGCGGCTACGGCAATGGCCGAAGAGCGCGAGAACACGGCGCGCTTCGGCGCGGACTATGCCGGCTACATGAAACGCACCTGGCGATTCATTCCGTTCCTGTTTTGAACGCGAAGCCGGCCTGGGTCAGCTTGCGCAGAGCTTCAGGCTCCGTCGCAGGGTTGCAGGCCGTGGACCATCTCCTGGGGAAAGGTCTGGATCTCGAGATCGATGCTGGCAATCTCCGCGCCGCAGTCCTTCTGGTGGCTGCGGGTGCACTGGCAGAGCTCGGTAAAGCGGATATGGCCGTTCTGGCTGAGTTCGAGGCCGGCGGCGATGAGCACGCTGTAAATGTCAACGCAGGCCTGGCGCTCGAACTCGAAGAGCATGTTGACGGTGCCGGTGTCGTTTGCGCCGCGGCTGAGCACCCAGCCGCCGCAACCGAGGATGGCTCCGGTGAGGGTGTGGACCAGTCTTCCCGGTTCCTCGATGGAGACGGCCTTCATCTGCATCGCCCAGGGAATGCTCATCGCTTGTGCTGCTTCGAACTCGGGCATGGCCATTCTCACAACGGTGTTATCGGAGGCTGGCGGCAGAGCTTAACCAATGTGCAGGAGTCGAACGGCCGTGACCGGGATTGGCACAGCCCGCCGGGAAAAGCAGCGGGCGGTTCCCTGCGCAGGTAATTGGAGGGGTGGGCGGACCGGGTACAAAGCCAACCGGATGATGTACTTTCATAAACAGCATGATTGTGGGTTCAGGCATCGACATGGTGGAGATCGAGCGCATCGATCGCTCGGTGGAGCGCTATGGGAAGCGCTTCCTCGACCGGGTTTATACCGGGGCCGAGCAGGCGTATTGCCTGAGGAAGCGCAAGGCCGGGGAGAGCCTGGCGGCGCGATTTGCGGCCAAGGAGGCCGGGGCCAAGGCGCTGGGAACGGGGATCAGCTTTGGGGTGAACTGGCTTGAGATCGAGGTAGTGCGAGAGCCGAGCGGCAAGCCCACGGTGCGGTTTCACGGGCGGGCGGCGCAGATTGCGGCGCGCCTGGGCGTGGCCCGCGCGGCGCTTTCCATTACCCACACCGGCGAGCTTGCCCTGGCCAGCGTGGTGCTGGAAGACGGGCATTGATTTAGCTGTATCTGGTATCCTCAAGGCGTCATCCGGGTCAATTTGAGCAAGGGGACACTGTGCCAAGCCGCAAAGAGATTCAGTGGTCGCAACTGAGAGTGGGAGCGCTGGTGATGGCCGCCATGGCGGTGCTGATCGCGCTCATTTTTCTCATGTCCGGCTCGACGGGCGGACTGTTTGCGCGCAAGCTTCAACTGCGCTCGTATTTTGAGAACGCGGGCGGCGTGAAGGATGGCGCGCCGGTGACGCTGGAAGGCGTGACCATCGGCAACGTCGTGCATGTGAAGGTGATCCCGGCGCGGAACCCGACGCCGGTGGAAGTGACCATGCTGGTGGATTCGAAGTACGCGGGGGCGCTGCACACGGATTCGGCCGCAACGATTGCGCAGGCCGGGGTGCTAGGCGACAGCTTTATCGATATCAGCTCTGCGCACGCCACCGGCCCCGCGCCGGCCAATGACGCGGAGCTGAAGGTGGGCGGGGCGCCCGGCATCCAGGACGTGATCCGCACCAGCAACGACTCGATTGTGGTGTTGCAGGAGTTGCTGCGCAAGGTGGAAAAGCTGGTGGACACGCTGAACTCGAAGCGGGGGGCGGCGGGCGAGTTGATCAACGATCCCGCGCTCTACGCAAAGATCGGGCGCATTGCCGACAACCTGGACAAGATCACCGGCAACATCTCAGACGGCAAGGGGTCGCTGGGCAAGCTGGTGAACGACGACACGCTCTATGCGCGGGCGAACTCGGCCGTGGAACGGCTGGACAAGATTGTGACCGCTCTGGACGAGGGCAAAGGCTCCGCGGGCAAGTTTCTGCGCGACGACGCGCTGTATAACAACCTGAACGCCGCGGTGGCCAACACCAACCAAATGGTGGGCGAGATCAACGCCGGGCATGGCGCGATGGGCAAGCTTGCCAGGGACTCCGCGTTCGCCGCCAAACTGGACGATACAGTGACGCGGCTGGACAGCATTCTGCACGGCGTGGACGAGGGCAAGGGGACGCTGGGACAACTGGTGCAGAACCGTTCGCTCTACGATCACGCCGACCAGACCATGGACCAGGCCCAGCAATTGGTGAAGGGCGTTCGCGAGGATCCGAAGAAGTACCTGGTGATTCGGATGCGGGTGTTCTAGAGTCACTCCGCGCAGGTAGGTGGCTTCCCAGATCCCCTGCCGCGGCGCGCAGTAGCTGGGGCACCCGCATTCACGGGGCAATTACAAAACTCACCGATCCGGGCGCTCGAGCATTTTTCTGCGACCGCGCTTTAAACGCGGATGATCATCACTTCAGTGGATTTCATCAGGGCAGCGGCGGTCTGCCCTTTGCGCAACTGCATCTCGCGCGCCGCGTCGGCGGTGATGATGGCGGTCACCTGCTGATCGCCGATGGCGAGGACGACTTTTGCCAGCAGGCCGCTGATCTTGACCTCAATGACGTTGCCAACCAACTGATTGCGGCCGCTGACGGTGCGGAATCTCTCGCGCGAGGCGATGCGCGATGAGCCAGGGCTGGATTTCAAGAGCGGCTTCAGGGCGCTTTGCGGCACGCGATGGTGGCCGCCCGGCGTCTTCATGGTCTTGAGTTTGCCGTGGAGAATCCACTGCTTGATGGCGGCATAGCTGACGCCGAGCGCCGCCGCCGCCTCCCTTGGTGTGAGCAGAATGTCGGCTTCCGGCATGGTTGCACCTCGTCCTGAAGCGAGTTCCTACGCTGATGCAAGAGTATACCCCTCTGTTCCGGAACAAGGAATCCGGCGGGGTGACAGCGGGGCCTTTGCCGGGCTGCATGCCGCGCGAACCTGGCCCGCATCATCGAGATTTTTCGCCGGAGAATTGCCGGCGTGGCGATGGGATTTCTGTCTTTTTCCCCTCGGATCGGCCCGGCCTCTTGCGGATTTGACCGCAAGTTACTGGACAAGAGCCGCCCGGATGAAGAGAATGAACATATAAATTCGTGATAAGGAGTCGTACACAGTCGATGCAGAGATATTTCAAGCAAAACCTTTCACCCATGGTGCAGTTTGGTCAGGCGCAGGTTTGCCACGTTCTGGTTGTTGCCGCACTGCTGGCGGCTTTGCCCGCCCTGGCGCAGCAATCGCCGGGCGGCGAGTCCTCGTTCATCTCCCGGTATCAGGCCAGGGTGACCGCAACCCAGAGCGAGCAGCCGCACTGGATTACGCCGCTGGTGACGGTGACGCCGCGGCTGGAGCAGGAGGTTCGCGCCGATTTCGTGCACCAATACAATCCCAAGGCCTTCGCGGTGTGGAACTACGGAAACTCCAAGGGGCTGGAGTTGATTCCGGAGCGGCACACGGAGATCATCCTGAATGTTCCTCCGTTCTTCAACCGCTCCAACGGGGAGCAGGATGGATTCGGCGACATCTCCTTTCTGGCCAAGACACGCTTGTACTCCCGCAACGAGGAGCATGGCAATGCGATTGTGACCACGTTTCTGGCCGGCTCGATTCCCACGGGCAAGAACGGGAATGGAAGCTGCTGCGCGGTGGTGACGCCGACGCTGGCGGCGGGAAAAGGGTTCGGCCGGTTCGACGTGACGTCGACTGCCGGGGGCACGCTGCCGGTGACCAACGCCAAAGGGCTGGGACACAGCATTGTGTGGAACAACGTGGCGCAGTATCGCGGCGCGAAGAGCGGTGTGGGGCGTTTTTTCTGGCCGGAGATGGAGCTCAATTCCACCTTTTACAAAGGCGGCTCGAACGACGGCAAGAACAGCGTCTTCGCCACGCCGGGTCTCATCATCGGCCGAATTCCACTGACGCATGACGCCAGCGGCAAGCCGGGCCGCCTGGGACTGACCTTCGGCGCCGGGCAGCAGATCGCAGTAACTCACTTCCACACATACAATCACGCCACGGTGCTGACGGTGCGGCTGCCTTTCTGAGCAGTCTGAAGCCGCGCGTGGCTTGATTGGCACGATGCCGGGAGTGCGTGGCCTTTCACAGGGTGCGGGGGGCGATTGAAGAACACGGAGCAAGTAAAGAGACCGGAGACGGGCGCGGTGGGACGGATGGCCTGGCGCGCCTCGTGGGCGATGCTGGCGCTCTGCGTACTGGCCGGCTGCCGCGCTCCTCAGCGCACGGTGCTGACGGTTTCCGCGGCGGCAAGCCTGACCGATGCGATCGAGGAGATTGAGGCGGGCTACCTCCGCGTCCATGCGGATGTGGACGTGAGGAATAACTTCGGCTCCTCCGGCACGCTGGCGCGGCAGATTGAGGATGGCGCGCCGGTGGATGTGTTCCTATCCGCCGCGGCCAAGCCGATGGACGATTTGCAGGCGCGCGGGCTGGTGGCCGCCGGCACGCGCGTGAACCTGCTGCGCAACACGCTGGTGTTGATTGCTCCGCGGGATTCGAAGCTCGGCGGCTTTCAGCAACTGACGGACCCTGCCGTGCGGTCGATTGCGTTGGGCGATCCAGCCAGCGTTCCGGCGGGGCAGTATGGGCAGCAGATTCTGGCGTCGCTGCATCTTCTGGACGCGGTGCGGCCGCGCCTGGTGCTGGCCAAGGATGTGCGGCAGGTGCTTGCCTATGTGGAATCGGGCAACGCAGACGCGGGCCTGGTGTACGCGACCGACGCGCTGACTTCAACGAGTGTGCGCGTGGTGGCGACGGCGCCGGAGAGCTCGCACGACCCGATTGTTTATCCGGCGGCCGTGATTGCGCATGGACGCCATGAGGAGGCGGCGCGCGCGTTTGCCGAGTATCTCAGGACTCCGGCCGCAAGCGCCGTCTTTGAGAAGCATGGATTTACCATAGCTGTACAGTGATCCTGCCGATCGATCCATCGCCGCTGTATATCTCGCTGGCCACCACGTGCACGGCGACGGCGGCCACATTTTTTCTGGGCCTCCTTGCGGCGCGCGCGATGTATGCACTGCGGGGCAGTTTGCGCGCATGGATCGACGGCATTCTGACGCTGCCGCTGGTTCTTCCGCCCACGGTCATCGGATTCTTTCTGCTGCTGCTGTTTGGCCGCCGCAGCCCCGTGGGTCATCTGTTGGAGCAGGTGGGCGTGACGGTGGTTTTTTCCTGGCCAGCCACGGTGATTGCAGCCACGGTGGTGGCGTTTCCGCTCATGTACCGCACCTCGCTGGGCGCGCTGGAACAGGTGAATCCAACTCTGTTGCAGGCGGCTCGCACACTGGGAGCTTCGGAGCTTCGCGTCTTTCGGCGCGTGCTGCTGCCGCTGGCCGCGCCGGGAATTCTGGCCGGAACGGTGCTGGCTTTTGCGCGGGCTTTGGGAGAGTTCGGGGCGACGATGATGCTGGCCGGCAACATTCCCGGCCGAACGCAGACCATGCCTCTTGCCATCTTCTCGGCCGCGGAAGGTGGCCAGATGCGGACCGCGAGCGTGTGGGTGGCGATCGTCGTGGCGCTCTCGCTGGGCATGATCCGGCTTCTGCATTACCAGGGCACGGCGCGGCGGGCATGGCGCTTGGAAACTGAATCCTGCGCTGGAGCGGCGAACGCGGAGGTCGCGACAGCGCAAGCCCCGCGCCCCGCGCAAGACGGCCAGCCTCAGGCCACGCTGGATGTGGATGTGGAGAAGTCTCTGGAGAGTTTCAAGCTCGCGGTGCGGTTGCGCGCGGGCCGCGGCGCGCTGGGATTGCTGGGCGCTTCCGGCGCGGGCAAGTCGATGACCTTGCGCCTGATTGCGGGAGTGGCCACGCCTGACAGGGGACGCATGGTTTTGAATGGGCGCGTGCTCTTCGACACCGCGACGGGCGAGAACATCGCTCCGGCGGAGAGACGCATTGGCGTGGTCTTCCAGGACTATGCTCTTTTCCCGCACATGACGGTTGCGGAGAATGTGGCGTTCGGACTGCATCGGCTGGGCGAAGCGGAACGCGGGGCGCGGGTGCGCGACCAACTGAACAGAATGCGCATTGGAGAGTTGGCCAACCGCTATCCGAAGGAGATCTCGGGCGGGCAGCGGCAGCGTGTGGCGATGGCGCGCTGCATGGCCATCGAGCCCGCCGCATTGCTGCTGGACGAGCCATTCGCCGCGCTCGATCCGCATCTGCGGCGGCAAATGGAGGAGCAGCTCCGCGAAACATTGCGCGGGTACAACGGCGTGGTGGTGTTTGTCACCCACGATATGGAAGAGGCGTTCCGCTTTTGCAGCGAGTTGCTGGTGCTGGATCGCGGGCAGGCGATTGCCAGCGGGCCGAAACATGCTCTGTTTGAGCAGCCGCGCTCGGTGATCACGGCGCAATTGACCGGGTGCAAGAACATCGCCGCCGCGACCCGCGTGGATGAGAACCACATCGCCGCCGAGGATTGGGGATGCGACCTCTCGCTGGCCGCGCCGCACGAGGGGAGGATTGAGCACGCAGGGTATCGCTCGCATCATTTCCGCTTCCAGGAGGATGCGGCCGGGGAGAATGTGTTTCCCTGCTGGCTGATGGAGACCAGCGAAGCGCCGCACGAGATGACGCTCTATCTCCGCCTGCATCGTGCGCCGCGGCCGGGCGACCGCCCTCAAGTGCAGGCGGATATTCCCAAGGAGAGGTGGCGCGCCCTGTGCAGCCAACCGCAGCCGTGGAAGATCCAGATCGATCCCGCAAGGCTGCTGCTGCTGGAAGACTGAACAGACTTCCAGCGCCGGGATTCCATTTCCTGGGTGATGCCGATAGATCTGAATCTTCGCGCGCTGAACACCGAGTCCTCCCCCAATCTGCCCGCGCAAATGCGCGAGTGATATTCTCGTTGCGTGATGAAGGTTCGCGTCATTTCCTTTGGGATTCTGAAAGACTGGCTGGGCGCTGCTGAGCGAGAAGTGGAGCTGCCGGAGCGGGCGACGGTTGCTCTGCTTCTGGAGCGCCTGAATGCGCAGCAATCCGCGCCGCTGCCGCGCGGGGTTGCGATCAGCGTCAATGCCGAGTTTTCTTCCGCGAGCCAGGTGCTGCGCGACGGCGATGAAGTTGGCTTGCTGCCGCCGGTTTCAGGCGGGGCCGAGGCTGCGCGGGAAGGCGAGACGCGGCTCACGCGGGCCCCGATTAACGTCGCGAAGATCATCGAGGCCGCGAAGCAGGGCGAGGATGGCGCGGTGGTGGTCTTCGACGGCATTGTGCGCAACCATACGCGCGGACGCACGACGCTGCACCTGGACTATGAAGCCTACGAAGAGATGGCGGCGCTTCAGATGGACGAGCTCGCCGCGCAGGCACGAACCCGGTTTGGCGTGCGGCACGTGACCATTGTGCACAGGCTGGGGCGGCTGGAAATCGGCGAGAGCAGCGTGCTGATCGTGGTGGCCTCCGCGCATCGGGGCCAGGCCTTCGACGCCTGCCGCTGGATCATCGACACGCTGAAGAAGACGGTACCGATCTGGAAGAAAGAGACGTTTGCCGACGGAGCTGTGTGGGCCGACGGGGAACCGTTTCCGCCGGGTTTGGCCGTGGACGAAGACGCGATTTCGCAAAGCTGATTTTTCGATTTCGCAAGACTGATTTGTCAGCGCGCGGCCGGTTCGCGCAATTCTTCAAGCAGGCCGATGGCGCCTGACAGAGCGGCGAAGAGGCGAAGGAAGAAACGAACGATGAGCGCAAGCGTGGATGCGGCGGGATTTGTGCTGGCCGGGGGCCGGTCAAGCCGCATGGGCGCGGAGAAGGCGCTCGTCGAGCTGGCGGGAGAGCCGCTGATCGTTCATGCGGTGCGGATTTTGCGGCGGGCGGGGCTGGCGGTCTCGATTGCCGGGGCGCGTTTGCCGCTGGAAAGCTTTGCGCCTGTGGTTCCGGACGCCGAGCCGGACCGGGGGCCGCTGGGCGGCATCTGTGCGGCTCTGGCTTCCACGACTGCGAGCCGCGCGGTGTTTCTGCCGGTGGATATGCCTCTGCTGCCGCCCGAGCTGGTGGGGTTCCTTCTCAAAGAGGCGTTGAGGGAGCAAGCGGTTGCAACGGTCTTCGCGCTGAACTGATACGCGCAGACTTTTCCGGCAGTGGTTGACCGGGCGGCGCTGCCATGGCTGCACGTGGCGCTGGAGAGCGGCCGCGGTGGGTGCTATGAGGCGTTTCAATTGGCCGCGACCGCACTGCGGCAGCCTGTGCATGTGGCGCCTGTTGAAGACGCGGTGACGGAGGCACGGCTGGCGCGGTTGGAGGCATTGCCGGTGGAGAACTGGTTCTTGAATGTGAACGAGCCGGCGGATCTGGCGCAAGCCGAGACTTGGCTGGCAGGCCGCGGCGCTTGAGATGAATGCAGACGTGGTGGCCCATCAAGAGCAGCGTTCCAGGGGAAGCTTGGCAGAGCAACGGCTCGACGGCCCGGACGCTATGCGCGTTCGCTGGCCTGGCTGCTCGATCCGCGAAACATCTTCCAGAACTCGATGAAGCTTTTGAGGCGCACCACCTGGAAGTAGTCGCTGGCGACGAGGTAAAAAAACGTAGCCGCGAGATAGATGCCGTGCATGGCGTCTGAGCCGAGTTGATCGCTGAAGGGGAGCGGCGCGGCGGAAAGCACCATGGCGAGAACGACGAGCGCCAGCTTGACGATGCCCATGACCAGGTTGATCTCAACCAGCTTCCCCGTGAACGGCTTCCCCAGCCTGAGACTCTGGCCAAGAGACGAAAGCGCGGAGCGCTGTTCAAGCAGCATCAGGAACGGGGCGACGGAGAGCGCCCAACTGATCAGGGCCCAGAGGGTGAAGAAGGCGAGCGAGAGGAAGATGACCCAGGCGCAGTAGCCGACCAGGTCGGGCTCGCCGGCGGGGGTGATGTGCGTGGCGGCGACCCACTGGAGCGAGCGGAACCAGCCGCCGAAAACCACCGCCAGCAGCAGCAGCCATGCGGCCTGGAGGAGGATCATCTCGACGGCGCGGCGGGCGAAGGGATGGAGACGGAGGCGTGGCTCCATGCGGCTGAGGACCAGGCTGCGGCCGAGACCGGAGACGATGACCCAGGCCAGGGTGGCCAGCGGCAACAGCCAGTGGACGACGGCGGCCACGTGGGGACGGTAGAGGTCCCAGGCATCGGTAAGCTGGACGACGGCAACCCATGGATTTTGCGGATCGAGGTTGGTGAGGCCGGCGGCATCCAGCGGGAGCGCGGCGAGAATGTGCTGCGCCTGGAACCAGCAGAGGACAAGCAGCGGGATGCCGAAGAGCCAGCGCCAGGCGATTTCGATCGCGGTGAGCGAGGGACGCTGCCAGACCCAGCCCATCTGGCCGACGAGCGATTGAGTTCCGCGCAACGGAGCGGCCATGCTACTTGACCACCAGGTTGGCAGCGCGGCCGGGAACGACGATGATTTTGGCGATGGTTTTGCCTGCCGTGCGGGACTGAACTTTTTCGTTGGCCAGCGCGGCGGCTTCAATGGTCTTGGCGTCGGCGCCGGCGGGCACGCGGACGACGGAAACGAGCTTGCCGTTGATCTGCACGGGAATCTCTATCTCGTCTTCCTTGGCCAACTCGGGATCGCTGATGGGCCAGGGAGCGCGCAGGATTGCGCCCTGCTCGCCGAGTTCCTCCCACAGCTCGGCGGCGAGATAGGGCGCGAAGGGCGCAAGCAACAGCACCAGCGTGCGCAGCAGTTCGCGGATGACGGACGCGGGGACTTCACCGGCGGCGAGTTGCGCGTCGGCGGCCTGGATGTCGTTGACCAGCTCCATGATGGCGGCGACGCAGGTGTTGAAGTGCCAGCGGCCCTCAAAGTCGAGGGTGATTTTGGCGATGGTCTGGTGGAGCTTGCGCGTGAGCGGGCTCCGCCCCTCTTGCGTCTTGGACTGGCTATCGTGGGTCGAGCGAACCACCAGCGCGTATTTGGTGACCAGGCGCCAGACGCGGGCAAGGAAGCGGCTGACACCGGCTACGCCGTCCTCCTGCCAGTCGAGGTCGCGGTCGGGCGGAGCGGCGAAGAGAGCGTACATGCGCGTGGCATCGGCGCCGTAGCGGGCGACCATGTCGTCGGGCGAGACCACGTTGCCCTTGGACTTGGACATTTTTGCGCCGTCTTTGATCACCATGCCCTGGGTGAAGAGGCGGCGGACGGGCTCGTCGTTCGAGATGAGACCCAGGTCGCGCATCACCTTGGTCCAGAAGCGGGAGTAGATGAGATGGAGGATGGCGTGCTCGACGCCGCCGATGTACTGGTCGATGGGAAACCAGTAGCCGGCCTTGGCGGAGTCGTAGGGAGCGGCGGAGTTGTGGGCGTCGGTGTAGCGGTAGAAGTACCAGCTTGAATCGACGAAGGTGTCCATGGTGTCGGTCTCGCGGCGCGCGGGTCCGCCACACTTGGGGCACGTTGTGTGGAGGAATTCGGGGACGCGGCTGAGAGGCGAGCCGCCCTTCTGGGTGATCTCGATCTGCGGGGGCAGGATGACGGGAAGCTGATCGTCGGGCACGGGGACAAGGCCGTCCTTGTCGCAGTTGATCATGGGGATGGGCGTACCCCAGTAGCGCTGGCGGCTCACGCCCCAGTCTTTGAGGCGGAAGGTGACCGTTGCCTCACCAAATGCGCCGCGCGCGGCGACCTCCTGGAGGCGCTTCTGCGCTTCTTCGCAACTCAGGCCGTCGTACTGGCCGGAGTTAACGAGGATACCATCCTCGGAGAGGAACGGCAGGCTTTCCAAGCCTTCGGTGTTTTGGACTGGCTGAATCACCCTGCGGATTTCGAGGCCGTACTTGGTGGCGAACTCGAAGTCGCGCTGGTCGTGGCCGGGGACACTCATGATGGCGCCGGTGCCGTAGTCGGCGAGGATGTAGTTGGCGACCCAGATGGGGACGCGCTCGCCGTTGTAGGGATTCAGCGCGAACCGCCCGGTGGGGACGCCGTGCTTCTCGATTGCGCCGAGGTCGCCGGCTTCGCGGGCCTTCTTCTGCTGGTCCAGTAGCTCCGCTACTTTAGCGTTCAGGTCGGCATCGACGGCGGTAAATGCCGCCACCAGCGCGTGCTGCGGGGCGAGCTGGACGCTGGTTGCGCCGAAGATGGTGTCAACGCGGGTGGTGAAGACGCGGATTTTTTCGCCGCTGGATTCGACGGTGAAGTCGACCTCGGTGCCTTCGCTGCGGCCGATCCAGTTGCGCTGCATGGTGCGGACTTTTTCAGGCCAGCCATCGAGATTGTCCAGGCCGTCGAGCAGTTCCTGCGCGTAGGCGGTGATGCGGAAGAACCACTGCTCCAGGTCGCGCTGATCGACAACGGTGGTTTCATGACGCCAGCAGCAGCCGTCGACGACCTGCTCGTTGGCCAGGACGGTGGCGCACTCCGGGCACCAGTTGACCTTGGACTTTTTGCGATAGACCAGGCCCTTCTCATACATGCGGAGAAAGAACCATTGGTTCCAGCGGTAGTAGTCGGGCAGGCACGTCGTCACTTCCGTCGCCCAGTCGTAGCCCAGGCCCAGCCGTTCCATCTGCCGCTTCATGGCGGCGATGTTCGAGAGGGTCCACTCGCGCGGCGGGGTGTTGTTTTTGAGGGCGGCGTTCTCGGCGGGCAAACCAAAGGCGTCCCAACCCATGGGGTGCAGCACGTTGTAGCCGCGCATCCACATGTGGCGTGCCAGGGCATCGCCGATGGAGTAGTTGCGGACGTGGCCCATGTGGAGCGCGCCGCTGGGATAGGGCAGCATCTCCAGCACGTAGTATTTGGGCTTGCCGCAGTCCACGGGTTCGGCCGCGTAGAGCGCGGGGTCCGCGGCCCAGCGCTGCTGCCATTTGGGTTCAATCGCCGACGGGTCGTATCGCTGTTCTATCTCATCTGCCATGACCTTCTAGTGTAAACGGAGGGGCGGAAGGGGATGGGCTAGGCCAGCAGGCTCTTGAGCACCCGCACATTGCGCTCTTCGTCGCCGGGCTCGTCGACCGGGGTTTCGGCGATGAAGGCGGTGTGGGCGAAGCGCGGGTCGTTGAGGAGGCGGCGGAAGGATTCCACGCCCATGGTGCCCTGGCCGATGTGCTCGTGACGGTCCAGCTTGGAGCCGCGGTCGGCCTTGGCGTCGTTCACGTGCCACACGCGGACGGCCTCTAAAGTGACCGTCGCCGCGGCCTCCCTGACGGTCTCTTCGTAGCCTTCCGGGGTGACCAGGTCGTAGCCGGCGACGTGGGTGTGGCAGGTGTCCAGGCAGACGGCGACCGGTGCGTGAGGCTTGAGGCGGGCGACAAGTTCGGCGACCTGTTCAAAGCTGCCGCCGAGAGAGAACTCGGCTCCGGCGGTGTTCTCGATGAGGATGTGAAAGGGTGTGCCCTGCCAGGGAAGGCCGTCAATGGCGCGGGTGATGGAGTCGGCTGCGAGACGCAGGCCTTCGTCGCGGGTGAGGCCCTTCCAGGAGCCGGGGTGAAGGACGAGATAGTCTGCGCCGAAGGTGAGGGCGCGCTCGATTTCACCGCGGAAGGCGGCAATGCTCTTCTGGCGGATCTCTTCCGTCTGGCTGCACACGTTAACCAGGTAGCTGGTGTGGATGACCAGGGGGCCGACATCGAGCTTGGCGCGGAGTTCGCGCATGCGGGCGGCTTGTGCGGGGTCCACCCTGGGAGCGCGCCACATGCGGGGGCTGGAGGAGAAGAACTGGAAGGTGTTGGCGCCGATCTCGCGGGCGCGCTCAACCGCGTTCGAGGCTCCGCCGGCGGTGCCGAGATGGACGCCGATGCGCTTGGTCATGGGGATAGTGTAATTCCACCTGCGGTGGGGCTGACTGCCTTCGGCCTGCCGTACAGGGGCTGTATGCGGTTTTATGGATTGTCTGTAACGTTTTTGGAATGATGGGGTTGGGGCGCTTTGGCGAAATACTGCAATTGCATTTCAGCGGGCGGGTATGGCGGCAGGTTGTTGAGGGGGGATGGGTTAGATGGGTTTTACAGGAATACAAACGGGTTTTTGAAGTTCGTTTTGGGGATCCTGGGGTGGATTTGGGGGTGTCTGGGCGGACATTTTGGCGGCTTGATCGCGGAGGTACAGGGCGCGGGCGAACTGGGGACGGCCACCGGGTTTGAGGGCTGCGTTGACGGCTTCGGGCAGGAGGAGGAGCAGGAATTTGATCATTTCGGTGACGGTGGTGTCGTAGTCGGTGGCGAGCCTGCGGGTCTGGCGGTAGATCTCGGGGCTGACGGCTACGGTGATGTTTCTGACTTTCTGCATGGTCTGGCGTTCCTTTTCGGGGCCTGGTTTCGGGGACGGGCCGGGCTGGAGTTGCCGCGGACTTGTCTCTGAATACAAGTGTGCGCCGGTGGGGCGTAATTTTCGGCAAAGCGGGCCGGCGGGTGCGGGGAGCGAGCGGGTTTCGTCTATGTATAGGCGGACGTTCGGGAAAAACGCGGAATGTCGGTTTTTAGGCGGACGGAAGGGTGGGGATCGTCTGGTTTTAGCCGGACGTTTTGGTTGAAATTTGATCAAAAACGGGGTGTTTTTGGCATGAAATGGCACGAAAAACAGGCGTTTTTGAGGTGGTTTCGACGTGGGTAGATGGGGGTTGTGGTATCCCACCCTTTTCATCCGCCCCGACACGGCGGGCAAGTGCGGCGGATGAACAAGATGGGGCGCACGGCGTTGGTATGAATTCGGCGTCCATTCGGAGTTGAAGCGGGTGGAAAAGCCGAGAACCATGCACCGTAGGCGGGGAACGTCCCGTCTGTCCCCGGTTTTCCCCGGCGGGCAAGTGCGGCG
>Ga0302320_10010739_pt1 | contig 19478 bp, 22 predicted proteins | sample Bog_T0_3_FD_202130 | JGI IMG/M metagenome (GOLD analysis project Ga0302320, IMG submission 202130) | Peat permafrost microbial communities from Stordalen Mire near Abisko, Sweden - Bog_T0_3 | ecosystem: Environmental > Terrestrial > Soil > Wetlands > Peat | place: Sweden: Abisko, Stordalen Mire... | reverse complement strand
TTTAATATCATATGATTTCTAATAAAAATGGATTTAGAATTAAATATTTATAATTTTTTTTTTTTTCAATACAATAAAAAAATTGAAAATAATATATTTGGGAATATAACAAAAAAAATTAAGATTTAGAAGCTTTTCTTATTTTTTACAAATTTTTTTTTAATTAAATTAAAAGAAATGATAAACAACGATTTAGAGCCTTCTATGTTTCTGGAGCCTTCTATATTTCTTGGAGAAAAAATGGTTTGAATCTATATATAACTAACTCTCTATAAATTTTAATTTTTCGAAGATCGTAAAAAAGTATGCGAGAATTGGACTTATACACGATCAATTTGCTTGTTGTTCTCAAATCTTGATAGCAACCGATCATCTGTTTGAAGAAAATCCGCATTATATCAAATGTCCTTTATGCAAGAAGCTAATTTCTGTGAAAAATCAATCAATCTTCAGCAAAACAAAAATATCATTAAGGAGGTTTGAAATTATTATGTTTGGATTCCTAAATAATTATCCTCCCATTGCTATTCTTGACTTATTAAACTCTTGTCCAAACGAAAAAAGTAAGTTTTTGTTCCTTTTATTTTTCTTATTATTATTTTAATTCAGCTATATCAAAAAAGAATTTATACTTGTATTTAACAAAATTAAGAAAGGTGGTGAGCAATTTTATAAAGGCATATATTATTGATCATCCCCTAGCTGGAGTGATAGAGATAGACGAAGCAGCTATCACGTCCAGAAGATTGGGATTGATAGGGCGGATTCCAAACGGTTTGTTATGGGTTTTTGGTCTGTATTCGAGAAATGATGAAATTGGTTATGTCTTTTTGATGCCGAATAGACGAACCCAAACATTAATGACTTTAATCGACAGATTTGTCCAAAATAATTCAGAAATAATATCTGATGAATTCTCAACGTATGTTACAAATCGAGAGGACTCAAGAATATTGATTGTTGCCCCACAAAAATCTCCAACATTTTTGGGTCAACCATTCCAATTCATGGGTCAACCCATTTGAAACTTCCCTTCACACAAATAACATTGAACGTCTATGGTGCTCCCTAAGAAAATGGTGTGAAGAGGAATATAAAAATTGAGTTCATTGAAGACTACCGTAATCATTTTATTTTTACCAAAATGGTGAAAAAGAAAGAAAGATATCAGATATTGATTGAATGCTTAAAATTTTTAGATGGGTTAAACATAATGGAAATAAATTGATTCAAGTGCAATAAATATTTATTAATGACATTTAAAAATCAATTATATAAAGCTTATTATAACACGATATTACTTAATAACGCATAATAATACATAATAACTATATACGCTAATAGTCAACGTCACCTTTACCCAAATTCCTTGCTCACATTGAAGATCCGATCCAAAGAGAATCATTTTGGAAAAAAATACAGATCATTTTTCAAGGAAAAAATGAAAAATTTGCCATTTTTTTACGGTATTTTGAATCCAACTGGCTTCCATTACATTGTTCAATTTCCAAAATCAAATGCAGAAAAATGGTTGAGAACGAACAATGTTTGTGAAGGATTCAATAGTCATTTTAAAACATATATTGGAAAAGCCCATCCTGGTTGTGGATTTTTCATTCTTAAACTCAAAAATCTTGAATCAGAATTAGAATTGGAAATCTTGATGATTTTTTTCGTATGGTATTTGAAAACTAAATCATTTTGCTCAAAATTGCCATCGCTTTTTAATGTGTCGATTCGAATGGAATGGTCGAAAGTCGCGTAGGCAAGCTTTGTCATATCTGGAGAAAATTTGAGTCGCTCAAGGATGAAGAAACATTCATGGAACATTTGATTTGATAAGATGTCAGAAATGTTTTTACCAAGGTACCAATCAAGAAAATTCTGTATTTTTTTAATGGATTTCCCAACTTTTCCTTCTTTTTCACTCGGGTCATCGATGTAGGCTTTATAATCTTCTATTTTAATTGAAACAATATCACTTATTGAAAGTCTGTTCAAGGCGTATTCTTTTTATAATTAGGAAAACATATAAAATAAATTAATTAGAGGTTTCTTACTTTCAAAAAAAACATTGGAATAAATTTGCTGCTTTTTAACGAATTTATGACTAAAGATATTTTTTTTTATTAAAGAAATTTGTTAAAATACAAAAACAAGCTAATTAATGTACATTTTAGATCGCAAAAGTGAAGCAATCTGGATTTTGGCCGCTTTCTCCTTTATCTCCTTCTTGTAGGTGTTTGGTCTAGAAAAAATTATTATTTTATTAAAAAAAAAAAAAAAAAACTCGAAGTTTTTTGAGTTTTCCAAAAGGAAGTTGCTTTTCTGGGGAGATTCGCCATCTTGATGTGAGATGCTAGGGTTGTTAATCGATGCTGAAGCAAAAACATCTGCTCTCTCAACCCTGGATTCGTTATTTCTGGGCTCTTGAGGAAGTAATCTTTAAAAAATGATTGAATTAAAGGAAAATAGATACCATTTTTTTGGGGTTGATTGATTAGGGTAGAAAAAGGAACTAAAAACAAATGTTTTTTTGTGATGAAGGCAATTTATATTTACCTTGTTGGCCTTTGGAGTTTTTGTTTTTTTCCTTTTCTTGAACGAGTTCACGCTAAACAAAAATTATGTTGATTAAGCAAGCATAATTTTTTTTACATATTCTTTCATAGTGGAGTTTTGTTTTTTTTTAAATCTAAATTTGAAAAAAAACCCTAACTGTTTTCTTAATAAATTAGAGTAAATAATTTTGATTTAAATTTTTCTGTTTTTTCTAACTTGGTGAGAACCTAATTAAAAAAAAAAAACCTCATTAATTAAAAAAAATAACGGTTGACAAAATATATAAAATTTTTCCCTTATAGACAGACCCCTTACAAAATCAAATAACTATTATTTTTTTTCCTAATTTTCAAAAACAACAACCAGAGTTTTTCACCTCATGTCATTTGAAGTAATATCATCTAATATATATATTATCTATCTAAACACTTCTTTACAAAGCCTGGCCAAGGATTAGAAGAATTAGGTCTCGAGCCACAAGCATTCGAAGCCTTAGAAAGAGACTTTCAGGAAGTATTGGGTGAGTTAGCCGGTGACCAAAGTCTCGAACGTTTCCGTATAGAATACGAAAAACTTCATAAAGCATTGAAGATTTCTCATGAAAATGAGAAAAAGCTTTTGAAAAAATGCAAAGAACTCAACACAGACATTGTTTCCAATGCTGCGAAGGTTCAAACAGCCTTGAAACTCACCCATGAGGATTCGCAAACCATTACTTTTCTTAAAGCGGAACTAGAAAAAACCTTCAAAGTGTTGACCCTTTCAAAGGAAAGAGAAGACAAGGCGAAACAGAAAATCGAGAACCTTCAGGCAGAAATCAAGCATTTGAATTCTTTGATGGAAAAAGGAAGTAATTTAAGTTCTGGACAGAATAATACAGTGCAGGAATTGATGCAATTGAAGGATGAATTGACCAAAGAAAGGGATGAAATGCATACGAAGTTGATTCATTTGAAGGGAGAGGCGACTTATGAACAAGATAAAGTCAGAACCTTGGATCAGGACAAGGTGACATTTGAAATCGAATTGAAGACGTTGAAGAAACAGATGATTGAATTGCAGGAAAAAGTGCAGAAGGATGAAGATAGAAGGAAAAAAATCGTGGATGAACTTGATACGATCACGAAGAATTATGATGCCAGCAAGAAGGAATTTGAGGTATTTATTTTTTTAACATTTATCTTAATTTTTTTGAATTTTTTTGAATTTTTTTTAATTCAAATTTTAACCAAAATTGTTATAAAAATAATAGCATTTTCTTTGTTTTTTTGGATTTTCTATTTTTCTCATTTTTTCATAGCAATAAATAATAATAAACTAACAAAAACTTGACACTAAAAATACCATTTATTTAAATTAGAGAATCCTCGATGAGAAGAAGATGATGACAACCGAAAAAGAGCGTTTGCAAAATCTTTTGGGTGAGAAAGAAAACGCTAAGGAGAGTCTCCTCAAAGAAATGAAGCATGTTCGAATTGAAAAGGATGAGTTTGAATCGCAATACGATAAGCAGATGGTTTATAAAAAGGAGCTCGAAACATTGCGTCGTGAATTGGATGATAACACTACCAAAATCAAGAAACAAAACAATGCAGCCACTTCCAAGAACATCCATTTAGAAAAACACAATGATAAGCTTCGAAATGACATCGTCACATTAAAAGATTCTAAGCTTCTGGCAGAAAAACAAAAGGATATTGCCAAGAATGCTATTACTCATTTAGATAAAGAAGTCATAGATACCAAAAAATTCGCAAGAGAAGATAGACAGATTCTTGAGGATTTGAGAAGAGGCAAGGAATTGATCCAAAGAGAATTGACTAGAATTGAGAATGTGAATAAGAAACAAGGAGAGGAAATCATTCTTCTTGATAAGGATTTGAAGGAATCTGAGAATGAGATCTCCACTTTGAATAAGGATCTTGAAACAATGGAGAAGAAAATTGATGATCTCGAGAAAGAGAAAGAGAAATATGGGATGCAAGCGGCTCAAGCCAATGCCAAATATTTCCATTCTTTAGAAGAAATCAAATTGAAAGATAATTTGATTTCCGAGTTCCAGAAGAAAAACATCGAAACGGAAGCCAAATTGAAACAACAACAGAATCTTTATGAGGCGGTGAGAAGCGATAGGAATTTATATAGCAAACAATTAACGGAAACACAGGATGAAATTGCGGAAATCAAAAGAAGATATAAGATTGTCAATCATCAGATTAGCCAATTGAAGGAGGAAATCGATGCTAAGGAAGTCGCTTTGGCCAAAGAACATTTCGAACATAAGAAAAAGGATAAAACCATAGAAGAACAAAGCCGAATGTTGGAGAAATTAAAGAACGATATTAAGGAAAAGGAGGAAAAACTGAAGAATTTTGTAAATTTTTCTAATTTTAGATATGTTTTTAAAGGAATTAATTAAAAGGATGGGGAAATCAGCAAATTGAATTGTATTATCAAGGATAGTGAGAAACAAAGACTATCTTTGAAGAAGGATTATGAGAATGTGGTGGCTGGAAGAGATATTTTAGGGACTCATTTGATCCGAAGAAACGATGAATCTGCTCTTTTATATGAGAAGATCAAGATCCAACAACAGACTCTTGCTAAAGGAGAGTCTCAATTCCGTGAAAGGGAAGAAGATCTCGACCTTTTGAGAAATAAAATCAATGATTTATTACGAGAATTGAAAATTATCAGGAAGGAGGTTATTTATCTCAATATTAATATCTATAAATATTAATAAATATAGGCTAAATCAGTTCCTGAATTAAAAGATGAGATTCAAGGGATAGAAACCGAATTAGTAGAAGAGAAAAAAATAGTCAAAGCTTTATCAGAGGAATTAGAGAACCCAATGAATCAGGAGAGGTTCAGGAAATTGGAAGGCACAGATTGCGATTCCTATGAGATGTCCACGAAGATCGAGACTTTGCAAAAAAGATTGATCTCAAAAACAGAAGAAGTCGGCTTAAAACTCTCTAATTTATTTTCTAATTAAACTTTTTATATTTTCGTTTTGTGGAATTCAAGCTTGTGGAAAAAGAAGTGGTATTACAACAAAAAGAGAAAAATATCCAGGAATTGAGAGAAATTATGAAAAGACAACCTGGGATTGAAGAGGCGAAAATGATCTCGAAATGCCAACAGAATTTAAAGAATAAAACAAGGAAAATGAAATCTTTGGCTGCAGAATTGAATATGTATCAAGCACAGGTATATTAAAACTAAATTTTGAAGGATTTTGAAATGAATTTGATTGAAAGGTGAATGAATATAGGTATGAAATAGACAAGTTGCGAGATGAAATTAAGGAAGTCAATAGAAAATACTATGAGCAGAAAAAAAGAGAAAAATTGGAAAAGGAAATGATGGAACAGAAGGTTCGAGACAAATTTAAATTTTAACAATTAATACATTTTTTTTAGAGTCAAGAAGAAGTCCAAGGGCAAATTTAAATTCTCAAATAATCAGAGAATGAGGAAATATAATATATTATTAATAGTTTTTTTATGAATTTACATTCAAAAATATGAGACGACCAAAAAAAAAAAAATTCATATTCAAAGCTCATATTTAATTCAAAAATAATTTGGTTGTTTTTATAGCAAAATATTAGCATTTTTTTATAAATTCATTTTTATTAAAAGCGAAAATTTCCAATAAAATGAAAGTAGCCACTTCCACTTTTAAAAAGCAAATTAAGAAAAAAATGAAATGGTAGTAAAATGATTAATAATAACCCAAGACTTTTATTTCATCACTGCCTAAAACATTTAAGTATCGAACATAGGAAACACATATAATTCAAGAAAAAGTGTTAATTTTTTGACCCTCTGATTGAAAAAAATTTGCTTATGGATGAATTCTTGAAAGGCTAAATATGGTTGATTTCCAAAAATATCAAAAAGGCAAGGAAAAAAATGTGTTTTTGAAGATATTTCAGGAAAATCAATCAAATCAACAGATTTTTGCTCATGAAGGAATACATCTCCATCAAAGAATCAGATTTAGCCAAGGCGTTATGTCACGTCCACAAAAAACAAGATTTAAAAGAAAAAGACTCCAAAAAATGCCAACACCAAATCGGGACTGAATAATTCCGAAACGATTTTGTAAATCTTAGTGGATAAATCGTCAGACAGAACCTTGATGAAAAAGGAGGAGAAATTATGGAAGAGATGTTCTGCGTAATTACAACTCAGGAAATCATAATTAGAAAAAAATATTTCGGATTTCAAGAAGAGATCATAGATTTTGGTTATTATTATTAAGTCTAAGATCTTGACTCAAAAATTTCATTGCAAAATATTGATTTTTTTTTCAGAGACTTTAATGCAAGGAATCGTTGGTTTTTTTTTTTCGTTCCTGATTCAAATTATTCACTATTCACGATTTTTTTGGAAGGGATAATTATTAAATTTGTTATTTTTTTTAAACTTTTGTTTGTTTTTTATTTTTTTTAAAGGACTTCAAAACAACTAATCATTATTTTCCTTCAAAATTTTCTTCAATCCCTCCTTTGCAATCATTCTTGTAAATGGTTGAATTTCTGTTGCTATTAGTGAAGTTTTCTGAAGAAAAAAAAAATTATATTTTTTATAAAAAAAATTTGTCGTTTACTTTTTCTATTTTGTTCTTTTTATTACTTTTTTTCTTGTAAGTTCTTGGGCATTTTTGCTTCTACTGGCACCATTTCACAAGAAGAACCGATCTTTTTTGAAATGTCATTTGAAAAGACTCTTCCTAGGCCACCAAACTAATAACTAATGGATGTTTCCAAAATCAAAAACCTTCTTCCTACTGGAAACATATATGATGGCACCTCAAAGCATTGCTGCTTCTGAATTTGGCTTTTGTTTCCCCATGAAATGTTGAGGTTGCGAGCTTTTTTGAGACCTGCCAACAGTTTTTTGATGACATTTTTCATCCTTTAGCATTATCTTTGAATTCCATAGAGCGACTCTTTTCTTCTTGTTTTGTGAGGTTCATTGCGATAAACTCTCCTCATGTAGCGACACTTTGTCATTTCGACATGCACTCTGATCTTTTTTCTTCTTGTTTTGTGAGGTTCTTTGCGAAACTCTCCTCATGTAGCGACACTTTGTCATTTCGACATGCACTCTGATCTCTTTTCTTCTTGTTTTGTGAGGTTCGTTGCGATAAACTCTCCTCATGTATGGCATTAATGACTTATTGGTGGTGGCCTGAATATTTAGAAAAATAAAAAAACATTATAAAATCTATAATACAGTATTTCAAAATGCATAATAAATTTTCAATAGGATCGTATTTAATTAAACAGAATTCCTAAATTTTTCATTAACAATAAATTTTTCATTATCAATAATAAATTTTTTCATTTGATTCCTCTCAATCCATGTGGGATTCAAAGAAAAAGAAAAGAAAAGAAAATAATATAGATATTATAGATAATAAATGCCCTAAATGGTAAATCAAATAATATTAATCATGGTTCTTATAATTTCCAAAAATAATAAAAGCCAAAAATTTTGCATTGGTAGGAGCATTTATGGACATGATTGTCTCAACAATAATAATTCTTTTATTGGAGAGGTCCTTTTTTTTATCATTAAAAAAAATGTTGTTTTTTTATTATTAGATACCATTTATTGATCCCAAAAAGGCATTTGAAGAAAACAAAACGGAAATGATGGACATCGAACAACCAGTTTTCTTTATTTGATTTTTTAAAGTTTATTTGATTTTTTAGGTGAATCCTGAGTTAAAAGATATGATAGCTAATAATCCTATAAAAATAGAAGACATGACCGAAGAAATGGTATAAATTAATGATATTTTATTTATCCTTTATTTTTAAGGTCGAGTTTAATATTGAAAATGAAAGCAATATCGAGTTTATTAGGAGTGTTTGGCCCGAATTTAATTATGAAAATATCACATTTGTTCAAAACTTTTTCTTCCAAATGCAAAGTTCTTTAAATGGGAGAACATTCCCAAATTTTTATTCAGTTGATCCAATAGTCATATCAAGAAACTTTTTGCAACCTGATCGTTATTTTGAAGCAAAATTTAGATATTGCAACACAGTTTATCGGCAATCAATATTTGAGAAAATCAATCAGATAATTAGCTCAAATGATCAAAGCAAAATTAAATTAACTGGACTTCAAGGAAGTGGCAAATCCTTTTTCTTGTCAGATTATGTTTTGCGCAAAAGAATATTGGGGAAAACAGCAAAAACTCGAATTTTCTACATCAACAATAGTGATAAATTTATACAAGATAGTTGGTCATACTTCTTCAAGGAATTAGTATATATGTTGATTTTTGATTTGGAAATGGATCAGAAAGATTTTAAAGAAATTTCTTTGGAAATTGATTTTGGAAAACCTATAGAAAATCCACAAGATATTTTCCAATGGCTATTGTTTTTAAATGAAAATCAAAGCGAAGAAAAAAAAGGATTCTTCTTCGATTTTCTGCAAAAGTTGAAGAAATATTTCAATAATCTAAATATTAAATTAATTCTCATATGGGATCAAATCAAATCATTTTTTAGAGATGAGCATAAAAACAATTCAAATATTTATACTTTTGGAAATTTGACACAAAGCTTCACATATTTCGATCACATTATGTTAAGCGCCTCCAATATAAATCAAGAGCTTCAGAATTTAGATGAAAGTTTTCTGAAAATAGATATAATGCCTTTTAAAGTTTTCACAAAAATCGAATTGCGAAATTTGGTCAAGACTGAATTTTCCTCCTATAGCCATTATAGACCGAATGATAAAAAAAAGGAAGAATTCGAGAAATATTCATTGGACCTTTGCGAATTTCTTCATTATTCCATTTCAGAATATTTTATTTATAAGAAAACATCCTGGGATATCGAAAATAAAATTCTGCAAATTAATGCTAAAAGTTTTTCAGATCTTCGTGCTAATTACCTTGAGAAAAGAGCAGAAGCAATGAGGGAGTCTGAGAATCATTTTCGAAAAGAATACATTAAATCCAAAGACAAATTGTTTCATTATAATGAAGCTCTTGCCAAAATCTTGACTTATGATGAAATTAGCAATCTATCCCAAGAAAAAAAAGTAACTTCTTTCTAATAATAATTAATATATTTTATTTGATCAGGCAACTTACATGTTTGACAAAGAACCTCCAATTTACAACAAGCAATTTTTATTTTATATTGCAGGAGATAAGATTTTGGTTTGCAATTCGTCATTCATCAGAGATACTATAATCAATTTACCGTTACAGAGTAAAATAAATCCTTGGATCCAGGAATTGGTTATTTTTTTAATATATTATTTTATTGATATAATTTTGTAAGGATAATAAATTAAACGGTTGGAAATTTCAGATGAATGTTCAAGGCTATTTCCTCAATAAAAGAACAAAATTATATTTTGAAAATGATTTTTTTCTCAATTATGAAAAAAAAAAATATTGCTATGATTGCCTTGATACATTTGAAGATCTCCAATCCTGTAAAGAAGGTAAAACGGGAATTATGTTTCATTTTTTGCAACCAAATCATTTTGCTTTTGATTCAATGCTTTATGATGGATCAATAAATGCATTAGTGCTTATTCAAATTACAATAAATTCCCAGCATAAAATCCATTATAAACGAATCGAGAGCTTGATGAACGGAATATCAGTTTCATTAGAGAAAGTTCCATCTGATTACAAAAAATACATACAATTTTTCCAAGAATTGGGGAGGAGGGAAATTGGAGAAACACTTTTTTTTCAATGGCTGACTGATAAAAAATATGAAGCATTAGAAACAAGATCAAAAAAAAAAAATGATGCTGTTGATTTATTTAAAGGGATATATTGTTTCAACAAGGAATTGATAGATGAAATCAATAATAATATCTAGAAAACATTTTTTTAAAGGTATAATAATAAATAAAAAAAATAACCAAAGCATGAAAATGATAACACAAGAGATTTCTTCCTGAAAAAAGATGTCATCCCTTCGAACTTCTGTTATTAAAATGGCAAGCTTTATAAAAACCGAAGGGAAATTCAGGGTATCTTTTTGCTTTTTGAAAGCCGAGCCCAATGGAAAATAGTAAATGCCGGAACGGAAAGGGAAAAAAAACGGATTGAAGCCCGATGAGCATAAAGGAAGGGCAAAATATAAATTTGCATGTCCAGCAGACGAAAGAAGATGACAAAGGATGTCTTTTGATAAAATTGAGATGGATTAGAATTTTTAAAATTCGGATTATTATTATTAAGCTGTGTTTTGTATTTGTTAAGATGGAAGAGAAGTAAAAATATTTTTTTTAATATCTGTTAATTCTCATTTGATATTAATGTTATGAAGCAGAATAAAATTAAATTTTTTTTTATCAAATCCCCTAAATGAGTTGTCAATGCATGGAACAAAGGAAAAATATAAACAAGTGCTTAAAGCTGAAGAAATTTTGAATAAAGAAATATAGAACATACATAACTATTTACTCTAGATCCTTAAGTTTCTCCTTTAAAGCCAGATTTTCTGTGCAAACTTTCAAATATTTTTCCTTCATTTCTTTAAACATCATGCTCATTTCTTCGAGATTCATTTCCAACATTTTCTGTTTCTGGATTTGCGAATTTAAAGCATTTGCAGGTTTCTTCACAAAATCAAAAAGCACATTTTCATCAACATTATTCTTTTCTTCGCATTCTACATTTTTCATTCCGATTACAGGTTCTGGTATTTCCATATTCCCTTCTAATAAAAAATCATTTCCCTGCTTTAACTCCTTTAGATCGACTTCCCCACTGTCTTCCCTGGAATTTAATTCCTGAATAGGTAGAAATGGAAATGAGCTTTGATTCAATGGTTTCTTTTTAGTGATTATCTTGGTTATTTCCTTACTATCTTCAGTGAGAGTCATTGAAAGTTCCAGTTTTTCTCTTGATATAAAACTCTGAATATCAAAAGAAGAATCGTTTTCTTTCTTCAGGTTTTTCTCCTCATTCAAAAAACAACTGACAGGTAAGACTTCTTGTCTCTTTATCATACCTCCAGTAGGTTTATTGATGCTAGTATTTAATAAAGTCGGAAAGGTTCCATTTTCGTCCTTCTCATGAAGGGTTGAAAACAGCACCTTCCAATTCTCTTTGAACCAATATTCTCGGATCTAACAAGAAATTGCCTTTGTCAATTTTTTCTTGAATTTTGAGTTTGGGGTTCATTTGTGATTTGAAATCAGTAATGGAGTTGGTTTCCATCTCCTTTGAAGATCCTTCATTTTCTTCTTTATTGATTTTCTCTTTTTGGATTTTTATTAATGGCACTAATTTGAAAAAGTCGGATTTCTTGAGTTTTACCTCTTCCTTTTTGAGTGCTTCCCCGAAGCTTGAAAATTCTTCCTTGCTATCTTTGGACGTTTTTTCATTGAATTCCTTTAGACTGAAATTCTTAAAATTATCAGGGAGGATTTGATTATGTCTGGGTGATTTTCTTAAGGATTCTTGCCTGAGGAATTTCTTCAAAAGCTGGCTTTCTGAATTCTTGCGGTTGCTGAGATTCTGCAAATCATAAGTGTTATCAATAACTTTTTCATAAAGAGTAGTTATTATTTCGAATTCGCTTTGTTTCGAAGAGGTCAATAACGATATTTCGGTCTTTTTTTTGTTTTTTCTATGTGCTTTAAATAAATTGCTTAGAAAAATTTGAGATGGCATGAGTGTTTTCTTCTTTTTTTTGGGGTCACCTTGAGGAAATAAGGATTTCGGGTTCAGAAAATAGAATTCTGATGGATCTTTTCGCAATTTCACTATATCAAAGAGGCTTTTTGTTCTTTTTAGACTCCAAAATATCGAGTTCTTTGAGATTTTTATGAGATCCTGCACTTTTTTATAACATTTAAGGTTTTTTGTTTGTCTTTTATTGGCGATGGCGATGAGTTCTCGTTCATATTCGGGGAAAAGTCTTATGATATTTAAGAATTCCTTGGATTTTATTTAAAAAATGTTTATTTTTCAATTAAATAAATTTTATTTGCAAACTCCTTTGGAAATAGTGAGAAGATTGCAGGGTTCTTCAGCGCGAATTGAGAAATTTCTCGAACATCCAGATAGAACTTCCAATTCTCCGAAATATGATCCTTGGACATATGTTTTGAAATTGAGATGTTGAAAGCCCGCGATTAAATTAACTCTTCCTTTCAGAATGAAATAAACTATATTTGAATAAAAATGTGGTTTAAATAAGAACTTTTAATGAATTTAATACTTGAATGAGGATGTTCTCCTTTTTTATAGATAAATTCGCCTTTCTTCACTAAGAGAGGTTGAAGGTTTGTGGCGAAATAAGCGAAAAAGACCTGATCTTTATTCGAAAAAAACTTGATGTTTTTATGAATGTCTTTGAACATATTGAGTGCGATCTTTTTAAGAATAAAATAATATATAACCTTTTAGGAAAATTAAAGAAGTTACATCATATTTCAAATCAGTGGGAATTTCATTAAGGAATTCTTCTTTTTCAAATGAATTGAAATAGATTTTCTTGGATGCATAAGAAAGAGTGTCCTTGATTTTCTTTTTCAATGTTTTGCTCAATTGATTCACCTTACAAAATTGATCCATTATGGAATTATACCTCGTAAGTTTTGCGGATCTATCTTAAAGAATCAAAAATGTTTAAAGGATTGTCAAGAAGATATGAACCTGGTTTGGGAATTTACGATCATATCTGATAATGTCCCGATGGTATATGAATAAAATCTGGCTCCGAATATCATCCATATTATAGACAGAATATATTCAACTATTAAATTTCCAAATAAACACATTAAAGAAAGAAAAAAAATTACCATTATTATAAGCATGAACATCACCGAATCCCACTGTCGAAAGGGTGCATATAGCCCAATAAATTGAAACTAAATATTTGTCATAGTTACTACGATCTTGATAATTTAATCTATTATTCAAAGAAGATAAACTAAAACCCAAAATAAAAATTATTACTCATAAACCCATGTCTTCGGCTCGTAATCTTGAAGTATGGCCTCAAAATGCCAAAAACATCCCATCAAATGCACGAAAATCATTACCATCGACAGAAATTTTATTACTTTTATCATGGATGGCTTGAATTTCAGCACAATCTGTAATTTATTCAATATATTCAATCCTTCTCTTCTACTCATTATCTTATATAATCTAGTCAGTTTCAATAATCTATATAATCTTGGCAATCTCAACATTTTTATGAAATCACTTTCTCCTCCAGAATTGCTATTTGTCGAAGTATCTGAAGAAGAATCAAAAAATTGAAATGGAAAAATTCCTAATATATCAATAATCAGCCAAGTTTTCAAATAAATATAGAATATTTTGCATCTATCATCCACCAACTTCCCATCCTCATCAAAATAAGCCAAATTAATCGTCACCATTATATCCGCAATAAACAAACCATCAACCATATAATCCATGATCACCCAATTATCAAAAGTATCATTATCCACGAAAGTCACTCTATAATGGTGATCGTCGCTGTATAAAACAATAGAAAAATCACAAATAAAGACCAATAACTCATAAAAGAACTTCCTGGAAAAATTATTCCTCGGGTGAAAATATCCTTTTTGGAATTTTCTTCCTTATTGAGAGTCTTCTTAATTAATGTCTCTTGTCTAACGAAAATTTTGCTCATAAAATTCTTATCATTCGGGATTTCTGTGCCGACATTGGCAGTGCTCCCGAAAATTTTGATATCATAATTGAATGTTTGGACTCTGATTGCAAATTTCACCCGTTGTTTCGCGCGAAGCCATTTTTCCAAAAGCGGTTTTGACAAGTTCAAACGACTTTGATCCTCATAAATTATTTCTATTTCCTTCATTAATGCTTCTTTCTGTCGATTTCTCAGGGTTTTATAATAGGCACAATCGCTTTGTGAGAAGTCTGTGTTGTTGCTTTTCAATTTGGCTGTTTTCAAATTGTCCTTTGAAAAGATTTTGGTCAGGAAATTTGAAACAGTTCCGAATTTATCAAACACTCTGGATTTTTGTGAAATTGTACTGATGCTTAATTTAGATCCCACCTCTTTTTCCTTAATTGGACTATTCTGACCATTTTTCTCTTTTTCATCAGAATCTAGGCTTGAAAAAGAAGAAATCGATTCTTTGATGTTTTTTTCTTGTTTCCTAGAAATTTTTTTTTTTTTTTGTGTGAGCTCCTCACTCCATTTCTTAACTATATCATCAGGGTTTTTCACCAAGGCAAGCTTTTTTGCTGGACCTAAAGAATTCCCCCTTTTGAAATTTTTCAAAGGCATTGCTTGATATGGGTTTCTTAATCCATATAAAGCGTATTTCACATATTCTCTGATCCGTTCCTTGGGATTTACATATTTTTCGTTGTCGTTTTTTAATGAAAACAAGCGGGCTAAATTGCACGCTGAACAATGTTTTTTCATAATTTGGATGGATTCTTCATTAATTTCACGAGATTTCCTAGGAAGAATTTGAATCAAGGTGCTGGCTTTGCCGGTGTTTCTTCTTGATTGTTTTCGCATGTTTTTTTCATGGAGGTTTGATAGTTTACGAGAGGTTGCTCTTAAATTTGTGAGTGTGTGGTTTTCTTGAAACTCGACGGTGGGTCTATCAGGATCAGAAGACATTATAAAATCTAGGTGATAGTTTTGGGTTTTGTAGTTATTAAACTAATAAAATACATGTATGAAAAAATTGATAATTGGAAGATTTTTTCAGTGTCCGTTTGCAGAAAAATAAAAAAATGTTCTTTTTTTGTTTTTTTTTCTTTATTGTTAAATATATATTGTGATATTATAATACTAAACCTTTAATTTTTTTTTTTTTTGAGAGATAAAGAAAAAAATGATCCCTTTCTTAGTCCGATTATTTGCAATTTTGTGTTCCCTTGTTCTTCAAAATCCAACAACTCATTTCACTCTTTCCAATTTTATATTCCCTGCCCCTGATCTCAAAAATTGAGAGCTTGATGTTTATTCCCCCACAACTCCTTCAAATTATCCAGTCAATGTGTTGCTCTTAGTTTTGAAGTCTTGTTCTATCGCGACTTGCTCAAGAATACAAGGTGATCTCAGTGACTTTATTGAAAATGGAGCTTTCCAAGTTGTTTGAGTTTAATTTCTAGTAGGCTTTGAAATGGCTCCAAGCCAATTTCAACATTTTCAAGAAATGAAAGATTCTATGGGGTTTTGAAAAGACCCACTTGGTATTTGAACTTTACAGAATATGGACATGTTGATTGTTGAGATGATTTCTGGATGATGTTTGTGAGATGAGGAATATATAAGCAATTCAGCGCTTGGAATTAGTAAATTTGTTGGAGAATTGCATAGATGCTTATGAATATTTTGAGAGACCCGTAAAATGGTCCAACATTACTGTGCAAACTCATTCTAAATCACAAGAATTTTATAAGAAAGGAGGAGGGTGTTGTATTCTGACAAGAGAAGATTGGAAAATTTAATTAAAAAAACTTAGAAACATTTTAAAAATTTGCAACAAAAAAACTTAAATTTTCTTTCCAAAATAAAAGCAAAATTCGATTAAATTATTATTTTTTTGTTTGTTTGCTGATATTAACTAAAAATGCTAAAAATGTGATTTGATTTTGATGAAATATATATAGTAAATGTCAATCGTCAAATATTTAAATGGGCATATTCCGATCATTCGATCAAGCTACAACCATATAGACAGCTTTTTCCAACAAGACATTCTTTCAAGTCATCCTGACTTGCCAAATTATAGCGAAGAACTCATTGATAAAAAGAGGTTTAGAAAGCAAAAGGCCCAATCTTTCCATGAGAAAACTTTAAATTATCCCTTAAAAATCAAAGAAGTTAAGCGAATTTCTTCACACTCACGCTTCAATCTTGAATCGCCATCATTCACTAAGCCTCTTTTATCAATGTCTAATGATTGTGAGGATAAAAATATGAGTTTTTCTTTTACATCAAAAAAGAAGTTCCATCTACCTAATATAAACAATAATAATAATGATAATAATGAAAACTTAAAAAGCTCTCCAATGAATCAATCAAATTCATTGATTAAATTTGCAAAAAAGGCAAAAGTCCATAATTTATTAACGATCTCAACATCTAAAAATAAGTTAGTTTTGGAGAAAACCATGAATTTTGAAAATTTCAAGGAAAGGCTAAATTCCCTTCAAAAATCAGAAGCTTCTTTGGGACGAACCAATTTTTTGGGTAAGGTGATTAGAGGTGGAAAGTGTCAAGCTGAGGAAATTAAAATTTTAAAGGAAATTTATAGTGAAAAAGAGTTGAGAAAGATTCTGAAGGAAAAGCGAAAACATTCAATCAATGAGAAACTCTCATTAAAAACTAAACAAAAGAGAGTTAATCCTGTAAATTCCCCTCAAATGAAGCCAATGATGAGAGTTGGACCCTCTGACCCTATAATTTACATGAAATACAAAAAGAAAGCGAAGAGTTTCGCTATAAGCCAAGATGAATTAAAAAATATCAAAAGACTTGCTGAGAAAATAATGAACAACATTAAAAAGCTCAGAATTTTGAATAACTATAATGAGAAAAAAAGTTCCCATGATATTTTTCAATTAATCCATTCATATAATTCAGAAGAAATTACGAGCTTGAAACTCCTGCTTCTAGAAAACGAAGACTCAAAAAAGCTGAACCCTAATTTAAACACTGATATTATTTTTCAAAATTTCTTTTTTGATAACTTCATATTTAATGATCCGAATGCTAATAAAGAGTCTTTAGCATTGAATAATAACCTGATTCGTTTATGTGAAAAGTTCAAGTCTGACTTGAAAGAATTAATTTTTGAAAAAAAAGTCACAATTTTCAAAAAGGAAAAAGACAAAATTCTTAATGATCATGAAGAATTGAAGCAGGCACAGAACATTGTGATAGGCCAAATGGATATTAGGAAAAGAAGTAATGAACGCAATAATTTTAACAGATATGAAAAGCTTCAAGGAGTAATTGGAAAGCATAACTGTCCTTATGATATTGCAAAAGTACTGAAGAAATTCGAGGTCAATCATGGAGCTCTGACGATAGACAAAAGAAAGAGAATTATGGGAGAAGTGTTGAATGACATGATTTTCGAAGTGAAATCCTCGTTAATATCAATGGACGAAAATGACCAAAACATATTCTACTCAATAAATTAACCAATGTCTAATTTAATTATTTTTTATAAAAAATGGTAAAATTGTAAGTTCACTTTAATTATTTTAAACGAAGATGTTATTAGAAACTTGAATTAAGAAATTTAAGACTAAAAAAATTCTGAGAAATTTTCATTCTCTGAGGATTCCTCCTTAAACATATGTTTTTTTTTCATCTTCCACCATCTTAACAAATTATTTTAATTAATACATGTATTTATGTTTTTTTGAAAACCAAAAAGATAAAAAATACTAGAAATAATTTATTGATTTTCGAATCCAGAATCCAGAACCAACAAAAGAAGTAAAAAAAAAAAATTTCCTCAATTATCGCATTGGCCACATGGGAATTGAACTATAGATGGAAATTGGAAGACAAATATTTTATGGAATCTAATTAATTCCATAAAATGGAAAAAATGCTAAATTATTGTTAATATTGTAAAACTTAATTAATTTTTTTTTTTCAAAATTAACATTAAATTATCACAATAATATTAAAACTCACAAATTTAATTATATGTAGTCATTGGGGTCGCGCCCCATTTAAAAAAAAAAAAATATTAAAACTTTAATAATAATAATAATTAAGAAAACTCCTCAATAATATTTTCTTTTGTTGTGTTCTCTTTAATTATCTTTTCTACTAAACCATTTGTTAATTTGACTTCATTATAGGGGCCAGATCTTTGAACAATGAGATTGGCATTTTCCAATTCCTGCATAATTTCTTCAAATTCTGTGAGGTTTTCTGGAATTACATCATTCCATTTCGAATATCCAGTCTTTGGGTTTTTTTTATCCAAAATGGTTTTTAGAATCTGTATTGTTTTTTCTTCTTTATATATCATTGACATAATGCTTGTTTCGCAATCTGCCTTTTCTTGTTTAATCCAGTCTTATTTTTATAAGTTTTTAAACTTTATTCCCTCTTTCAAAAAATATAAAACGAAACCGTTCAAAGTCAATAAAGAGTTTTTGAAAATCGTTATCTTACTCATGTTACCATCAAATAATGAGTAAAATTTTTCAGCATCATTATCATCTTTGATTTGTTTGGGCATATTTGTCTTTAGAAAGTCCAAAATATATTCTTTTGAATATGGACCGATATCAAAAAGGCTCGAACAATTAGAGTACCCAGATTCTAAATAATTATAAATTATATTATTCATTAATGAAATAAATATTACCAGATTGGATACCATATCCAGCATTGTGAGCAGAAGTTAACAATATTATGGACATTTTTAAACCTTGATGAAGTTTATGTAGAAAAGTGAGCAAATCTGGATCGATTTTATTCTTCTCGATTTTACAGAAATGAATGTTATCAATTATTATGGTTGCGGGACTTTGAGTTTTTCCTTTATATAATTTCTTTAATATTCCATAAATTTCGTTCTTTTTTGAAGTTCCAAAATTTTCCTGCAAAAATGTTTTTTTGTCATAATATTTATCTTTATCAGCCGAAATGTATAGGACAGGTGTTCCTTCATCTCTTAATTGTTTAGCGTATTTGCATATTGATGTTGTTTTTCCTATGCCACTTGAACCAACAACAACGGCAAGTGTTGGCTCATTTTTGTTTATTGGAATTCTGTCTATGATAATTGGATCATTTTCAGCCACTAAATGGTCTTCATAAAGCTGGTTTTTTGAGAAGTTTTCAGAAAGGAATTCCTCCTTTGGCTTGTTTAAAACATCCTTTTGAAGTTCAATATTTTGTTTTTCTTGATGGCAAA
>Ga0302320_10010737_pt1 | contig 19481 bp, 17 predicted proteins | sample Bog_T0_3_FD_202130 | JGI IMG/M metagenome (GOLD analysis project Ga0302320, IMG submission 202130) | Peat permafrost microbial communities from Stordalen Mire near Abisko, Sweden - Bog_T0_3 | ecosystem: Environmental > Terrestrial > Soil > Wetlands > Peat | place: Sweden: Abisko, Stordalen Mire... | reverse complement strand
GAACAGTATTAGCGTTAGCCCGCATTTCTCACATGTCGCCGAAAATGGTGGCGCCGATCTCCAGATCGGCTGTCCTGGCACTCTGGCTGCCCTGGCAGAGATCTTCGCCGAGTAGTGGTATCCGAACCAAGCATTCTTCGGTTTGGGACCGATGCTCCTGATTGAACTATTCGTCTGGTGACGTGATAGCAGCGTCAAGCTCGCGCCTGAACTTCAATGCCGCTTTTGTTTTGAACTTTTCGCTGAACAGGCCCTTGCGGGTGAGATATTTCTCCATATTCAGGAGTGGATCGCCGGGGTGCTTGCTTTCTGTCACACATTCGATGAGTGTGGGGCCATTGCCCATGCGGGCTTGCGCCATGGCTTCAGTGGCCACGCGATAGACGGCTACCACATCGTTGCCATCCACGGTGATTACCGGGACGCAATAGATCTTTTTTTCATGAGGGCCATGGTTCCAGGAGAGGAAGATCAGCGGCAGGTCATGGATGCCGGCATTGGTCAGCGCTTTTTGCCAGGAGCCGGACGACTTGGATTGGCCTGAGATGGCTACAGCTATGTTCTTGTTGCCGGCAAGCTTGCTGAGCATGGCCGCCTCGGTGGCGAGTTTGAGCTGGGCCGCAGATGTTGATGTTGGGGCCAACGGGTTGAAGAGGGCGCTGAAAAATGCTCGAAGCTGTAAATTTCGAATAAAAAACGGGCGGAAATCTCCAGGGCTGGGAAAAATAGTGTCGTCTTCGAGAAGGTCGATGGTGACGCCGACGACAGCTGCTTCCTGACCCATGGAGGCGTTCTGGGCTTTGAGGTTGGTTTTGGCTAACCCATTTTGCCGGATCAGGGTGCGGATGCGCTCATGGATCAAGCGGCATTTGAGCATGGTGACGTAAAGCCCTAGCAGCTTCTCATTGGAGATGAGCGAGAAACCGTTTTGAATGGATGGGGGCGGATTTATGACAGTTGTTTCCCTCGTTTTGGGCTTCATGGAATGGGGGACCTCACCGGTAGTTTGGATTGTATATGGGAAGGGAAACGGTAAGGCCGGATTGCCGATTCCGTTCTCAAGATCGAATCCCCGGCCTGAGATCGCGTGCAGGATGGCTTTGGAATCGTGGATCGCTGAATCGGATTGGCTAAAGTAACCCGAAGGTTGGATTTGTGCGGAAAGCGGAATCTTGTTACTATCAAGGGAGAGATGATCTGCGCCTCCCCAATTTGCGCTTGTTGTTGCCTGTCGGAACTCTTCGACGGGTGCAAGAACTAGTCTCTGATCTCCCAGCACAATCGATCAAGAAGACATACCCGTAGCTGAAGAGCCGGGTTTGCGCTCGCTTGTCCCCGGCAATCAGCTCCAAAATTGAGGTTACATGCCGGTTGCTGAAAGCGAAACACCCTCATCTACGTCTCCGATACAAGCTGCCTCGGGGCAGCGGCTAAGCCATCTGCGCCTGCTTGAAGCGGAGAGCCTGCACATTTTGCGCGAAGTGGCTTCAGAGTTTGAGCGGCCGGTGATGCTTTATTCGGTCGGCAAGGATTCTTCGGTCATGCTGCGGCTTGCGCAGAAGGCTTTTTACCCAGGGCCGATTCCATTTCCGTTGTTGCACGTCGATACGGGTTTCAAGTTTGCGGAGATGCTCACATTCCGCGATGAGATGGCTCGTTCAGTGGGCGCGGAGCTGCTGGTGTGGCGCAATGAGGGTGCGATTGCGGCGGGGACCAACCCGATTGCGCTGGATACAAAGCGCTGCTGCGGACTGCTGAAGACCCAGGCGCTCCTAGACGCTATCAAGCACTACAACTTCGATGCGGCGTTTGGCGGGGCTCGGCGGGACGAAGAAAAATCGCGGGCCAAGGAACGGATTTACTCCTTCCGCGACGGGGCGGGGCAATGGGATCCGAAAAATCAGCGGCCTGAGTTGTGGAACCTTTACAACGCGCGGGTTCATCCAGGCGAAACCATTCGCGTGTTTCCGCTTTCGAACTGGACGGAGATGGATGTTTGGCAATACATCCATGCGGAAAACATTCCGGTGGTGGATTTGTACTTTGCCAAGGAGCGGCCGATGTATACGCGCGGCGACGGGTTGCTGCCGACTGAGCAGGATTTTGTTGCCCGCATCGGCGAGAAGCCGCAGATGGTGAAGTCGCGGCTGCGCTCGCTGGGATGCAGTCCATGCACCGGGGCCATTCGCTCGGATGCTGAGACGATTCCCGACATTATTGCCGAGCTGATTTCATTCCGCTCTTCTGAGCGCGCCAACCGGGTGATCGACCACGACCAGGAAGGGTCGATGGAGTTGAAGAAGCGGGAGGGCTACTTCTAAATGGCTGCTTCGATGATTTCAAACGTGGTAACGCCGGGTTTCTCGATCGATGAATTCCTGCAGCAAGAGCGCGAGAAAGATCTGCTGCGCTTTTCAACCGCGGGCAGCGTGGACGATGGAAAGTCCACACTCATTGGCAGGTTGCTCTACGACACGCAATCGGTCTATGAAGACCAGGTGCGTTCAATCGAGGGCAAGGGAACCACTGCGCCGGGGCAGATCGACTTTGCGCTCTTGACTGATGGCCTGCGCGCGGAACGCGAACAGGGCATCACCATCGATGTTGCCTATCGCTACTTCTCAACGGCGAGGCGCAAATTCATCATCGCGGATACGCCGGGGCACGAGCAGTACACGCGCAACATGGCGACCGGGGCCTCGACCGCGGATGCGGCTGTGGTGTTGATCGATGCTGGCAAGGGCGTGCTGGTGCAGTCGCGGAGGCATGCTTACATCGCGTCGCTGTTGCGCGTGAAGCATGTGCTGGTCGCGGTCAACAAGATGGACCTCATCGGCTATGACGAGGCGAAATTCCGCGCGATCGAGCTTGACTTCAGAAATGTGCTTGAGCAAATCGCCGCTGACACCGGCAACCCTGTCGAAGCGAAGTTTGTTCCGGTCAGCGCGCTCGTGGGTGACAACATCGTCCATCGGACGGAATCGATGCCGTGGTACAGCGGTCCTTCGCTGCTCGAGTTGCTGGAATCGACGCCAACCTCGGTGGATACGCGCAGTGCGCCGTTTCGCTTTCCGGTACAGCGCGTAATCAGGCCGGATCATACATTTCGCGGATTCGCAGGGCAGATTGCTTCAGGAACAATTCGCAAGGGCGACAAGATTACTGTGCTGCCTTCCGGCCGGAGCGCGGACATTGAGCGGATTGTTACGTGGGATGGAGACCTTGCCGAGGCTCGCGCGCCGCAGTCGGTAACGCTGGTGCTGAATAAGGAAGTGGATATCAGCCGCGGCGATCTGATCGTTTCCGATACCGCGCCGGCGACTGTAGCCAAGCGTGTCAAAGCCGCGCTGGTGTGGATGGATCAGCGTCCGCTTGAGCGGAGCCGCCGCTATCTGCTGAAGCACACAAGCCACACGGTGCCGGCATTTGTTTCATCGATCGAGCATCGCACCAACATTGGCACACTGTCGCACGAGCGCGCGGTGACGCTGGAGATGAACTCGATTGGCGTGGTGAGTCTCACGCTGCTGCGGCCAATTGCTCTCGATCTCTATGGACAGAATCGATCGACTGGTGCGTTCATTCTCATTGATCCCGAGACCAATGCGACGGTTGCCGCGGGCATGGTGACAGCGATATCGGACCATGGGATTACGGGCGCCAGCACTTCAGGCCCGGTGACGGCGCAGGAAAGAACAGCGCGGTGGGGTCATCACGGCGGAGTGCTGGAATTGAGCGGGCCGGCTGAAGCTATCGACGAAGTGGAACGGTCACTGTTTGTGCGGGGAGTGATTACGCTGCGCGTTGAAGCGGGCGACAAAAGCTCGGCCGCTGAGTTGAGGGTGAAGTCGATCACTGAGGCCGGCTTACTGGCGTTGGTGGTGACCGCAAGTGACAGCAGCAAGCTGACGGCGCGCAGTGGGCAAGAGAGCATCGTGCTTGATGCGTACGATTCAACCAGGGCGATTGCGGGTGTTCATGAATTGTTGGAACGGGCCGGCATTCTCATGTCGCTGGGAAATTTGGATTGGCAGATTTAGAAATCGACATGGCTTTGCAGAGGACCGGAGGGGAAAACCGATTATGGGAATCGCTGAAATCAATTCAGAGGTAGAGGCCAAGCTGGCCGCGGTGCGCGCTACGCTTGCGCAGGAGATTAATGGCGCGGGCGATGTATGCCTGACATGCAGCTTTCAGGCGGAAGATGTGCTGCTGACCAAGCTGGCGCTTGAGTTAAATGCGAAGATACCGATTCTGTTTCTTGAAACGGGCTATCACTTTGCCGAGACTTATGCGTATCGAGACAAGATTGCACAAGACTGGCAATTGAACCTGATCAATTTGTTGCCGGAAAAGACGGTTGCGGAGCAAGAGGCGAAGTTTGGAATTCTGTACCAGACCGCGCCCGACCAATGCTGCAAGCTGCGCAAGGTAGAGCCGCTGTTCAAGGCTGTGGCGGAGTATCGCGTTTGGCTGACTGGGCTAAGGCGCGAGCAGGCACGAAGCCGGACGGCGCTGGAAGAGTCGGCGGTGTTTGCTCTGCCGGGCGGAAAGCACGTATTGAAGCTTGCGCCGCTGGCCGCGTGGACGACGCGGGATGTGTATTACGCATGCGAACAACTCGAGATACCTCTGCTGCCTTTGTATGACCGTGGGTACGCTTCAATCGGCTGCGAGCCATGTACATCGCTTCCACTGGATCCAAACGATCCGCGGTCGGGGCGTTGGGCCGGCCGCAAGGTTGAATGCGGTATTCACATCGAGGCGGCGCCGGCGAGTTAGCCAATGCGCGCGGGAGTTATGGACTCATGCAGTATCTGATCGGATTTTTCATTGCATTGTTCATCGCGCTGACCGGAGTTGGCGCGGGCACAGTAACTGTGCCGGTGCTGATTTTGTTTCTTGGGGTTCCCGCGCCGGTTGCTGTCGGGATCGGCTTGATGTTTGCGACGGCTGTGAAGCTGATTCTGGTTCCGACGCAGATCATTCGCAAGAACGTGGCCTGGAAGACGCTTGCCTATATGCTTGCAGGCGGAGTGCCGGGCGTGATTATCGGGTCGCTGTTCCTGAAGCACTTGGTGAACGTAGGATCGCAGAACCTGCTGAACGCAATACTTGGCGCGATTCTGGTAACGACGGCGGGCTGGCAACTGCTGTTTTTCTTCCGCCAGAAGAAGGCGAATGCAGACACGCCGGATCGGAGTCCATTACTTGGTTGGTTGATGTTGCCGGTGGGCGCTGAGGTTGGATTTTCTTCGGCGGGCGCGGGTGCGCTGGGCTCGGCTGCGCTGTTGAGCCTGACGCCCTTGCTGCCGGCTCAGGTGGTGGGCACGGATATCGCGTTCGGATTTGTGGTGTCGCTCATTGGCAGTGGCGCGCATTGGTTCTCGCATACATCGAACATGGATTTGCTGCTGCATCTGATTGAAGGCGGTGTTGCCGGCGCTATTGTTGGAACGGTCCTCAGTACACGCGTGCCGCGCCGGCAGTTGCGCTTTGCACTGTGGGTTTGGCTGCTGATTCTGGGCGGGCAGTTTCTATTCAATAGTTATAAAGTGTGGGCTGCGCCGACCAAGGCAGCGGCCGCGGTCCAGACGCATGTTAGTGGCGGGAAGTAGGGCACAGGGAATAGGGAATAGGAGAGCGGCTGAGACGCCGCTCTTTTCTCTGTGCGGTTACGTGGAGTAATCAGCGTTGATGTGGATGTACTCGACAGTTAGGTCGGTGGTCCAGAAGACGCAGGTTCCCGGGCCCTGGTGAAGCTGGAGGTTGACGGTGAATTCAGGCTTGCAAATGTAGGCGTGGGCGGCGGCCTCATCAAAGTCGGGCGCGCGGCCACCGTCGCGGCAGATAGGCAGTTCGCCGAAGCGGATGTCGATGCGGTCGGGGTCGATGTCGGCGCCGGAGTAGCCGATGGCTGCGACGAGGCGTCCCCAGTTGGGATCGTTGCCGGCCCAGGCGGTCTTCACCAGCGGTGAGTGGGCAATGGCCTTGGCGATCTTGAGCGCGTCGGCGTCGGTGGCGGCTCCTTCGATGTGCAATTCAACAACATGGGTGATGCCTTCGCCGTCGGCAACGATTTGACGAGCGAGGGAGGTGCAGACCTGCGTGAGGGCTGCGGTGAATTCAGCGTTGCCGGGACCGATGGAGGCGCCGCTGGCGCCGGAGGCTAGCAGCAGCACCGTGTCGTTGGTGGAGGTGTCGCCATCGACCGAGATGCGGTTGAAACTGACTTCGACGGCGACTTGGAGATAGGTGTCGAGAATCTCGGGCGGGATATCGGCGTCGGTCATGATGTAGACCAGCATCGTTGCATGAGGAACGAGCTGCGGGTGGATCATCCCGGAGCCCTTCCCGAGGCCGGCGATACGAACTTCATTGTCGCCGATATGAAAACGTGCGAAGGCGGTTTTCTCGATGGTATCGGTGGTGAGAATGGCCTGCGCAACCTGCTGGAAGTCGTCGAACTCCGTGCCCAGCGACGCAGCGACGGCCGGCAATGCGGCGATCAGCTTTTCCGCGGGCAGCGGGACGCCGATGATGCCGGTTGAAGAGGGAAAAATCTGTTCGATAGGGCAAGCGAAGAGCTCGGCGGCTGCGGCGCATGTGGCGCGGGCTGCGGCCAGGCCGGGTTCGCCCGCGGCGCAGTTGGCGTTGCCGGCGTTGATGGCGGCCAGCTTGACCATGCCTCCAGTTGCGCGCAGGTGGGCCTTGTCTATGATCAGCGGCGCGGCGATAACGCGGTTGGAAGTGAAGGCGGCCGCTGCGCTGGCGGGCTGATCGGCGACGATGAGAGCAAAGTCGGTACGGCCACTTCGCTTGAGGCCGGCTTTGGTGGCGCCAAAGCGGAAGCCCCGCGGGATCAGGAATTGAGACACATCAGAGATGTTGGTTGTCGTGATCGGCATGGGAGTCAACCCATTTAATCTAGCAGGTGGATGGGGGCCTGATGAACGACCAGGGGACGGACGCGGAGAAGATTGTGCGGCCAAGCGATTTTCTTGAGCTGCGGCAGGTGAACGTGGCGCGGGGCGATAGGGTGGTGCTTCACGACGTGAACCTTGAGGTGCGCGCCGGTGAGCACGTGGCGATTCTGGGGCCAAATGGGTGTGGGAAGTCGACGCTGATCATGGCGATGACTTGCCAGGTTTATCCAATCTTTAGGCCGGGGATGGTGGTGCGGATCTTTGGGCGGGCTCGATGGGATCTGACGCAACTGCGCATGCATTTTGGCGTGGTTGGAGCTGAGTTGCCGGGGGAACGGACCGCCGTGACAACAGGATTGGATGCGGTGATTGCCGGCTTCTTTTCAGCTTCAACGCTGTGGCCTAATTTGCATGTCACCGACGAGATGCGCGAGCGCGCTCGAGAGGCCTTAGAGCGGATCGAAGCGCTGCATCTGGCCGAGCAGATTGTTGGGGAAATGTCTGCCGGCGAGAAGCGGCGGATTCTGATTGCGCGGGCGCTGGTGCATCGGCCCAAGCAATTGCTTCTCGATGAGCCCTCGAATGCGCTTGATCTGGCGGCGCAACGGGAACTGCGCGAGACGCTGCGGCGGTTGGCGCGGGAGGGAACGGGGCTGGTGTTGGTGACGCATCACCTGGGCGATATTTTGCCGGAGATCGACCGGGTGATCTTGATGCGCGATGGGCGGATTGTCGGCGATGGGCCGCGAGCAGAGTTGCTCACGGAAGCGAGGCTGAGCGAGTTGTTCCGCGCGCCGGTGAGAATTGGCAGAGACGAGGAGTGGCTGCATAGCTGGTAAGTTCATTCCTGTTCGGCGTCAGCGCGGCCGATCCACTGGTGTACACGGCTGCAACGCTGACCATGATCGCGATGGCGGTTCTGGCGTTGGTGCTTCCGGCAGTGCGGCTTCTGCCGATCCAATCAAAGCTTTGCGATCGATTTAACGCGGCCCTTTGTGGCCAGATGTGGCGTTCCGAATTGGATGTAAGGCCGCGTCAGGGTTGTGGTACCATTCGGGCAATTGGCGGCGTGGGCAATGCATGGAGGGAACAATGCATCATTGGTCAAGACGAAGTTTTATCAAGACCGGGCTTGCGGTGAGTGCGCTTGCGGGTTCGGGAGGGCTTTCGCTCAAGGCGGAGGCCGCAACCGCGACGGATTGGGTGACGCTTGGCAAATCTGGCGTGAAAGTTACGCGGCTGGCGTTTGGCACCGGGAGCTTCAGCGGCGAGGTGCAGCGCAACCTGGGGCAGGATGGGTTTACGCGGCTGGTGCGCCATGCCTACGATCGCGGGATTCGCTTCTTCGAAACCGCCGAGTCTTATGACGGCATGCACGCGATGCTGGGCGTGGCGCTGAAGGGCATTCCGAGAGATAGCTACAAGTTGATGTCGAAGGTGACTACCCGTGAGGGCGTCGATCCTCAAGAGAAGTTCGACGAGTTACGGAGGCTCGCGAACACTGAATACTTTGACATCATGCTGCTCCACTGGCAGCACACCGCCACATGGCCCGTCGACACGGTCAAGTGGCAGGATGGCATTATGGAAGCGGAGTCCCGTCATGCCATTGTGAGCCACGGCGCATCGGTGCATGGGCTCCCGGCTTTGCGCCAGGTGCCAACCTTTAAGTGGCTGGAATTGGCGATGATCCGCGTGAATCATACGGGTACGCGGATGGATGCGGAAAACTACGACATGAACGAAGTGGGCAACGTGCCCGAAGTCGTTACCCATGTCAAAGAGGCCCGTGGCCAGGGATTGGGCGTCATTGGCATGAAGCTTATCGGCGAAGGCACGTTTGGCCGCGAAGACCGGCAGAAGGCGATGCGGTTCGCGATGAAGAATGCCGGCGTGGATTGCGTGACGGTGGGGTACAAGAGCACGGCGGAGATCGACGAGGCGATCGAGAATTTGAACCTGGCGCTCGTTTAGTTGGATTGGTTCCGTGTGTGCCGGGCGGAAGAGGCTTTGCTTGACTTGCGGCCCGCTTGGCGTTACTTTGTGGTTACACGGGAAAGGAGGTTGATCCAGCTGATGCAAAGTGACTATTCCAGTTGTTTCGTACGTGAGGTGACTGAGGCCTGAGGCCTAGCGCCCCAGCCCCCAGGTAAGACCCGGGCGGAGGAATTCCGTCACGGCTCTGGCACTCGCGGAAGCGCGAAGGCCTCCAGTCCAATCCCAACAGTCAACCGGCAGCGGCCTGAGCAGAGTTTGCTTAGGCCGCTGTTGCTTTTGGTGCAGGGAACGGACCGGGAATGGCCAAACTCAGTCAATGGGCGAGCCGCTCTCTTCTGCCATGAAGGGAGTGACGATGCCGCTGACCGAGAATGTCCCGGTAACCTCTGAGACGATGGTCCCGGTATACACGTATTGACCGGCTGAGAAGTCTGCGCTGTGCAGGGTGATCGCAGTCGAGCCGCCAAGCCAGCCGGGAATGTTGATGATTCCCTGCGAGCCGTTCCGCAAGGTGAGCAGAAGGGCGGCGGGCTCTCCTGCTGTGGGAATGCGAAAATCCGGCGCAGTGCTTTTGAGCCTGGTTTCGTCCACAAGGTCAAAGCGTGGAGCCGCGATCCAGGCTGCGGGCGGCAGGCCCTCCAACCCACGGACGATGGCGCGGAAGGGAGTTGATTCGCCGCGTTTGAGGGTGAGCCGATCGGCGCTCATCTGGATGGAGACCGCAGACACTTCGAACCTTGCCGAGTGCGCACCATCGCGGACAATGACCTGGTGCGTACCCGCGGGGAGTTCACGCGGCACTGACCAATAGACGGCGCGCGGAGTCTCCGCAACGATTGGAACGGAAATGTGATCAAGTGTGATTTCGGTGACGCGCGTGTCTCCCGTAAACGTGCCGTGGATGACTTGCACGGAGTTGGGAATGCACACGGTCGGAGTTGTGAAATCCTTTGGCTGAATGGCTGCGGTTGGCTTGGCGGGGACCGTGGCGGGAGTCACAGGAACGGTGGTGTCGAGTACTGTTGTTTTGCCGTTGGCGGTTGTAAGTCGGACGGGAAGATTTGCCACACCGACGTTGACTTGCGTCGTGAGGCCATCTTGAGCGGGCTGCGGCTTGTCGCTGCCCAGTGTCACGTTGACGGTCTGCAGAGTGGGGCTACCATCGGAGTCGTGGGTGAGCGGCACATTGACCTCGACGACTTGCAGGGCAGGAATATCGTCGTAGCGCTTTGGGTTTGAAGTGACGCTGGCGGAGATCCCTTCTCCTGCATGAATTTCGCTGGGAAGGACAATGCCAACCATGGTGGCTTGTGCTTTGGAGTCCTCTTCTGAGGCCGGCTGCGGCAGGCGGCTCTCGATGTCGGCGAAGTTGCGGCTAGTGACCACGTAGCCTTGATCGGTGGCCCACTTGAGAAACTGGCACGGTTGCGGTTGAACGTCGAGGCCGGTGTAAATGCGCTCGGGCATTTCAACATAAAGCGAAGGCTTGATCGTGATGGGGTCTTCTTTGTAGAGGTCGCCAAAGAAGAAGATCTCCGGGGCGCGAACGCCGGTAACGTTTCCTCCACGCAGATCCACATCGAGCCGCCAATAACCTGAAGAGAGCGAATCGACGTACATGGCGAGGGTGCCGTTGAGAAATCCGCTGCACGAGGCGAATGAATATTTGCCGCCCTTGTTCACTGCGCCTTTCATATTGCCTTCGAGATTGTCGATTTCCTTGGTGACCCACCTGATTCTTTTTTCAACTTTGGCAAGTTCGGCGGGGTCTTGCTTTCTGGCATGAATGAGGACGCCACTCCTTGCCTTGAGTGCGCCGAGTTCCAGGCGCAGGATGTTCTTCTGCGCCACATAGACCTCGATGTGCTTCTCCGGTGTCGTGGCGTTGACCAGGGCTTTGGCTAACGCCGCTTTTTTCTGGTCATCGGTCATCGGATCCCAAGTCTTCTTGTCGGCTCTTGTAAGGTTTTCCTGCTCCTTGATCATCCGTTCGTGCCACTTTTCGTGCACCAGGCTATGGAGCAGGGTCCACTTCTGCGCAAACCCCGCATCGGTCGATTCGTCGATCGGGTTTCCATTGTTTTCGGGGGGGGCGATGAAATGGGTATCAATGACGATATCGCCGTCGGGGCAGTCGACCCAGGTATCGCCAATTTTCACGTGAGTGCCTTCCACGCAATATGCCGCGCGAGTGGGTCCGGGTCTGATTGTCTTCGGGTCGCCTTCGACGTATCTCTTGGCCGCCGGGTCGTTCAGCCCGTCAATGGGGTGAATGTTGTTGTGATCGAACTTTGACCTCAGGTTGGTCAGCACCTGCTTGTAAGCGTCGATGACATCGCTTGTCCTTGGATAAACAGGATTGTTGTACTCGTCCACTCCGGTCGACGGCAGGCTGACTTTCTTGATCTCGGCGTTGTCGAGAAGGCCCTGAAGGTTGCTGATCACAGTGGTGACGTTCGCTCGTTCTGTCGCGCTCAATTGCGGGAGCTGTGGGGGAGCTTGACCGTGGACTGGCAACAAGGCAAACAATGCAAACCCCGCGGCAGCGCAGGCAAACGAAAGAAGCCGCAGTCGGAGCGCATAGGGTGATGGGGCGGGTAGGACTGAATCTCTGATCATGGTTGTCTCCGCAGCCGCGCGTGAACGGGGAATGGGGAGCGGCGGCAGTTGCGACGGTAGCCCAGGTTGCTATTCAACTTTTCCGAGTAGCAGGGAGTATAGCTCCAGTTTGCGGCGCTGCGAAGACCTTTTTTGCGGAATTTGTCGCGGGAGAAAGATCCGGGCCTGCGCAGCCCGGATTCTCTTAAACGGCAGGGGAAGGTTTCGCGGTGAAGATGGCCATGGCAAGGCAGGCAGCGATGAGGATCTCGAAGACAACCGGTGCCTGGAAGAAGTAGAACGATGAGTTGACAGCCAAGGCGAGATAGGCCACGACAAACGATGCAACGACCGGGCGGATGAGCCTGGCATGAGTCTTTGCCAGCGTGCCCAGTTGCCAGAAGACGATGGCTTCAATCGTCATGGAGATCGTGGCGCCAAGGCCGAGCCCGCGGTAGAAGATTGCGTAGCTTCGCACCAGTCCAAAGACCATGAACAGGTTAGACTGCATGGCTTCAAAGGCCGTCTGCGCGGCGCCAGGGTCCGGTTTGCTGAAGACGCCGCCGATGGTGTGCAGGATCGCGTGAATCAGCGTCATCGCCGATGCAACGCGGAGAAAGATCGTGGGCTTCATGATTTGTACTCGCCTCTTGCAGTTTGTGCGAAGAGCGCCAGAATGCCCGCACACATGGGCGGATGTCAAGAGGAAAAAACTGGTAACAACGCCGGCCTGATCGCGATAAGATGTCTTGGGCTGCTGTAAGCAGGCAGCCCAACGATATGATTGGTTTCTCACGATTGTGTTTCGAAGGAGGTCAACTTGAAGCTGCTCACAAAATTCAACCTGGTGCTGATTGTGGTTTTTGGACTGGGCATGTTCCTGATATCCCACTACGCCTACAACTTCCTGATGAACGATGCGCGGGAGCAGGTTTTGCAGCAGGCCGAGCTGATGGAAGCCAGCGCCAGCGCCACCAAAGACTATACGGTGCAGAAGGTGAGCCCCATCCTTGAGCACACGCCACAGCATAACAGCGACTTCCTGGCGCAGACGATTCCGTTCTCTGCGGTTAACGTCACGTTCAAATACCTGCGTTCGTCGTATCCGGACTACGTAATGCGCGAAGCAGCTCTGAATCCCACCAACCTCGATGATCGCGCCACGGATTGGGAGACCGATCTGATTCAATATTTCCGCGATCATCCCAGCGAGACTCAGCACGTGGGTGAGCGCAGCACGCCGACCGGCATGGTGCTCTACGTCGCCTCACCGATTGTTGCCGAGCAGGGATGCCTCCAATGTCATAGCCAGCCGTCATTGGCAGGCAAGGCCATGCTCAAGCATTACGGGCCGGATCATGGCTTTGGCTGGAAGGCGAATGAGACCATCGGGGCGCAGATCGTATCGGTGCCTATGTCGGTTCCCATTGCCCTGGCAGACAAGGGATTCCGCAACTTGCTGATCATTCTTGGGGCCATTTTCCTGCTGACGATTGTGCTCATCGATGTTGCCATGTACATGATTGTGATCCGGCCTCTGCGACGGGTGTCACGGAACGCCGATGTGATCAGCAAAGGCGAGCTGGATCTGCCCCCGCTAGAGGTCACGGGCAAAGACGAGATCGCCGAGGTTACCGCATCGTTTAACCGGATGCATACCAGCCTCGTGAAGGCCTTTGAGATGCTGAACGGCTAACGGGATCTTGATTTGAGGAAGGCGGCGCGGTCGGTATCGGAGCCGATCTGTTTGGCCGCCTCGCGATAGATGAAGTCGACGTCGTCAGATTGCGCGGCGAGCTTTTTGACGACGAACTTGGCCACTGGGCCGATGTAAATCGCCAACTTGCGGCTCACTTCGTCGAGGGGAAGATTGTGCGACCCGCTTGGGGACATTGGCTTTTGCTGCGTGAACCCGCCGGAGGTTGGCGGCAAACCGGCGTAAGCTTGGGGGGCGTAGGCAACCGGGTTGGCGAGCGGAAGAGTGGCCGCGACGGCCTGCTCCCGTGCGCCGGAATTGAGATGCAAGGCGCGCAGGAATTCGTCGGCGTTGGCAAAGCGATGGGCTGGATCTTTGGCCAGCGAACGCATGATGGCATCGGAGATCGTAATCGGCACCTGCGGAGCAACCTTGTATGCAGGCACAGGCACACGCTGCATGTGGCCCATCATGATCTCGTAGTTTGAGCTTCCGGTAATCGGGAGTGTGCCGGTCATGATCTCATATAGAGTCACCCCCAGAGAATAGATATCCGATTGGGCCGTTGCCTTGCTTCCATTGATCTGCTCCGGCGACATGTAGTTGAGGGAGCCGAGCATGTATCCTTTCTGCGTTAATTCAGCAGAGTGGTTGGTGATGGCGATGCCAAAGTCGAGCAGCTTTACCACGCCATTTTGATCGATCATGATGTTTGCGGGCTTGATGTCGCGATGCACGACCCCCAGGTTATGGGCGTAGACCAGGGCGTGGAGAATCTGGGCTGCGAAGTCGAGCAACCGCGGCAGCGTAATCTCCCCTCTGCGGCGGAGATTGCCCAGCGTCTCTCCGTGCACGAGTTCGATGACCATGGCCAGTTGGTTTTCGTAGTAGAACGCAGTGTGCAGGGCAGCGATATTGGGGTGGCTGAGAGTGGCCAGAGTTTGGACTTCACGGCGAAACCGCTCCACCATCTCCTCGGTGCCCATTTGTTCGGGCAACAGGATCTTCATGGCTTCACAGCGCTGCGAGATCAGGTGGCGAACCTCGTATACGACGCCGAGACCCCCGGCGCCGAGCTTTGCCACAATCTCATAATCGCCAATTCTCTGCCCAGGTTCAAATGCCATTTGATTTGCATTGGCCTTTCAGATAGGGGGAGTTGCTGCTTCGAGTACATCCGATGATAACCCGCATCGTCAAGCGTCGATTGGGCTTTTGAAATTCGTTAGTTACGGGAGAATGCCGGCCAGGCTGGCGCAAAAGCTGGCTGTATCTCCATATCGGCATTCCGAGGCAGCTTTTTGAGTGGTGCGTCGAGGGCGGGGGTGCGGTAGACTTGGACCCGATGCGGGTGTTTGGGATCGATTGCGGAACTGAAATTACGGGCTTTGGGGTCGTGGAGTCGGACGACGCTGCGCGGGTTCCTCGGCTGGTGTGCAAAGCCATGGGCGCAATCCGGTTGAAGAAGAGTTTGTCGACCGCCGAGAGGCTGCTGCAGGTGTTTCGAGAACTGATCAGCGAGTTGGAGCGATGGAAGCCGGATGCTGTGGCCATCGAAGAGGTCTTCTACTCAGTGAATGCCAAGTCTGCGCTGAAGCTCGGTCAGGTTCGCGGAGTGGCGCTATTGGCGGCCGCTGCGCAAGGGTTGCCGGTGGCAGAATACGCTCCGCTCAAGATCAAGTCGAGCGTGGTGGGGTACGGGCTGGCAAAAAAGGAGCAGGTGCAGTTCATGGTGGCGCGGCTCCTGGAACTGACCGAGGTGCCTGAGCCTGCGGATGCGGCGGATGCCCTGGCCATCGCGATTTGCCATATTCACACCGCGCAAACGCTGGCGGCGCAAGGGGTGGGCCGATGAGGTGCGGGGTGCGCGCAGTGCGCCAGGTTGCGTGCGCCGCAGCTATCGTGTTGGCCCTGGGAGCGCTCGGTCTGCAGGGGCAGAGCCAGGCGGGGCCGGCTTCGACGCCGGAGTTTCAGGTGGATTTCTCCAACCCCGGGCTTTCGCCGTCACACTGGACGCTGGTGCTGCATCCGGATGGGAGCGGGCATTTTCGTTCGAGCCGGGGCACTGCGTCCGCTGACGGGGATGAAGAGATTGAGGCGCCGGATATCGATCGGGATGTGACTGTGAGCGCGGATTTTGCGGGACGCGTCTTTCAAATGGCGCGCCAGCACAATTTATTCAACACAGATTGCGAGAGCCACATGAAGGTGGCATTCCAGGGATCGAAGAAGCTCAGTTACAGAGGGCCTGAGGGATCCGGGAGCTGCGAATTCAACTACTCGAAGGACAAGGAAATCGAGGCGCTGGGGGATTCGCTGGTAGCGGTGGGGGGAACGATCGTTGAGGGTGCGCGGCTGGAGTCGCTGCTGCAGCATGACCGCCTTGGACTGGACAGCGAGATGGAGTATCTGTCAGAGGCAGCGAAAGACGGGCGCGCGCAGCAGATCGGCACGATTCGGGAGATTCTTGCACGCCTGGCCGGCGAGCCAAGCGTGATGGAGCGGGTGAGGAAGCGGGCTCGGATGATGCTGTCTGGAATTGGGAAGTGAATCGAGAGTTCAGAGATCAATGGCCGAACGTCAGAGATTGGGGAGAAATAAACCAGCCTCGGGCGGAGTTTTGACGCGACTTTTCCTGCGGTCGGGGTGTCCTAGTTAATGGTGGAGTTCGAGTCGGGCGGCTGAAGCGCCAAGGTCTGTTGCGGGACTCGAGAGCGCAAGCGGCTATTGGGAAGGCGGAGCGCAATGCAACTAAGCGGAGATCGCACTGGATGGTCTGGGAGTGGTTTGGGCTTTCGGGTTCTGGGGCTGGCGGCGGCTGCCGGGCTGTTGCTGTCACCAGCGGCGTGGGCAGATGCTGCGGCGCAGGCGGTAAGCGCGGTGCGGCTGAGCAGCGTTGAAGGCCAAGTGCAAATTTCCCAAGGCGCCACAGTGATCGCGGAGCAGGCTGTCGCGAATGCGCCACTTTTTGAAGGCACGCGGGTAGCGACTGCCGAGGATGGCCGAGCTGAGATTCAACTGGAGGATGGCAGCGTGGCGCGGCTTTCGCCCAACAGTTCACTGACGCTGAAGGTGTTACATGGCGTAGGCGATACAGAGCTCGTGCTCGAGAGCGGGCTGGGGTATTTTGAGCTCAACTCGGGCGGACAAGGCAAATCGGCGCGCATTCGATTTGGCGACAGCGTGGCGACGGCCAGCGGGTTTAGCGTGTTGCGGATCAGCCTGGACAACCCGCCGGGAGAACTCGCTGTTTTCTCAGGGAATGCGCATCTGGAGCGGGGGGCAGCGACCGAGGTGGACCTGCACGGCGGTGAGAATGTGGTTCTGAGCGGCGCAGATCCGGCCCACTTTGACCTGGCTGAATCGATCGAGCCTGACTCATGGGACTCGTGGAACTCTGACCGCGATCAAGTGCTGAATGCAGAAGCTTCGTCAAAGACCGCGGCGACACAGGGATTTGCGGACAGCAGCAACCCTGCGTGGAACGATCTGGATGCAAACGGGAACTGGTACAACGTGCCTGGGCAGGGCAATATCTGGTCGCCTTATGACGCCGCAAATGCCGGGTTTGATCCGTATGGAAGCGGCTATTGGATGATGACGCCGCAGTTTGGGTACTCATGGGTATCGGGCTATTCTTGGGGCTATTTGCCGTATCAATGTGGAAATTGGAACTTCTACGACAACTTTGGATGGGGCTGGGCGCCGGGGCTGGGTGGATGCGCCCCCTGGTGGGGCGGCGGCTACTACGGTCCGAATATCGGGCTGGCTCCGGGCGGATATCGCCCGCCGATCCGTCCACATCCGCGGCCAAATCCGCCGATTGGACGAGGGCATGCGCAGACCTATGCGATGCTTGCGGTTACCCGGCGGCCTATGGCAGGAAGCGGGCAGCTTTTTCTGCGGGACAGGTCGGGTGTGGCTGTGATTGCCGGACAAACGGTCAACGCATTCCATCCGCTGACACCACGGGTGCAATATGAGCGCTCGACAACGGCGATAGCTGGCCGGCCTGGGGTCGCCGCTCCGGGCACGCGGCCCGCGGTGGTAACTGCGCCGGGAGCTGGACGCCCTGGTTTTGTGAGCAATTCGCCCGCAAACCGGCAGACGAGTGGGAGCGTGTTCAGCCATCCCGCGCCGGCGCAGAGCCGTGCGCCTTCCGGCGGATATTCAGCGGGCAGCTCGTCGGCCGGCCATTCTTCCGGAGGGGGTGGTTCCTCGGCCAGCCATTCTTCGGGCGGCGGTGGATTTTCTGGCGGTGGTGGCGGCGGCGGTGGCGCCTCGCATGGCGGCGGCGGTGGCGGTGGAGGATCGCACCGCTAAGAAACCATTCTTGATGTGTGCGGATTTCTCAATGCAATGAGTTCAGCGAGTGATTGGCCGTAAAGTGATGGCTGCTGCGCGAGCCATCACTTTACGGCAATATCATTTGGCGCAAAGCCGCCGGTGAGTTAGTCATCAAGTCTTACAAGTTAGTAACATCAGGTTCAAAACCCTGACGCCTTCTTACTACTCTTCTTTACAAGCAGCATTCAAACCTGGTCGACAAAGGCTCGCCCGACACAGTACAGAGGGCAAGACAAAGGCCGCCCCAACTTGTGTCGGGCGGCCTTTGGCGTCACGGATCGCAGGAGTGGTTATTTCCTGGGGGCGAAGTGCTTGTCGCGGTAGATGGCGCGCGAGGTGCGGTTGAGGCGATGGTTGAGAGAGATGCGCTGGGCGCGATCGAGGCGGCCGTGGTTCATGCCGCGCATATGTCTTTCAGTGCGGCCGATGCGGACTTCGCGGCGCTCAAGGCGGCTTGCCTGACGAGCGTTGAGGCGACCGCTTCTTACGCCTTGCGCAATGCGATGCTGCTGGATGGCACGACGCTGGTTGATGGTGACTGCATGGCGCGGAGCGAAGGCTGGCGCGGGCGCCGGTGCAGCTTGGGCGAACCCAATAGTTGAGCTAATTGCGAGGATTCCGACGCCAATCAGAGAGAGTTTCATGGGTGTAACTCCTTGGGAGGCGGCGGTTTGTTTTTGTTCATTTTGCCGATCCGCACTCACATACATGGAGACACGGCTTATTGAAAAGTGTTGCGAGAGTTATTTTGTCGGAAGCTATCATACCGAGTTACTCGGCAACGGTGGCACACTGAAGTTAGTGAGAAGATGGTGCGCTCTGGAGTGCGTTCCATAGGGCGGCGAGGGCTTCAATGGGCAGAGATTCGGCGCGGGCGCTGGGGTCGATCGCGGCCTGGACCATGGCTGCTGCGGCAGCAGCGGGAGCGAAGTCGGCGGCGCGCAGATTGTTGGCCAGCGTCTTGCGCTTTTGCGCAAATGCTTTGCGGACGAAAGGAAGGAAGGTTGACTCTTCGATGTTGAGCTCGGCAAACCGCGGAGCAAAACGCCAACGGAAGACGGTGGAGTGGACGTCGGGCGGCGGCGAGAAGGATTCCGGCGGGAGGGTGAAGAGGTTTTCAGCGGGGCCGTACATTTGCACGGTGACCGAGAGCAGACCGTAGTCGCGCGAGCCAGGCTTCGCGGTAATGCGGTCGGCCACTTCCCGCTGAACCATCAGGATGGCCCGGTCGAGAACAGCGTGGTTGGCTGCGAGTTTGAGGATGATCTGCGAGGTGATGCCGTAGGGCAGGTTGCCCGCGACAGGTAAGCGCTGGCCCGCGGCAGCAGAGGCCGCCGCAAAGTCGAAGTTGAGTACGTCCTGGCCAATCACGGTGACGCGGTCAGACGGGAATTGAGTGCGAAGATGGGCGGCGAGGTCGTGGTCCAGTTCGACGGCCAGAACATGCGCGGCGCGGGCTGCGAGCGCGCCTGTGATTGCGCCCGCGCCGGGGCCGATTTCAACCACGGTTCGGCCGGAAAGGTCGCCCAGTGAAGCGGCGATGCGATGGACCGCCTGGGCGTCGTTGAGGAAGTTTTGGCCGAGCTTGGGTTTGGTGGGCATGCGCTCCTTCGATGGTAGATGAAGAGGCACTCGTGCGGCGTTGCGCGAACACAAAGATCGGCGTAGTAGACTGGCGCTTTGGCTGGATGTCTGCGTCGGCGCACGGCCAAGTTTCTGGTGCGCCGAATAGGGAGATTGCTCGCATGCATATTGTGTTTGCCGCTTCGGAGTGTGTTCCGTTTGCCAAGACGGGTGGATTGGCGGATGTGGTGGGGGCTCTGCCGCCTGAGCTGGTCAAATTGGGGCACGAAGTCACCGTTTACCTGCCGTTCTACGCGGTGGTGAAGGCGCAGATCAAGTCGCCATTTGAGGGC
>Ga0302320_10010734_pt1 | contig 19481 bp, 14 predicted proteins | sample Bog_T0_3_FD_202130 | JGI IMG/M metagenome (GOLD analysis project Ga0302320, IMG submission 202130) | Peat permafrost microbial communities from Stordalen Mire near Abisko, Sweden - Bog_T0_3 | ecosystem: Environmental > Terrestrial > Soil > Wetlands > Peat | place: Sweden: Abisko, Stordalen Mire... | reverse complement strand
TAAGTTCGGCGTCTCGACGCGCAAGGGCAACAAGCTCTACTTGCACATTCTCAAATGGCCCGGCGACACGCTGGAATTGCCTCCACTAGAAGCGAAAATCGTTCGCAGCAGCGTGCTGACCGGCGGACAGGCAACGGTTACGCAAAGCAAGGAACATACGACTATTTCGCTCGCAGCCGATGCGCAGCCGAAGCCGGACACGATCGTGGCGCTGGAATTGGACCGGCCGGCCATTGCGATCGCGCCGCTGGATATCCGCATGCTGTCGAAATCGCTGAGCGTGGGCTGCAAGGCCACTGCCTCGAACGTCTTTCAGGGGCAGGCGGCTTACGGCGCCGACAAAGCCGTGGACGACAATGACGAGACGCGCTGGGCGACCGATTCCGGCACGAAGTCCGCCTGGCTGGAGGTCGATCTCGGCAAACCGCGGACGATTGGCCGCGCGGTCGTCGAGCAGGCCTATCCGGAATTAGGACGTGTGCGCAAGTTCGCCATCGAATACTGGCAGGGCGATCAGTGGAATGCCTGTTATCGCGGTGAGAACCTCGGCGCCATGCTGGATGCCGCACTCCCGCCGATCACCGCCCAGCGCGTGCGGCTGAACATCACCGAGGCCACCGACGGTCCGACGATCTGGGAATTTCAGTTGTATCCACCCAAGAAATAGCGCACCCGCGCCGAAGACCTTCATGCATTTGGGTTCCGAGGCATGGTTCTTGACCGGCCCCACGGCCGTGGGAAAAACCGCGGTCGCGCTGGCGCTGGCGGAGAGGATCGGCGCGGAGATCGTCTCGATGGATTCCATGGCGATCTACCGGGGCATGGACATCGGCACGGCTAAACCGACGCCCGGCGAGCGGCAACGGGTGCCGCATCACCTGCTCGACAGGATCGAACCGCACGAAGATTTCAGCCTGGCGCAGTATATTGACGCGGCCCAGGCCGTCGCCGCCGAGATCCGCGAACGAGGGCGACAAGTGCTTTTCGCGGGCGGGACCCCGCTCTATCTCAAGGGACTCCTGCGGGGGATTTTTCAGGGGCCGCCAGCCGACTGGGAATTCCGCCGGGCCGTGATGGCCGAGGCCGCATCGCATGAACCTGGCTGGCTACGAACGCGGCTTAGGGCGGTCGATCCGGCGGCAGCCGAACGCCTGCATGCCAACGATACCCGCCGCTTGATTCGCGCCCTGGAGGTTTTCGAGCGGACGGGCCATCCTATCAGCGAACTGCAACAACAATTCGAGCGGGGAGCACCGGCCGAGGCATGCCGGGTGTTCGTGCTTGATCGGTCCAGGGACGAGTTGCACGCACGGATCGACCGCCGCGTGGATGCCATGTTTGCCGAGGGATTGGTCGAGGAAGTACGCCGGATTCTGGCGAAACCGCAAGCGATGAGCAAGACCGCCCGGCAGGCGGTCGGCTACGGCGAGGTAATCGACTATCTCGAAGGCCGGCACGATCTGGCCACGACGGTCGAACTGGTGAAAACCCACACTCGGCAACTGGCCAAACGCCAATCAACCTGGTTCCGCAGCCTGAGCGAATGCCGCTTTGTGGAGATCCAAGGCGACGTTCCGGCCGAGGAAATTGCCGAGCGGATCGTAGCAGGCACGCTCCGCGTGCCGTCCGCCCTAAAGTAGCGGACCCTAAAGCAGCGGACACCTTCCCGTGTCAAAAGCCGGGAGTTAGAATTGAGAGTCTTTGTAAATGGGCGATCCGGCCTTTAATTGGGGCGGGATGGCATAAAACATTCAGCGGATGAAGGACACTCTACCTTGTTGCGAACTCATACTTGCGGTGAACTCCGTGCGGAACACGTCGGTCAACAGGTCACCTTGTGCGGCTGGGTCGATACCTATCGCGACCACGGCGGGCAGTTATTCGTAGACCTCCGCGACCGGTATGGCAAGACGCAGGCCGTCTTCACGCCCGAACGCGGTGACGATACCCTGCAGCAGTCCAAGGCCCTGCGGTCGGAGGACGTGATCCTGATTCGCGGCGACGTGGCGCATCGGCCCGAAGGCACAGTGAACCCCAAGCTGAGCACGGGCGAGGTGGAAGTCCGCGTCCGCCACGTGGAAATCTTGAACAAGAGCGCTCCGCCGCCCTTTCAGCCCGGCGCGGTGGAACTGCCCGGCGAAGACCTGCGGTTGAAGTACCGTTACATCGACCTGCGGCGGGCGAAGATGCAGCAGACGCTGCTCCTGCGGCACCGCATCGTCAAGATGATGCGCGACTACTTCGACGAGCAGCAGTTTATCGAGGTGGAAACGCCCATGCTGGGCCGCAGCACGCCGGAAGGCGCCCGCGACTATCTCGTGCCCAGCCGCGTGGTGCAGGGCCATTTTTATGCCTTGCCACAGTCGCCGCAACTCTACAAGCAGATCCTCATGGTGGCGGGCTACGATCGCTATATCCAGGTCGCCCGCTGTTTTCGCGACGAGGACCTGCGTGCCGACCGGCAGCCGGAGTTCACGCAGTTGGACGTGGAGATGTCGTTCGTCACCGCGGAGGACATTATCGGCGTGATCGACGGGCTGGTGGCCCGGCTGGCGAAAGAGATTCTCGGCCTGGACCTGAAACTGCCGCTGCCGCGGATGACCTATGACGAAGCAATGGAACGCTACGGGCACGATGCCCCGGACCTGCGTTTCGGGCTGGAACTGGTCGATGTCACCGATCTGGCCCGCGAGGCCGATTTCCGCGTTTTCCGCGAGGTGGCCCAGGCTGGGAATCGGATCCGAGGCATGAATGTCAAAGGCGCGGCGAGCCGCTATTCGCGCAAGGACATCGACGAGTTGACCGCGCTGATTGTCGAGAACTTCGGCGCCAAGGGCCTGGCCTGGTTCAAGGTCGACGAAAGCGGCACGCCGGCCTCGCCGATCGCCAAGAATTTCAGCCCCGAGTTACTGGCCAAAATCGCCGCGCGGATGTCGGCCGCGCCGGGCGATTTCCTGGTCTTCGTGGCCGACAAGTTCGAGGTCACCTGCAAGGCCCTGTATGCCTTGCGGAAGCGGTTCGGCGTCGATTTGAAGCTCTACGATCCCGAGGAGATGAATTTTTCCTGGATCGTCGAGTTCCCCATGTTCGCCAAGGACGAGGAAGAAGGCGGTTGGGCCGCGATGCACCATCCCTTCACCTCGCCGCGTCCGCAGGACATGCCACTCTTGGCGACCGATCCCGGCAAGTGCCGCGCGGTGGCCTATGATCTGGTAATCAACGGTTACGAGGCGGGCGGCGGCACGATTCGTATCCACGACCAGCAGATCCAGCAGCAGGTCTTCGCTCTCTTGGGCATCGACCAGGAGAAGGCCCGCGAGCGGTTCGGTTTCCTCCTGGACGCCCTGCAATTCGGCGCGCCGCCGCACGGCGGGATCGCCTTGGGCATCGACCGCGTCGTGATGCTCTTCGGCAAGCTGGACAACATCCGCGACGCGATCGCGTTTCCCAAGACGCAGCGGGCCACCGACCTGATGACCGGCGCCCCCGGCGAGGTTGATCAGAAGCAGTTGCGGGAGTTGAATATCAAGGTAAACAAGCCGCTTCAGTAGATCTCGATGCTCTTCACCACGCCGCCGCCGGAGGCGTGCGAGGCGTAGAGGCAGCGATCGGCCCCGGCCAGCAGGTCGCGGGGCGGAAAGTTCTTCGGCAACTGCGCGATCGAAGCCACGCCCACGTCCAGCTTCAACCAATCCTTCCGCTCGACACCCGCTGTGGCCGCCAGTTTGCGCGCCGCGCGAATCAAGTCGTTGCCCAATTCGACGGCCTGCTGTCGCTCGGCGTCGGGCAGGATCAGCGCAAAGCCCGATTCCGTGTGCGGCAAGCTGATCGTGCCCGGATAGTCGAGCCGGGCACAAACCTGTGTCAAGACATGGTGGGCCGTGTCCAGATCCTGCTGCGAGCCCTCGTCCGAAATCGTCTCGCTGGCGGAAAGCTTGACCAGCAGCAGGCTCAATGGCCGTCGTGCCGGCCGGCAAGTCGCCGCCGCGCCGGTCAGACGGTCCAACAAGTTTGGTGCCGCGACGACCGGCCGGGTAGCAGGGAGCAAGGAGCAGGGAGCAGGGAGCAGGGAGGGAGAAGCCACGCGCCGCGCGCAAGTCCCTGCCCGCTGCTCCACGTCGGCCGAAATCGTCCTTGGCTCACAGTCGACTGGCCCGGCGCAGGCGTCGGACAGGGCGTCGGAGAGCGTGTCCAGTTCGCTCAAGATCCAATCCTCGTCAATGTCCACCTGATCGGGCAGGCGGCAGCGCACGAGGTCCTCCGCGGCCTGGGTGGCCAGGTGCGCCATCTGCCGGTGGGCCTCGGCCAGCACGTCGCGATATTCGAGCCCGTCGGGCAAGGCAAGCGAAAAAACATCGGCCAGTTCGTTGACCTTCAGTTCGATTTCCAGCACCAACGGCTCCAACTGCTGATCAAAATGATGGCAATAGTTACGTGCCGTTTCCAGCAGTTCGGAAAGCACCGTTGTCTCTCCGTCGGCGAACAGTCGTGCCACCAGTTCGCTCAGGCGCAGGATTTGCGTCAAGGCCGGACCATCCTGGTCGCGTGATGGGCGCCAGGCCACGGCCTCGCACAGCGATTCCGGAAGGTTCCACTGCCGCAACAAACGGGCGGAAAGCTCCGTGTGGGGGAACCCCATCGCCCGGTGCTCGATTGCGCACAGATCAAGGTGATGCCTGACCGTCCGGTCGAGAAAGCGCGCGTACGGCTGGCCGAGTTGCTGGAAGAGCAACAGGATCCCCAGGTCCTGGAACAAGCCGGCCAGGAATGCCTCGTCACCCGGAATGCGCCAGAGCCGGTGGCTCAACTCGCGCGCGGCAACCGCCTTGGTAAGCGCGTGCTTCCAGTACCACAGGAGCGTCTTCGATTCGACATCCAGGAACAAGCCGCTGGGTAGGCTGAATCCCAACACCAAGAGCTTCAGCGGCTTGATGCCCAGCAACGCCAGGGCTTGGCCCAGGTCCGACACCTCGCGGGTCAGCCCGAAGAGCGAACTGTTGACGACTCGCAGGATGCGAGCGGAGATGGCCGGATCGTTCTCGATGCATTCCTTCAGCGCCCGCGTGTCCACCTGCGGATTTCGCGTGAGCTGCAGGACTTGCATGGCGACGCCGGGCAGGCTGTAAAGCTGGCCGGACCGGAGTGTCATTTGATCCAGGATCGATTCCGTTTCAGTCATACGGATTGCACACTTTGTACCGGAAATACGGAGTGGGCCCCGACGAGTCCCGTGGTCCTTTCCAAGTCTAGCTTACCTGGAGCGCGCTTCGCCGAATACGAGCGAATATTGTCAGGGCCGATCGGTCGTTGGCCAGGGGGGCTGGGAGCAGGGAAGGTTGAGGGTTGGCGCGCCGCCGGACTCTCAACTCTCGGCGCACACCCACCCTGCGGAAGGTCGCCGTGGGAATAGGACGCCGCCGAATTGACCTGGGGTTAAACCAAAAGAATGAAACTACTTGCGATGCCGAATCCGGGACCGCATACGACGCTTCTTGCGGCCGAGTTTTCGGCGGCCTTTGCCCGTTTTCTTGACTCCCACGCGTTACTCCATCAAAGGTCGTTCGCTGCTTTGCCGTTAAATTATATCCCGCATCACAAGGCATTATCGCCTCGGACAAGCGGAGAATCCCGTAGTATACCAGTTCGCCAGTCGAGGACAAGAGGGGGTGCGGGGGCAGGCAAGGGAGTGGCAAGTGACTAGTGGGAATTGCGTGCCATTGGCCACTTGCCACTAACCACTTCCTGCTCCGCGCTTCCCTGCTTCCGCATTTAGCGAGGCGCCGCGGTCGTGGCTTGGGGCAGATTGGCAGACAGGCGTGCCTGCCAGCCGCCGCCCAGCGCCTTGTAAACCGCCACGAGATCGATGCCTACCAGTCCGCGGCTTTCCGTCACGGCATCCTGCTGCTGCACCAATGCCCGCTGGGAATCCAGCAACGGTTGGTAGGAAATAAGGCCCTTCTCGTATTGCAGCATGGCGATATCGACCGATTTGGCGGCCGCACGAGCGCTCTTGTCAAGGGCTTTCAGCCGGTCCTGTTCCGTAAGGAAGCCGATGATGCCGTTTTCGACTTCTTCGTTGGCGCGGAGAACCACGTCGCGATAGTTGATGACCGCCTGCTGGAACCGGGCATCAGCGGCAGCCACGTTGCTCTTGATGCGGCCATAGTTCAATATGTTCCAGTGGATCCCCGGCCCGATCCCGGCCATCAGGCTGCTGGACTCGAACAACTGGCTGGTATTCTCGGCCTCCAGGCCGATTGTGCCGGTAATGGCAATGTGGGGATAGAATTCGGCTTCGGCAATGCCGATTTGCGCCGACTGCGCGGCGGCCTCCCGTTCGGCCTGCCGCACATCCGGCCGCCGTCGCAGCAATTCGGCCGGTATACCCACGACCACCTCATGCGGCGGCGTCGGAATCACTCCGGGCGAACCGATCAGTTCCGCTAGGCGGTAGGGCGGCTTGCCTGTCAGGATACAAAGCCGGTTCTGGGTCCTGCGTTGCACGGCGAGCAGACTGGGAAGCAGTGCCTCGGTCGTTCCCAGGTTCGTAATCGCCTGCTCCACGTCGAGTTCCGTTACCAGCCCCTGCTGTTGACGCAAAGTAACGATCCGCAGCGTTTCTTTCTGCAGATCGATGTTCTTTTGGGCAAGTTCCTTGCGCTCTTCGGCGGCCCGCATCTGAATGTAGTTCGAGGCCACTTCGGCTTGCAACAACACCAGCACGTTGTCGTAGCCCTCGACCTGCGCATCCAGGTTGGCGTCGGCCGCTTCGACACCGCGGCGGAAACGGCCCCAAAAATCGAGTTCCCATGCGGCGTCCGTACCGACCGACCAGTTGTCGTAATAGTATTGAGGCAGAACGATGAGATTGAACGGATAGGCGTTGGCGCTCATCACGTTGCGCGAGTACTGGCCGGTGGCCTCTTGCTGTTGCGGGAACAGGTTGCCCACGGCTACGCCGCGTTGGGCGCGGGCCTCAAGAATACGGCAACCGGCCTCTTTCAAGGTGAGGTTCTGCTCCGACGACTCGGCGATCAACCGGTTGAGCGTGGGATCGCCGAAGGCGGTCCACCAACAGAAATTGTCCGGCGGGGCACTATGCAGATGTGGGTTGTTGGAGTCGATCCACGATTCGGCCACGTTGGCGGGGGTTGCGGAGTAGTTTGGGCCGACTTTGAATCCATTCTGATACCATTGCCCTAGCCCACTGCACCCAGCCAACAGCGGGATAGCCAACATCAGGGCCGTGTTCCAAGTTCTTCTTACAAGACCCTCCATGATGCCAGCCCCCCACAAATGGCATTCGACCTCGGCACAATCGATACATCCGTTAAACTTGATTCGGCCATTTTCTGGTAATCCGTTAATCCGTTTGCCGATACTGATTTTTGCCAATTGCTTTCTAAACGTGCATTCAGTATACTTTAGCGGTGCTTTATAGGAGAACCTAATGCGACTGAGCAAAGCGCGAAAAGAGATCGTCACTTCGGTGATGAAGGACACGATTTTCGACGCGGCCGACTCAGTGCTGGAACGGCACGGGGTTGGCGGGATGACGATGGATCGTGTGGCGGCCACCGCTGGGATGACCGCGGGGAGCCTTTACAACTATTTCCGCAACAAGGATGAGTTGCTGCAATGCGTCTACGCGCGACTTGTCGAGCCATTCATCCAACTGCTTGAGGAGGTTGCCGCGACCGATCTGACGGCGCCGCAAAAATTGGAGAAGATCATCCATCAAGGGCTGGAACGTTCTTTCCAGCAAAGGTGTTTCATCCGGCTCTTGGCGGAGTCCGAGCAAGAATCGTACGTCAGGCGCGAGGTCCGTCCTCGCGTGTTGCAGATCCTCACGCGCATTTTCGAGCAGGGGGTCCGCGAAGGCTCGTTCCGTCCGCACAATCCCGTGCATACCGCTCGCATGTTCAAAGGATGCTATGTGGGCCTGTTCGACATGCAGGCGGAAGGCGCGTCGGAAGAGGCCGTCCGGGAGTACGTGGAAGTCCTGGTTTCCGTGCTGCGAAATGAATTCTCCCTACCAATCGATCCGAGTCTTGTTTCAGCCTAAAGAAGCCCATCATGGCTAGCACCAAATCGCTTGTTTCCGAAATTGACCTTACAGAGACGGACCCGTCGCTCGATCCGTTTGACGAGGAGATTCCCGAAAGAGGCAACCGGCATCTTTCGGGCGGTGAGCCACGGCCATCTTCCGGCATCAGACCGGTCCCGACAACGAAACCGCACCGGCGAACCTGGGCGTGGGCGGTTATGGCCCTCGCGGGAGCAGCGGCAATTGCCGTGGGCATCAAATACTATTTTTATGCCTGTGGTTTCGAGAGCACGGACGATGCCTTTATCGATGGACACATCGTGCCGGTCAGTTCGCGGGTGGCAGGGCACGTGGCCAAGGTCTATGTGACGGACAACCAGTGGGTCAACGAGGGCGATCTGGTGGCGGAATTGGATCCGCGCGATTTCGAGTCCCGTTTGGCCTCAGCCGAGGCCGGATTGTCAGCAGCGCGGGCGGGCCTCAAGTCGCGGTCCTTCGGGGTCAACGTTACGGAGATCACTTCGACGGCCGGAGTTGATGAAGCCTCCGCCGGGGTGGCAGGCGCGAGGGCCTCCGTGGAAACCGCGAAGGCTGCCGTGGCTACGGCCAAGAGCACGCAGGCACAAACGCAGGCGCAAGTGGCGGTGGCCAAAGCGGCATGGAAACAGGCGCAGGCCGACCTTCCGGCGGCTGAAGCACGGCAACAGCGCGCCGCGGCCTTTCTCAAACGCATCCAGGCGCTGGTTCCCTCGCGTGCCGCGGCCCAGGACACGCTGGATGAGGCGGTCGCCGCGGAGCAGGTGGCCACAGCCGACGTCGCCGCGGTACGGCAACGGATTGCGGCCCAGGAGGCGGTTGTCGATCAGGCCGAAGCCGCCGTGACTGCGGCCGAAAGCGGCGTTCGCCAGGCGGAAGCCGGCGTGGCCGCACAAATGGCCGCGCAACAACGCACCGAGGCGCAACTCGCCGCGACCAAGTCTGGGCCGCAGCAAGTGGCCCAGAGCCGTTCCCAAAGCGACGTGGCCGAAGCCGATATCGCCCACGCCGAGGCGGAGTTGCATCAGGCGAAATTGAACCTCTCTTATACCAAGATCTATGCTCCTCTTTCCGGACATGTCACTCGCAAGAGCGTGGAGCCGGGCGCCTATGTCCAGACCGGCCAGCCGTTGCTGGCCCTGGTCGAGCCGAACGTCTGGGTGACCGCCAATTTCAAGGAGACACAGTTGGATCACATGCAGCCCGGACAGGCCGTCAGCGTGACGGTGGACGCGCATCCCGACGCCCAGTTCACCGCGCACATTGATAGTATCCAGCGGGGCAGCGGCGCCAGGTTCAGCCTGCTGCCGCCGGAGAACGCCACCGGTAATTTCGTCAAGGTCGTGCAGCGCGTGCCTGTGAAGATCGTTTTCGACGACCTCAGCCAGGTGCAGCGCTATGCGTTGGGGCCGGGCATGTCGGTCGTTCCCACGATTACGCTTGGCAAGTCGGATAAGACGACTGTGACCGCGTCACGCTAAGGCGAAAGCATGTCATCTGTTGAAATGGTTCCGTGGAAGCCCCGCGCGAGTCCGTGGCTGATCGCCGCGGCCGTCATGCTGGCAACCATCCTGGAGGTGCTGGACACCTCGGTCGCCAACGTGGCCCTGCCGCACATCGCGGGCAATCTCTCGGCCAGCACCGATGAAGCCACATGGGTATTGACGAGCTACCTCGTTTCCAATGCCATTGTGCTGCCGATGACAGGCTGGCTGAGCAGTTTCTTCGGCCGCAAGCGGTTTCTGATCGCTTGTATTCTCGGCTTCACGATGGCCTCGGTGGCCTGCGGCATGGCGGCCAACCTGGGCATGCTCATCTTCGCCCGCATTCTCCAGGGGGCAGCGGGAGGGGCATTGCAGCCCTTGTCGCAGGCGATCCTCATGGAGAGCTTTCCGCCCGCAAAACGCGGCGTGGCGATGGCCACTTTCGGCTTGGGCGTGGTCGTGGCGCCGATTATTGGTCCGGTGCTGGGCGGCTGGATTACCGACAGCTATTCCTGGCGCTGGATATTTTATCTTAATTTGCCCATCGGCATGATTGCGATGCTCATGTGCCAGGCCTTCGTGGAAGACCCGCCCTACCTCCGCGCCGCGCACGAGCGTCGCGGCGGCCACATCGATTATATCGGCTTCGGCGTCATGGCGCTCTGGTTGGCCACGCTGCAAGTGATCCTCGACCGCGGCCAGCAGGACGACTGGTTCAGCGCCGCGTGGATTCGTTGGGCGTCGGGCATTTCGGTGGCGTCGATGATCGCCTTCATCGTCTGGGAATTGCGGATATTACATCCGCTGGTCCATCTCCGCGTGATGCGGAGCCGCAATTTCGCCACCGGCACGCTGCTGATCACGATCGTGGGCGTCGTGTTGTACAGCACGACGGCGCTGCTGCCTCTGTTCTTGCAGACGCTGATGGATTATTCAGCGCTGAACAGCGGCATGGCGATAAGTCCGCGGGGAGTCGGAGCGATCGTTTCCTTGCTGATTGTCGGCCGCTTGGTCTCGCTGGTGGATATGCGGCTGCTGATCGCCTTGGGCTTTGGCATTCTCGCCTATTCCTGCTGGATGTTCGGCCGCATCGACCTGCAGATTGCCACGGCGGACGTGGTGTGGCCCAACATTCTCAGCGGCATGGGCATGGGCTGTGTGTTCGTGCCGTTGACGACGATTACCATGAGCGGCCTGTCCAACGAGGAGATGGGCAACGCCACCGGGATTTTCAATCTCGCCCGCAACATCGGCGGCGGCATCGGCATTTCCATGGCGACCACTTGGGTGGCCCGCGGGTCTCAGACCCACCAGGCATTGCTGGTCGGACAACTCAGCCCTTTCCGGCCGGAGTTTCAACAATATCTGCACCAGACGACCGACATGTTGGCCCAATCCGGCGACGCGGCCGGCGCGCAGCAGCGAGCTTACGGGCTGCTCTACGGCATGTTGCAGCAGCAATCCGCGCTATTCGCCTATGTCGACACGTTTCGGCTTCTTTTCTACCTGTGCCTGTGTTGCATTCCGTTGGTTTTCCTTTTGAAGAAGGTCAAGCCCAGCGGGCCGGTTGCGGCGCATTGATGGTCAGTGTCGAGTTTTCAGTTTTCAGTGTTCAGTAAAAGCAAGTGTCTTACTGAAAACTGAACACTGAAAACTTCAAAACTCACTTGCTGAAATGTATGAACAGCAGATCGTCGTCCTGGATGACGTATCCTTTGGGCTCCTGGCGAACGAGGTGCTGGGCCTTCAATTCGCGCTCGCTTCCCAGTCGCATGAGGTCGCGGTAATCGAAGATCTCGGCGCGGATGAATCCTTTGGCCAGGTCGGTATGGATCGCGGCCGCGGCGTCCAGGGCCGTGCCGCCTTCGTACAAGAGCCAGGTGCGGACTTCTTTCTCGCCGGCAGTTAAAAACAACCGCTGGTGCGAGGTCGTCATGAGTGTGCGGATCAGCCCGTCGCGGTCGGCGCCGCCTACGCCCATCTCCTTCTGGAACTCAGCGCGGTCCTCGGGGCTCATGCGGGCCAACTCCAACTCCAGTCCCGCGGGAACGGCTACCACGGGCGTACCCTGCGCGCCCAAGGAAGTGAACCGCTCGGGCTTGGTTTCGTCGTCGGCCGTGTTAAAGAAGAAGACACGGGGCTTTTCACTAAACAAGCGGAAGGAGCGAGTCACGCGACACTGGTCCTCGGTCATGTCGCTCTCGCGAAGCGGTTTGCCTTGCTCCAAAGCGGCCAACACCATCTTCAGCGTGGCGTCTTCGTGCAGCAGGGCATCGTGTTCCTGCTTAGGAAGCGGCTTGCGGAGCGACTCCTTAACGCGCTCGAGTCGATTGGTTACGATCTCCATATCGGCCAGGAGAAGATCGGCGTCGAACGTTTCCAGGTCGGCCTGCGGATCGGTATGGCTGTAGGCGTCAATTACCTGCACCAGGCAGCCCGCCTCGCGGATCAGGGCCAACCGGGCGGCGCTGCCTTCATGGCTGCGGCTGAGGCCCGGCGTATCGACGATTTCCAGCGCGGCCAGCGCCACCTTTTTCGGCTTGTAGATGCGGCAAAGCCCCTCGACCCGCGGTTCGGGAATGACCGCCATCGCACTCTGCGCGGTGTGGCCCAGGGCCGGATCGGGCTTCTGGCCCGTAAGCCACTCGAAGACCGTGCTCTTGCCCGAACCTTGATATCCAACCAGTCCGATTTTCATTTCAGCTTTCAGTGTTCAGTTTTCAGTGTTCAGTTTTCAGTGTTCAGTTTTCAGGGCGGAACACTGTTTCAATTCATCCAATGCCATCTGGACGGCCTGAGCCGCCACGGCATCCATCGCTTGCCGCCCGAAGCGAACGCGGTAAAACGCCTCGGCTACCTGCACAGCCCGATCAAAAAGCTCGGGCCGTCCGCTGGCCTTGGCCAGTCGGGCCCCGGCGGCGCAGGCGAATTCGCGCGGGGTCTGACCGGCGTTTCGCCGCAAGCCGCAACGGGCCGCAAGTTGCTCGAAGCGGTGATAGAACTCGACCGAACTGTGGGCTCCCGCGAACTGTAGCCCACGATGGCCGGCAAGCCGTCGCCAGAGTCGTGCCACAAGCCTCGCGAGCCACCGCACCGCCAAGGACAACATCCCCGCCACGGCAATTACCAGGACCGCGACGATCAGTTTTCCTATGATACCGTTTCTCAGTGTTGCGGCCAAGGCAGCCCAAAGGCCCACGAACAACCCTCGCCACGCGCTGGGGCTGAACAGCCGGCTGAGAAAATCCCGCAGCCCGCGGCGGATCGGCTCATAGACCGACTCTCGCTGCTTCGCCTGATCCATGTCGGCGATGTAGCTTTCCCAGTAGTGTTGCAGGCCGTGCCAGCGGGCCTGCCACTTGCCCCAGGCGGTGCGATCGGCGGCTGAAGTGCCCACATCCTCGCCGGGTGTCCCGTCCAACCGCAGCCATCCGCCGTGGATCCAGCGTCGCGGGGCCTCGCGACGAAGCGACTCGGGAATTTGATCGGGAGCAAGAAACGCCTCGACCCAGGCGTGCGCATGTAACTGGCGGACCTGGAAATATTGGCCCTGCCGGTCCCACTCGTCGCATCGGTAACCCAATACCACCCGCGACGGAATGCCCTGGCTGCGAAGCATCAGCGCCAAGGCCGTAGCAAAATACTCGCAATGCCCACTGGGATGGCGTATCACAAAATCTTCGATGGCGTCGATCGACGTATCGCGGTCCACCCCTTGCAGCGAGTAGTGGAACCGCCCCGAGGAAGAAAGCTGCTGTCGGAAGTACTGGGCAATCTTGCAATGCTCGTCATCAGACAGGCCGCTCTCGCGGCGCCAATCGTCGGCTAAGGCGATGAGCCCTGACAACGGCGCAGGGGTATCTGGCATTTGCAACAATGGCGGCACGCGGACTGCGCGCTGCGCGGGAACCAGCGGGGCCTGCTGCCCGTCAACGAGCGCGCTGGTGCGCACCTCGAAGGTGAAGGGGGTCGTATAAGGCTCGCCGCTCATGCGGAACGGGCGGAACAAATGTTCGCTCCCCGGCTCGTAGAGTATCGGCTGATGCTGCTCGTCGACCGGCTCGATGAGTGGCCAAAGGTAGACCAGGTCAAAGCGATCCAGATAAGGCTCCAGCGTCGTCCGCTGGATGACGGGAGGACCGATCCGGAAGACGGGATCGTCTTCGTTCGGCGCGTCGGCGTCCGATCCGTCGTCGGAATCAGGCAGGCGGCGCTGCTGTTCGCGATATCCGACCGGCACCTCGTGCCGCCATTGGTTTTGCGAATACCAGGTGACGACCGAGCCCCGCAGATAGATTTCAGGCGAACGCATCGGAAAGGGCTCGCGGGTCTTGTCATCCAGCAGCCGCACGCGCATGACCTCCTCGCGGCTTTCGATCGTTGTGCCCAGCCTACCCAGCGTGATCTTCCCCTCGTAGCCCACGACGGAAAGCGTTCTCTTCGAATCGCCCGGCCAGGAGGGAATCTTCGGACGAGGCACGGAATAGAAGATGACCGTCGCCAAAATGAGCGCGCCGGCAATGGTCAGCGTCAGCCGGCCGAAGAACTCCGCCACGATGCCCGAGCGGGCGGGGCACCTGGCGGGGTACCCAGTACCCTGGGTCGGGGTCGCGGAAAGCGTGCTTGTGAAGCCCGGCTCGACACCTGCCAGGGACCAACGGAGAGGAGCGGGGAGCGGGGTTGAAGGTTGAGAGTTGAGAGTTGAGGGCTGAGAGTTGAGAGTTGAGAGTCGGCGCGCCGCTGGACTCTCGACTCTCAACTCTCGACCCTTCCCTGCTCCCCGCTCCCTGCTCTTCGCTCCCTGCTCCTTGCTCCCTGCTCCTTGCTCCCGACTATAAAGCGCCAGCAGCGACAGGGCAAGCATTCCCACGATCGTGTAAACAATCAGCAGACTGCCGAAAGCGACGCCCCGGCTATAGCGCGCCGCTACGACGACCTGTAGCAAGCTCATCACAGCCAGCCAGCCGTAGACCCGCGCATCCTTGTCCTGAAATAGTAGCGTGCATTGCAAGCAAAGCAGAATGCTCGCCACGGTCTGCAACCGGCCTTCCCAACTCGAATGCAGGAGGAACTGCGGCAGGAAGACGATCAGTATGCACCACATGGCCAGCGAACCGACGTTCCGCGGCAGACGGAGCACACCCAGGAAATCATTGACCACCAGCGAAAGAATCGCCGCCATCCACAGCGCCAGGGCCAGCCACGGCTGCTGCGGGCCCATGGCATAGAGCATCGCCCCCAGCGCGGTCAGAGCGGCCGTCGTGATCGAGAGCAGGTGTTTAAGTTCCATGTTCAGTTTTCAGTTTTCAGTTTTCAGTTTTCAGTAAGACACTTGCTTTTACTGAAAACCGAACACCGAAAACTTCACTCGGCTTGAAAGTACCTCGACAGATTCTCACTTGACGTATCCACAATCCGCAGCCCGCGTCCCGTCAGCCGCCGCGCGATTTCGCTAGGCAGGCGACGCGCGTAATCCGAATGCGACAAGTCCAACGGCCGCGTGCTAACCAGAACGATCTCGGTGCCCGGTTCGATGCCGGCGACGGCAAGTTGAAGCAGTTCGGGTACACGGTCGCTAGCGTCGGCGTCGATCAGCGCAAGCCTTTCCATGATGTCTTGCAGCAAGGCGGCCGAACCGGGACCGCCCGAGATTCGCGGCGCAGGATCGGCGGCGACGAGGAAGACGTCGCTGTTACCCCGGCGGCAAAGGTCGGCGGCCAGTGTGGCGGTAAAGCTCACGGCCAATTCCGTGTTCTCCAGGCGGGCGGCATCAGGCATGGCCGGCTGCCAAAGATCGAGCACAACCGCCACGTCGCGATTATGGGGCTGCTCGAATTGACGCACCATGACTTCACCTGTCCGAGCTGTCGTCCGCCAGTGGACCCAGCGCTGACTATCGCCGCGCTGCCAGGGCCGAAGACCGTAGAAATCGCCGTCAACGCCGGGACGGTGCTCGCGGCGCTCATTGCCTGCAAACGTCTCGTGATGCAGCGCCCGCCAGCTTTGCGTCAGCCGGCCCAAGCGCGGCAGCACGGTCAACGTGGCCGGCGTGCCGCAGGTGAAGGAATAACGAAACAGGCCGAAGGGAAAGCAGGTCGAAACGCGTATTGGGCCGAGTTGATATCGTCCGCGCTGCGTAAGCCGCCCGCGGTAATCGCCCCGAGCGGTCTGCCTGGCGGGAATGTACGGGAAAAGCAGGGAGCAGGCGGGGTACCCGCGCAGCGGGTCGGGGAGCAGGGGGCCCGTGCTCCGCGCTCCCTGCTCCCTGCTCCCCGCGTTGCCGAGCCGACGGATCTTGTCCTCCATCGCCAGGATCCAGCAACCGATCCGCCGTCGCGTGTTCACGATCGCCACGTGGACCACCAGCAGATCGCCTGCGCACACCGCCCGCGACAACCGCCGTTGCACGACCAGTCCGCGGAGCGTGTGCATGGCCAGATGGTGGCTGAGCAGCAACGGGCCGGCGAGCATGCCGCCCAGGATCAGCAGCAAGTTGACGTCGTTGACCAAGGCGCCGAAAAAGACCAGGGCGAAAATGACCAGGTATTGCAGGCCCTCGCGGGTTAAGGCGGTGCGACGTCGCGCTTTCATAAGGTTGTCGTCCGAAATAAGTTCTGCGAGGCGAGCCGGAAGCGTTAGCTTCCGGGAGTTGGCGTGGCGTCGCTAAGTCCTAACCCGGAGGCTCACGCCTCCGGCTCGCCCTTTATCCGGGCACGGGCACTTCCTCGACCAACCGCTCGACGAGCGACTCCACGGCCTGTCGCTGGCCGCCGTGCAAATACCCCTTGGGTATCACGCGATGGGCCAACACGGGCACAGCCAAGGTTTTGATGTCGTCGGGTACAACATAGTCACGTCCCGCGACCAGTGCCGCGGCCTGGGCTGCGCGATACAAAGCCAGGGCCCCGCGCGTGCTGGCGCCCACGTGCAGTTCCTCGCATCGCCGCGTGGCCAGGACGATCTCCAGCAGGTAGCCATTCAGGGCCGCGTCGACGGCAACCTGCCGTACTGTTTCTTGAAGCTCGATCACCTGCCGACAATCGATTGCCGGTTGCAACGAATCGACCGGTTCGCCGTCGCGATGACTCGCCAGGACCTGCAACTCGATGTCGCGGGCCGGATAGCCCATCGGAATCCGCAGCAGGAATCTGTCGAGTTGGCTCTCGGGCAGGGGATACGTGCCCTCGAACTCGACCGGGTTCTGCGTGGCGATGACCATGAACGGCCGCGGCAAGGGATGCGTCTGGCCGTCGACGGAGACCTGCCGTTCGCTCATCGCTTCCAGCAAGGCGCTTTGCGTGCGTGGCGTGGCGCGGTTGATCTCGTCGGCCAATACGATGTTGGCGAAAATCGGTCCCGGACTGAAGGCGAACTGCCGCGACTCGGCGCTGTAGACGCTGCTGCCCGTGATGTCGCCGGGCAGCAGGTCGGGCGTGAACTGGATGCGGCGAAACTCGCTGGCCAAGCTGCGGGCAACAGCTTTGCCGACCAACGTCTTGCCTACCCCGGGCACGTCCTCCAACAGGACATGTTCTCCTGCCAGAAGCGCCACGACCATGAGCCGGACGACTTCCGTCTGGCCAAGGACGACGCCGCTGATGTTTTCACGCAGCTTGCCGATGAGCGGTTCGCAAGTGTTCATGGATTCGTTGTTCCCCCTGGTACAGGCCATTCTAATGGCTGGTGCGTCGCACGGGGAGTGGCCCCGTGTTGCCTTTTTGCCACATGGAGGAGAAAAAGGGGCCGGTTGATTGTTTTCGCGACGTAGGATTGTAGTGTTTGGAATTACGCGCCCATTGCCCCGCGAATCGTATGATCGACGTTCAAGAAATCAATCAAATCGAATGCCTGGCTGAGTTCCGGCCGGTATGGCGCGCTTTGCTGGACGAGACGGTCGGCGCCAGCTTCTTTCATAGCCTAGAATGGCTGGAATGCTACTGGGAGCATTTTGGCCGAGGGCAAAAGCTGCGAATTCTGATTGTGCAGCGCGAGCGGCGGCCCGTGGGCATTCTGCCGCTGGTCGTGCGGGAAGAACGAACGCGAGTGGGCCGCGTCCGCACTCTGACCTATCCCCTACAGGACTGGGCAACCTTCTTCGGCCCTATCGGACCGTGCGCCGCCACGACCCTGACGGCCGGCCTGCGGCACGTTCGCCGCACGTCGCGCGACTGGGACGTTCTCGACCTGCGCTGGATCGACGCCGACGGCGACGACCTCGGCCGCACACCACAAGCCATGGCCGAGGTAGGTTTCCGCCCTTGCGGACAGCAGTGGGACAGGACTTCGCTCGTCGAGCTACCGGACACATGGCAAGAGTATTGGGCGAGCCGCGAACCGAAGTTCCGCAAGAATATCGACCGCTTGGAACGGCGTTTGACTGAAATGGGAAGTGTCGATTTCGTCCGCTTCCGAGGCAATTCGAGCGATGTCGGAGAAAATCCGCGCTGGGACCTCTACGAGGCATGCGTCGGCCTGGCACGAAGAAGTTGGCAGGGCCAGGATGGTGACAAGACGAATCTCTGCCATGACGGGGTGGGCAGCTACTTCCGCGACGCCCACGCCTCCGCGGCCCGGTACGGCGCCACGGACGTCAATCTGCTTTGTCTCGATGGCCGGCCGATGGCCTTCGCCTACAACTATCGTTGGCAGGGCGCCGTCCACGGAACACGCAAGGGCTTTGACCCGGAGTTTGCGCACTTGCATCCCGGGCTTGTCTTGCAAAAGATCATGCTGGAAGACGGCCTGCGCCGCGGAGACCGCGTCTACGATCTCGGCACGGGCGACCATCACAGCAAAGCGCCCTGGCGAACGAACGTTCGGACCAGCTATCGTTTTACGTTCTTTCCGGCGATGGTTCTTCGAGCCCAATTACTCAGATGCAACCGTTGGTTTCGCCGCCAGCTTCGCGGAGAACACGATATTGCGTGCTCGCCCGGTCGCGGGAAAATGAGAAAATGAAGCGAGAAGTACGATAGTACCGCTTGTGCAGGCCGCGATCCGACTTGAGACGAAATTCGTTTCGATCCTGTTAACCGATGGTTAGGATCGCCATATCCTCTTGTATTTCAACGAGTACCGTCGATGAGGAATTCGTTGCGAACACACCGAATCCAGCGGTATGTGCATTAACGCGCTGCAAATTCTCATTTCCAAATTGCCGATAGCTTAGACTGGCGGCATTTATCCTATCTTGCCTTTTCTACGCAGACGCGCTCTATGGATCGCGCTGCGCATCTACCCAAGGAGTAGTTATTCAGAAATGTTGACTTGTTTTCAACAGATCGGCAGTGTGGAAGATCTTCGGGACTACGTCAACACGACGATTTGCGATCAATATCAACTTCAAAACGGCGCGTTCCCATTGACGGAGAGAATCCTACGGCGCGGCGACAAGCCCTGCGGAATCTATTTCTGTCTGCATGGCCCCCGTGCCACACAGTTCTCGGCCATTTGGGAAACGGACCGCAACAAAGTCCTTTTCTACGGTTCGGGTGGAGAACGGTTCCAAACGACACAGTTGATCGACAGTCCGAAGATCAGGCCCGTCGCAGCATAGGCATGCGTGGGGCGACGGATAGGCCGGCCTTGACATGGCGGCAAAAGAATATACATTTGTACACAACCAAACAACGACAGGGAGGTCTATAATGCTGGTATTGTCACGCAAGGAAAGTCAACGGATTCAGTTGGGCGACTCCATCGTCCTGACGATCGTCCGGGTTAATGGCGATCGGGTCCGGGTGGGAATTGAGGCCCCAGCCGACGTGCGGGTACGCCGCGGCGAATTGGCACCGAGCGCACCGCCCGTGCAGGAAAAGCCGGCGGCCTGATTCCCTAATAAAAAAAGAACGCTCGGAGACAGGTGCCTTCGAGCGTTCGTCTATTTCGCGGTGAATCTTGCGCGAGGACCGACT
>Ga0302320_10010733_pt1 | contig 19483 bp, 13 predicted proteins | sample Bog_T0_3_FD_202130 | JGI IMG/M metagenome (GOLD analysis project Ga0302320, IMG submission 202130) | Peat permafrost microbial communities from Stordalen Mire near Abisko, Sweden - Bog_T0_3 | ecosystem: Environmental > Terrestrial > Soil > Wetlands > Peat | place: Sweden: Abisko, Stordalen Mire... | reverse complement strand
GAGTGAGCTCCGAGCCGGGTGCCCCATCCTTCCGCGGCTTCATGGGGAAGGATGGGGCACCCGGCAATGCTTCTGATCTCTGACCCCTGATCCCTGTTTTCAGAACTTCACGCTGGGAACCTGCTGCGCAGCCGGACTGCCTGTGAAGTAGGCGTCGTTTTTCGCGTAGCCGGCCATTCCCGCCCAGATGCTGTTGGGGAATTGAAGGATGAAGGTGTTGTAGTCCTGGAGCGCGTCGTTGTAACGCTTGCGCGCCACGCTGATGCGGTTCTCCGTTCCCGACAGTTCGTCCTGCAGGCGCATGAACTGGTCGCTCGAACGCAGTTGCGGGTAGTTTTCCGTCAACAGCAGCAGCCGGCCGAGTGCGCCGTCCAGTTGTCCGTTCGCGGCAATCTTCGCCGCCGGTCCCTGCGCGTTCAACATGCCTGCGCGCGCATTGGCGATGTCGCCGAATACGGTGCTTTCTTCCTTCGTGAATCCCTTCACGGTTTCGACCAGGTTGGGGATCAGGTCGGCGCGCCGCTCAAGTTGCACATCCACTTCAGACCAGGCGGCCTTCACGTTTTGATCCTTGGCGACCATCTGGTTCTTGGCGCTTACAAAGCTGCCAAACACCATGAGAACCACCACAACCAGAACGCCGACAATTGCCAATGTAATACCAAGTGCCTTGCTCATACTTTGTATTTCTCCTCCGGCCCGCCGTGGCGGACCCCGTTGTAAAACCGAAATGCAGCTATTAGCTATTCGCTGTTAGCTTCGTGCTCTGGGTGATCAGTTCGATCCTGTTTGAGCAAGCTAAAAGCTAACAGCTAAGAGCTTTTTTCCCCCAAGAACGCAGCTATTAGCAATTAGCCGCTAGCTCTTAGCTTCGTGCTCTGGTGATCACTCGATGCTGGTTGAACTGGCTAAAAGCTAACTGCTAAAGGCTAAGAGCTGTCTTTTACCAGCTTCCTCCGGCGCCGCCTCCACCGAAGCTGCCGCCACCAAACCCGCCAAATCCGCCGCCACCACCACCACCGCCACCAAATCCGCCGCCGCCGAAGCCTCCGCCGCCCCAGTTTCCACGGCCTCCGCCGCCGAGGATGCTCGAGAGCAGGCCGTAGCCCAGCAGCATTCTGAAGATGGATCCGCCGCCGAAGAAGAGCAGGACAATAATGATAAGGATGACCTTGGCCAGGCCGCCAGAGTGCTCTTCTCTTGGCGCAGGTGCCTCGGCGGGGACGGGTTCATTGGTGAGCGTGACGTTGGCGTCGGCGGCAATCACATTGGCCACCTGGCCGACTGCCGAGGTAATGGCTGAGTCGTAATCGCTGGACCGCAGGTAAGGAATCATGCCGCGGCCGATGTCGCCAATCTTGGCATCGTTCAGAATGCCTTCAAGGCCGTATCCGACGTCGATGCGGTACTTGTGGTCGCCCACGGCCAGCAGCACAAGCACGCCCTTGTCGGTGCCCTTTTTGCCGATCTTCCACTTGTCTTCAAGCTGGTTAGCGTAGTCGGCGGAGTCGTCGCCGTTCATGGTCTGCACGGTGACAATGGCAATCTGGGAGTTGGCCGCCGAGTGATCGAGTTGCGCGCACAGGCTGTCGAGCTTGGCAACTGTGTCTGCCGAAAGCACATGGGCGTTGTCGCTGACGTAGTCGGTGGGCTTGGGAAGGCTGTCGACGCTTTGAGCGCCGGCGCTGAAAGCTGGAAGCACGAAAAGGGCTGCCAGAAGCAGCCTCGTGATTCTCGATTGCGAACTGCGCGTGCCGTTCATTCCAGTTAATTGTACGCGGGCGGCGGGAAAAAAGTTCCCGCAGGTTGAATGCGGGTCCGTCATCTGCAGGAGTCTACAGTGGCCGCTGCCTTTCTTTGCGTGCCGATCGAATAACCCGTTCAATCTCCCTGGAAGAAAGAAGATTGGTCCCATTCCTAATCGAATCATCGCCGATCATTTTCAGCACTCTCGGGACGGGAGCAACTGCTTCAACGTGGGCTCTCAGGTGCTCGACCATGCTCTTGCCCGTTCTCTTCTTGATGTTCAATTCAATCCTCGCATTCCGTTTACCTCAACCGCAGTAAAACTTTCGGATGGGTAACTCCAATTCAGGATTTCGCGGGACCACTCCACATCCGGATGATACATCGAATCAGGTGAACAACCAGCCACTAGAATAGAAGCGAGATGACTACGATCCCCACCCCGCCCACTGCCCGCAAAGAGCCCAAGGAAACCATGATCCACGGTGTCGCGCTTACCGACGATTACGCGTGGTTGCGTGAAAAGGAAGATCCCGAGGTTACCGCTTATCTCGACGCGGAGAATGTCTACGCCGAGGCGGTGATGGCTCCGCTGGACGACCTGTGCGAGCAGCTTTACCAGGAGATGCTCTCGCACATGAAGCAGACCGACGTGTCGGTGCCTTTCCGCGACGGCGACTGGTGGTACTACACGCGCACGGAAGAAGGCAGCCAGTACGCGATCAATTGCCGCAAGCGCGGCGACGCTTCAGGGCCTGCGGCCGATGCCGAGGAACACATCATTCTCGACGGCAACCTGCTGGCGCAGGGGCAGGCCTTCTTTTCGATCGGCGCGACGGACATTACGGACGATGCGCGGTGGCTTGCGTACACGACAGACACTACCGGATTCCGCCAGTACACACTCCACATCAAGGATCTTGAAACCGGCGAAACGCTGGCGGGAGAAGTCGAGCGGGTCGGCTCAGTCGTGTGGGCTGCCGACAACAAAACGCTCTTCTACACCGTGGAAGATGAGCAGCAGAAGCGGCAGCTCCAGCTGTTGCGGCACACGCGCGGCACGCTGCACACGGACGACGTGGTGGTCTGCAAGGACGACGACGAGCGCTTCAACCTCGGTGCCGGGCGCACGCGCGACGGCAAGTTTCTGGTGCTGGAATCGGCCAGCCACACTACGACAGAATCGTGGGTGCTGCCTGCCGACCAGCCCGACGCCGCATTCACCTGCATCTGCCCGCGCGAGGACGATCACGAGTATTCCATCGATCATCGCAACGGGCTATGGTTCATTCGCACGAACGATCGCGGGCGGAACTTCCGGCTAGTGACCGCGCCTGTGGCTACGCCCGGACGCGAGCACTGGAGCGAACTGATCGCGAATCGCGACGATGTGATGCTGGAAGAAGTGGATCTGTTTGCCAGCTTCTTTGTGGCTTGCGAGCGCGAAGACGGCCTGCCGCGGCTGCGCTTGTGGTCCTTCGAAGGCGATGGGGCGGGAGCGCAGAGGACTGGCGAGATTGATTTTCCTGAGCCGGCCTACGCCGCACAGCCGCACATCAACCGCATTTTTGACACCGGCAGCTATCGCTACGGATACCAGTCGCTGGTGACTCCGAGTTCCGTTTACGAATACGACGTTGCGCAAAAGAGCCCACGGCTCTTGAAGCAGCTTGAAGTTCCGGGTGGCTTCGATCGCACACTCTATGCCAGCGAGCGCGTGCATGCCACTGCGGCGGATGGCGTGCAGGTTCCGGTGTCGTTGGTTTATCGCAAAGACAGGCGCGAGCAGGGCAAGAACCCGCTCTACGTTTACGGATATGGGTCGTACGGGTATTCGCTGCCGCTTGGGTTCAGCTCAAACCGGTTGAGCCTGCTCGATCGCGGCGTGGTGATTGCCTACGCGCACATTCGCGGCGGAGGCGATCTCGGCGAGCCGTGGCACGATGCCGGCAAAATGCTCGTGAAGCGAAACACCTTCACCGACTTCATCGCGGTAGTCGAGTACCTCACCGCAGCGGGCTTTGGCGACCCTGCGCGCGTGTCGATTGAAGGCGGGTCTGCGGGCGGATTGCTGATGGGCGCTGTTACCAATCTGCGTCCCGACCTTTTCCGCGCCGTCATTTCTCACGTGCCTTTTGTCGACGTGATGAACACCATGCTCGACGCTTCGCTCCCGCTCACTGTGCCTGAATACGAAGAGTGGGGCGACCCGAACAAGGAAGAATATTTCCGCTACATGCTGAGCTACTCGCCCTACGACAACCTGAAGCAGGCGAGTTATCCGGCGATGCTGGTGAAGACGTCGCTGCACGACAGCCAGGTGATGTACTGGGAGCCGGCCAAGTATGTGGCGAAGCTGCGCACGCTCAAGACCGACAGCAACGTTTTGCTGCTGGTGACGAACATGCAGGCGGGACACGGCGGGGCCAGCGGGAGATATGACTATCTGAAAGAGATTGCGCTCGACTATGCGTTCCTGCTGCGAGAGCTGGGGATCGTCGGCTAGAATCATCCAACATTGAGGGGAAAACGAACCATGCGGAGATTCGCTTTCGTTGTCGTCATGCTGGCGATGACGTTTTCGCGTCTGTGCAGCCAGCAAAGCGATTCCCCTGCACCGCACGTGCACGTCAAAGTTTACGCAAACGAGACCGGACTGAAGCCGCCACAATTGTTACCGCTGAACTTGCCGATACCCCAGATCGACAAATGCATCAATAAGATCGACGGGAATGTTGAGGTCTCACTTCTTGTCGACAGCGCGGGTGTTCCGCACAACATCATGTTTGTGCGACCTGCCGGGTCCGATGCCGATGCCTTTGCGCTCAAGATCACTGCTGTTGACCGTTTCACTCCAGGAACGCTGAATGGGGCACCGGTCGCGACGGCAGTCTCGTTGAAGATCAAGATTCAATCCTGCGTGGTAGAGGTCCGGCATGACAATGATGTGCCGGAGCACTCAGCAAAACTTCGCGCCACGCCGGCTCAAGAAATTGTTGCACCGATCAATGCGCCTGTCGACGCCGTCTTCGCGCCTGCGAATTTCGATTGGAAGAGTTATGTCGCGGACCATCCCTATGGTCACCCATCCGAGAAAGGGATTTTACCGCCCGTTCCAATCTCGGAACCAAATGCGGAATATACGGAAGATGCGCGCCAAAGTCACATCACCGGGGCTTGTTTCTTCTCGCTTCTGGTTGATCCGCAGGGCATGCCAAGAGAAGTGAAGATTAAGAAGAATCTCGACTACGGGCTCGACATCAATGCCTTCAAAGCTGTGAACGGGTACCGATTCAAGCCCGCCATGCTGGACGGTGAACCTGTGCCGATGTGGGTAAACGTTGAAGTGAACTTCAGGCTGCGGTAAGCAGACCCGCAGCCTGCCCAGTTAGTCCCCGACCGTCTCCGTCAACGCTTCGGTTTCTTTGCTCATCTTGGCTGTGCGCTCAATCTTGTCCCAGTTGAAGGGCTTGCCGTCGATGGCGCGCTTGAGCGTTTTGAAAAGCACAATCGAGAACAGCTGACGGTAAGCAAACCGCTGCAGCCAGATGTGGAACAGCAGCCAGCCGTCGCCCTTGTTGGCTGGATGCTTGCGCTCCAGCGAGAATGCAATCGACGACGTGATGAAGTCGATGATGAGGAAGCCGAGGAAGTACGTGATCAGCTTTTCGAGGCTCGCCGTCGATGAAGACTCGGGGTGGTAGTAGCGGTTGACGAAGAAGTTGAACAGGCCGAAGACGAACATCAGATCGATGAACGGCGAAACCAGCGGCATGAACATCTGGAAGACGAGGATGTTGGGCAGCGCAAAGAGTCCCATTGCCTTGTTGCGTATGAAGGCGGCGCGATGCTTCCAGACCGCTTGCAGGGTTCCGAACGACCAACGGAATCGCTGGCGCATTAGGCCCTTGGCATCGATCGGCGCTTCGGTGAAGGCGAGGGCTCGATCTTCGTAATCCACCTTGAGGCCCATCTCGAGCAGGTTCATCGTCAGGTCAGCGTCTTCGGCCACGGTGTTCAGGTGGTAGCCGCCCGCGGCCTTCACCGGAGCCGTGCGCCATGCGCCAATCGCGCCCGGCACAACGGTCACCACATGAAACAGATCGAGCGCACGGCGTTCAAAATTCTGGCTGGTTATGTATTCGAGGGCCTGCCAGCGCGTCCACAGGTTCACGCGGTTGCCGACCTTGGCGTTGCCCGCCATGGCGCCGATCTTCTCGTCTTCAAAGTGAGGAATGAGTTTCGAGATGGCATCGGTCGCAATCACGGTGTCTGCATCGATGCCGACATAGATTTCTTCGTTGAGCCGCTCCAGCGCGTAGTTGAGCGCTGCGGCCTTGCCGGCATTGGGCTTTGTGAGCACCTGCACATGGCCGGCGGCAATCTCGCGCGCGTAGGCTTCGCGCGCTACGTCCGCGGTGCGGTCGGATGAGCCGTCGTCGATCACGATGACGTGCAGGTTCTTGTAGTCGGAGTTCAACACGGACCGGATTGTTCGTGCGATCACGGTTTCTTCGTTGTAGGCCGGAATCAGCACGGCCACGCGCGGATTGAATCCGGAAGAGGCCGGGTGTTGCGGCTTGCGCAGGCGATCGATCACCGCGAACAAGCCAACTATAATCAGCCGCGCGCTCATCAGGATGTCGCCGAGGAAGAAGACCATCACGATGAAGTTGCCGATGATGTCGACGGCAGAAAACGCGATTGAATCGGGTAGCGAGCGGAGGTGCTGCCAGAAGGTGAGCGGCGGCATCACCTCGGCCGTTGTCTTGCCCATCAGCGACGACACCGGAACGATGGTGTAGCCATTGTCGCGCAGCGTTTGAATCAGGACCGGCAGTGCGCGCACCGTGACGGAGCGATCGCCGCCGCCATCATGGAGCAAAATAATGGAGCCACGAAACTGCGGTTTGATCTTCATGGTTTGCAACTGCGCCAGCACGGATTGCGCAATCTCTTCGGGACTCTTGCGCGGATGCTCATTCCAATCATCCGTATCGATCTTGTTGCCGATGATGGTGTAGCCGAGGTCTTGTATGGTGACAACGGGCGCGGCCTGGTCGTCAGTGTCGGGCTCTTCGTCAATATCGTAGGGTGGCCGGAAGTAGAGCGGCTGCACGCCGAGTTTGCTTGCGAAGAGCCGGCCGGTCAGCTTTACTTCAAGGTCAAGCTGGCGCGCGGAAATTTCGCTGATGTCGGGATGCGTCCAGGTGTGATTGCCGATCTCGTGGCCCTCGCGATACACGCGCTGCATCACGCCTACGTGCTCGGCAGCCTCCGAGCCGATCATCAGAAACGTTCCCTTCACGTTGTATTGCTTCAGCACGTCCAGAATGCGCGGGGTCCACTTGGGATCGGGTCCGTCGTCGAACGAGAGGGCCACCTCGTTCGGATGGTAGCCATACTGCTGGATCGTGTACGAACGCGGATAGACGTCCATGTGTTCGTCGTCGATGAGCTTCTTGCGCGGATCCGTTTCGTCCGTGTCCACCGTGACGGTGCGCGTGCCCGCCTGGGGAAGGCCCGTCACGCGCAGAATGTCGCCGTCGCCTTCCGCGTCGACATCGTGGCCCGGCTGCACCTTGCTCAGCGCCTGCAAGGACTCCGGCGCGGATGGCTTGTCCCAGATGTTCCAAAGGGAATTGTCTTCCTCGCCCAGCCGCCAGAGCGCGAAGGTCTGCAAGCCCAGGGCGCGCGCGCCGCGCATCTCGTCGAGCAGCGAAACTCCGTCAAGGAACCACACCACGTGGCGCTGATTGTTGTCCTCGTCAATGTATTCGTAGTGCGGATTGAGTGAGTCGTAGTCGAGATCGAGATCGGCGTCAGCGTCCGAGGCGCGCTGCCACGCATCGGAGACCGAGAGATCTTCCGTGTCGAGTACCTTCGGCTTCTGGTGCTTCTTGTCTTTCGGATTGGGAATCGAGAGCGTCCAGTCGTAGCCGTAGCTGCCCACCGCACAAATGATTTTTTGCTTGGGAACAACTTTGAGCACGCGCTGCAGGTTGCCTAGAAACCACTTCTGGCTGGCCACCGGCCCCGGATCGCTGTTGGCTTCGTGCTCGTCATAATTCATGAGCACAATGCCGTCGGAGTTCGCCGAGATCAGCTTTAGTTCTTCGTCCGGCGCAGATGCGGCCACGTTCACATACAGCCGCAAATTGCGCCCGTGCATCGCCGGGTAAAGCTCCCGGATGAAACTTTCATACGCCGGTTCCGCATCGTCGTTGAGGCTTTCAATATCGAGGGAGAGCCCCGGATAGTTCGGATAGGCCTGGAAGAAGCGAAGGATTTGATTGCGCAGCGTGTTCCGCTTGTTGGGGTCCTTCAGAACGTCGCCCACGCCGTCGTCCCAGCTTTGCGTGCGCGGGTTGTAGTTGTTCATGTGGGGAAAGACCTGCGTATCTTCCGCGCTGGCCTGGATCCACTTCTTGATCTTGCTCTGATCGTCGGGGTCGTGCACGGTATTGCCGTCGACCACGGAATACTCGTGCAGGTTATCGCCGGTCATCGCCATCAGGTTGCCGGACGGTGCGTTGACGTGGAACCACTGGGCAAAGAGAATGTCGATCTGGTGAACGTGCTCCTTGAACGAGGAGTAGCTGGCTGCATCGTCCTGCACGTAATAGGCCGCGCGCAATCCTTCGCCGGTGTTGAAAGGGATTTCGGAAGGCTTGCGGTTGGTTTTGCGGCGCGTCGGCTTGGGCTCCTTCGCCCCGCGCAACGTGGGCTGGCGCTCGGGCAGCGCCTTGTAGTTGTGCTTGGGAACCGGCAGCAGCAGCTCCGGCAGGTGCTGATTACGCAGCACATTAATGATGAATCCGGCCATCACCAGGCACGAAATGACCGCCGCGATGTCGAGAATGCGCCTGAGGCGCTTCCAGCGCTTGCGTTGGGGGTCGAAAAATATCTGGCGATCGGGCATGAATAAGCTTTAAATCCCTGCTAGCAATTAGGCTATACAGTACGAATCGTATGGAAGCTGACGAGCAGAGTCAATCAATTGGGGCGAAGCCGGAAGTGCCGGGGCAGCGCCGCTCTGCGCTTTCCGTGCTGGTTGTGGCTCTGACTTGGATTTTGCCGCTTGCCGGGGGCCTGTACATGCGGCTGGCCATGCTCAAACGGCTCTTTCAGGTTAGTGTCGATTCGCAGATTTATGGTGGCCTGGGCAAGGCGCTGCTGGCCGGCGGCTACGGCCTTGACGTTGTCGGCGCCAGCATTTCGCCCACTCTCATCCGCCTGCCGGGCTATCCGCTGTATCTCGCGCTCTGCTTCCGGCTCTTCGGCATGGAGAACTACTTTGCCGCCACCCTGCCGCAGATCGCTCTTGAACTGCTTGGCTGCCTTCTGCTCGCCGACTTCGCCGGACAGATTGCGCCGCCAAAACTCAAGCGGGGTGCGAGCATTGTTACGCTGTGGCTGGCCGCGCTTTGCCCCTTCACGGCCTCCTATGCGGTGGTTCCCCTGACGGAGGCGCTCACGCTGTTCTCCATTGCGCTGGCCCTTTGGGCGATGGCGCGATTCTGTCGGCGGCCGGGATGGGCGACGGCTCTCGCTTTTACGCTCGCCGTCACTTATGCAGCGCTGCTGCGTCCGGATGGCATCCTGGTTGCCGCTGCGCTTGTGCCGGCGATTTTGTTTGCTTTCTTCTTCAAGTGCGAAGTACGGCTGGTCGCCGCCAAAAAGCTCGTGTCCATCACGATCGTCTGCACGTTGCTCGCGCTTACGCCATTCGCCGCGTGGACGCTCCGCAACTGGCGCGATTTTCATGTCTTTGAGCCGCTGGCTCCGCGCTACGCGACCGATCCCGGCGAGAGCGTCTTTCCAGGATGGCAGCGCTGGGTCAAAACCTGGTGCCTCGATTTCACGTGCACCTACAACGTGTATTGGGAGGTTCCGGGAGATCCGCTCGTGCTCAGCGCGCTGCCTGCCCGCGCCTTTGACTCGCCGGCCGAGTACGCTGAGATCACCGCCATTGCTGCGGACTACAACAACCGCGACAACGCGAGCTACATTTCTCCCGATGTTGACGAGCGGCTTGGGGTTCTTGCCGCGGAGCGTATTGGTGCGCATCCTCTGCGGTATTACGTGTGGCTACCATTGGGACGTGTTGCCGACATGTGGATGCGGCCTCGCGTTGAGAATTTGAATATCGACCTCGATTGGTGGGTCTACAGCCGGCATCGCTCTGAGACCCGCTTCAGTTGGGCCTACGTGGCGCTGAACGCGATCTACCTTTTGCTGGGTCTCGTGGGCTTCTGGCTGAGGCCAAGATTCCGCTGGGCCATGCTGGCTTACATGCTGTTGCGCAGCGCAATGCTGGCCACCGTGGAAGCTCCAGAGGCGCGCTACACGCTTGAGGCTTTCCCCATGCTGTTTGCGCTTGGCGGCGTCGGGCTCTACTGGTTGGTGAACTGCGTCTGCTTGTCCGTGCTGAAAGTGAAGGCGTCCGACGGCAGCCGCTGATTCAGCTTGATGTTGGTGTAGATCGAATCGCGCGACTGACCCTGGCCCTGGTCAAAATGCTGCTTCAGGCTTACGGCACGATCGGTGTCCATCCAGAGCGTGACCTTGGGCAGATTCTTCCTGACCGTGGGATCTTTCGGCACCATGTCGAGCTTGGCGGTGTTCACGCCGTCGATCTTTTCGTCGCCCGCATAAGTGATGTCCCACCTGGCTGCCAGCTCCTGCCCGCTTGCGCCGAAGCCCAGCCGGAAAAAGTCTCCGTACTGGCTCAGCTTGCTCAGCGTGGTCACGTGGTCGGTCAGCTTCTCATAGAGCTGCATTTTGCCGCCCTTGTAGACCACGGTCTTGGGAACGGGCTTCGAGTTCTCGTCGCGAATGTGCGCGGCCATCTGGAAGTTCGACGTGCTGCGGTCGTAGTAGACGGAGCCCGTCTGCACGTCCTTCTCGTAGATGGGCTCGGTTGTGATCGTGTCGAATTCGAAGTCCGCCGAGGCGCTATGAAAGTTCTTTGAGGAGGCGTCGAGCTTGGCCAGCACCTTCTGCAAATCGTCCGCAGCCCAGAGAGAGCGGACCGGCAACAGGGCGAGAAGAAATGATGCTGCAAAAGCGATGTTTCTAATTTTGGTCACTAACATAATTTCCTTTGGATGCGGGTTCGGTGTCCCGCGTTCATCCCCGGATTTGGCCCCAATATCGGTCGTGCCCAATAAAAATTTCGGCGCAATTTCGACCTAGCGGTGCGCCCAGATCTTCCAGATCACGTTTCCCTGGCTGTCAGTGATCGTAATCCAGCGTTCCACCACGACGGCGTCCCCGGTGACAGGCAGGATTGCCTGGCGCAGGGCCTTCTTCACTACGGAATCCGTCGCACCCGCGGGCACATTCACGTCCGCCGCCTGGACGGTGATAATCATGCCGTGACTGCCGTCGCCTGTCAGCTCGATCGGGTGCAGCAAGCCCGCGCTTGAGGACGCCTTGTCCCCGTAGTTCCACAAATGCGGCGTGATGAAAATGAACAGCAGAATCAGCGTCACCATCACGTCGTAGTGAAAATTTCCGCGAGGGTAGGTCCAATAGAAATAACTCATCAAAACTTGCTTGACGCTGCGCCTGGGCGCAACGCTCGCCGAGTCAGTATTTAAAGGTCCCATGACAATTTCCTCAACTAACTGGCCCGGTGCACGATCCGGTCCATTCCGCCCATCCAGGGCCGCAGCGCCTGGGGAACAACCACTGTTCCATCGGCCTGCTGGTAATTCTCGAGAATCGCCAGCCAAGTGCGGCCCACGGCCAGCCCGCTGCCGTTCAGCGTGTGCACAAACTCCGGCTTCGCCTTGGCGCCGGTTGCCCGGTAGCGAATATTCGCCCGCCGCGCCTGAAAACCTTCAAAGTTGGAGCAGGACGAGATCTCGCGGTAAAGCTGCTGGCCAGGAAGCCAAACTTCCAGATCGAATGTCTTTGCGGCGGAGAAACCGGTGTCGCCCGTGCACAACAGCATGCGCCGGTAGGGCAGTTCGAGCGCCTCGAGAATCTCCTCGGCGTCGCGCGTCAGCTTTTCGTGCTCCGCATCGGCCTCTTCCGGCTTCGCAAACTTCACCAGCTCCACCTTTTGAAACTGGTGTTGCCGGATGATGCCGCGCGTATCCTTGCCCGCCGCGCCGGCTTCCGCCCGGAAGCACGGCGTGTAGGCCGTGAGCAGAATCGGGAGCTTGGCTTCGTCGAGAATTTCGTCGCGATAGAGATTGGTCACCGGCACTTCCGCCGTGGGAATCAGCCAGTGGTCGTTGTCTTTGAACTCGCCTCGCGCCACAGCTTCAGCATCCGCATCCGAGCACCTAAATAAATCTTCTGCAAATTTCGGCAACTGGCCGGTTCCGAACAGAGACTTCGAGTTCACCATGAACGGCGGCAGCACTTCGGTGTACCCGTGCTTCTGCGTGTGCATGTCGAGCATGAAGTTGATGAGCGCTCGCTCAAGCCGCGCTCCGGCGCCCATGTACACGGCAAAACGCGCCCCGGAAAGCTTGGCGGCCCGCTCCTGGTCAAGAATCCCCAGTGCTTCGCCGATTTCCCAATGGGGTTTTGGCTCAAAATCGAAGGTTTTCTTCTCGCCCCAGGTCTTGACGGTCTGGTTGTCGGCCTCGGAGGTCCCGACGGGGACTTCATCCCTGGTCAGGTTCGGAATCCGCGCCAGCGAAAGCCGCATCTCCTCGTCCAGGCGGGCAGCGGTCTGGTCGAGCTCGTCCAACCGGTCTTTGAGCTGGCGGGTTTCGTCCATCACCGCCGAAGCGTCGAGGCCGGCTTTCTTCATGGTCCCAACACGCTGGCTCAGCTCGTTGCGTTGCGCCTTCAGGCGTTCTGAGGTCGTAATCGCCTCACGCCGATTCTGGTCAAGCGCACGGAAATCGCCCAGCAACGCCGCAGGGTCAGCGCCGCGCGCACGCAGTTTGGCCTCAATTACTTCCAAGTTGTTTCTGACAAACCCCAGATCGAGCATGGCTTTACCAGTTTACCCGACCCGGCGGGGTCCTATGCTGAGCTGGTGAGCCGGACCGCGGAGTTCCTCTACTCGCCTCATTCCACAAGGGGAATCGATCCTGTCAACATTCGTACCCCCTTTTCCACTCCAGAGCCGATTTGTCACTCCGGTGTTTGCTCACGTTCCCGTACCATCGATTAGAAGGGGCATCCCGGGAAACGGCGATCCTTTGCGGTTCTGGAAAACGAAAACGCGGCAAATGCCATCTCACTCTATGGCACATGCCACCTAAAGTATGTGGAGGCTGTTTATGTTAGGGAACTGCTGTCTGTCCTCGTATGTGAAGCGCGCTTCCGTGTCTCAGCTCCTGTGTTTCGGTCTGGCCATCCCGACCGCGCTGCTCACGGTAAACACGCTTGCTGCTCAGGATCACCGCCAGGGCGAGTTCCAGGACCAGGCCTCGAGCCAGACCGCTGCCCGCGGCGTTCCTTATGACTGGAGCCACCGCCACCTGATCTTTTCCCATCCAGGGACGGCCGAGGACGCACTGAAGAAGGGCACCTACGACCACTGGTTCCAGACTGTCAACGACTCTCGTTTCCAGCAGCAGCAGGTGCGGCGCCATCACAACCAAGACCCCAATGCCTGGCAAAGGGAATTTGGCCGTCGCCGCGAAAAGGAATACGGCGGACTGTGGGGCCAGTCGCTCGGCAGCAATACGGCTGCCGTGGGCGCCGGCATGTACCCGGCAAAATTCTCTTTTGACAGCGATAACTTGAACTGCGCTAACGCCACCGAGCCGGATTACGTGGTCTACAACACCAGCGTGGCGCCGTCCGCAGCGCAAGCCAGCGTCATTGCCTTCGACAACATCTACACCACTACCTGCACCCCTTCGAATGCGGTCCCGACGGTCTACTGGTCCTACAACACCGGAGGAACGGTTTCCACATCGGTCGTCCTTTCCGAGGACGGCTGGCAGGCTGCGTTTGTGCAGACCGTAGGCACGAAAGCGAGTCTCGTGCTTCTCAAGTACAGGGCCAGTGAGGGTACCTCGGCAACCAGTGCGGTCACGCCCGGCAACGTGCAAACCTGCACCAGCACCACCGGTTCGTGCGCTACGCAGGCTGGCGCCTATGCGACTTGCAGAACCACTAACACAACGTCGTGCGAGCTTGAACTGCAATTTTCCAATGTTGGCGGAGCCACGCCGAACGACACCAACTCGCCGCCTTTCTACGACTACAAATCCGACACCATGTGGGTGGGCGACGATAGCGGGTACCTGCACAAGTTCACCGGCGTCTTCAAGAGTACGGCGACGGAAGTGACCACAGGCGGATGGCCCATCCAGGTCAGTACCAAAGCTTCGCCTATCCTCACAGGCGCAGTCTATGACAGTGGCGCGTCAGGGCTCATTTTCGTCAACGACGCAACCGGCTATCTTTACTCGATTAGCGCCGCCAGCCCGACAGGCTCCGTCCTGGCCTCAACGCAGATGGAGTGTGGCGTCGGCTTCAAAGATCCGCCCGTCGTGGATTCGACCACGGAGTATATTTACGACTTTATCGCCTATGGCTGCGATGGCACGCACAACAGCTACATCAACCGGTTTGCAGCCGGCACCTCGGTTGCCAACCCCGGCTACGGCACTCCTCTGAGTTTTGCAAATGGCGGCGCAAACAACCCAAACACCGGTGTCGCTCGAGTGGGCACGTTTGACGATACCTATTACTCGGGTAACGGCACGACCGGCAATATCTACGATTGCGTGGACGGAAGGATCTACAAGGTTCCAGTCGCTCTGGGCTCTGTGGCCACATTCAGTACGCCGGTCACGACTGTCGGCAGCGCCGCAAACTGTTCAGCGATCACGGAGTTTTATGGCACCTCCGCAACCACCACGGTCGGTACCGGCGGCATTGGCGGCGGCAACGGAAATACCACTTTGCCTGTAACCTCCACCACAGGGTTTACGGCCGGGCCTACCGGCACCACCTATTACATCCAGATCGAGTCTGAAATTCTTGGCCTCACCACCGTCAATACCGGACCTTCCACCTTAACCGTGACTCGCGGCGCATTGGGCACGACCAGGGCAGCGCATAATGCCGGCGTAGCCGTGAACGAAATTCATGACTGGCTTTTCCTAAGTGTTCTCGCCGGTGGCAATGCTACCGTGTGCACCGGCTCCTGCGTGTACAACTACGACATTCTAGGAGGCACCGCCACGGGCACCCCCGCTGCCGGTTTGCAGGTGGTGGGTGGCACCAGCGGCATCTCGGTTGACAACTCGGCGCTGAACGGCGGATCGCAGGTTTACTTCAGCTTTGGAGCGTCTGCGACAGGCACCATCAAGTGCCCCAACCCGAGTGGCGCTTCCAGCGGCGGTTGCGCTGTGCAGGCGACCCAACTGGGCTTGAACTAAGAAACTGAAGTCCGGGTTCCCCATCCTTGCCGATTTTTCTCCGGCAAGGGTGGGATCGACCCAACTTCCCCTTCTGAATTTCCCAGCCCCTTTGGTGCCCTCCCATTCCGCGAGACACCCATTCACACAGTTGACGCCGAATCCCTTGAAGCCGCATCTACAAAGAAGAGGGGTTAGCATTGACCGAAACGAAGACAAGCGCGACCACTCCGTTGGCGACCAGCGGGGCTCCGCCGCAGAAGAACCCCGTTCTGCAAGGACGTCGGCCCCAGGTTGTCATCGTCGGCGGCGGCTTCGGGGGAATCCATGCGGCACTGAGCCTGGCTCAACTGCCGGTGGATGTGACGGTGCTGGACCGGCGCAATTATCACCTGTTTCAGCCGCTGCTTTACCAGGTGGCTCTTGCCGTGTTGTCGCCGGCGGATATTGCGCAGCCGATTCGAACCATCCTGAAGAACCAGCAGAACACTGAAGTGCTGATGGACGAGGTGACGGGGATGGATGTGGCCCATCGGACCCTCACCCTCGCCAGCGGCTCCCAGGTTGGATACGACTACCTGGTGCTGGCAACGGGCTCGTCGCACTCGTACTTTGGCAAGGAGGAATGGGCTCCGCAGGCTCCGGGCCTGAAGACGATTGAAGACGCCACCGAGATTCGCCGGCGAGTTCTGCTTGCGTTTGAGCTGGCGGAGCGGCAGAAGGTGGAACATGGATGGCATCCGCCGCTGAATTTTGTGATTGTGGGCGGAGGGCCAACTGGCGTGGAACTGGCGGGCGCCATCAGCGACATTGCGCAGCTCTACATGCGCAAAGATTTTCGGCACATCGATCCGGCAAAGTCGCGCGTGATTCTGCTGGAAGGGTCGCCGCGCGTGCTGGCTGCTTATCCGCCGGATCTTTCGGCCAAGGCCGAGGACTCACTCAAGGAACTTGGCGTGGAAGTGCACACGGGCACGCAGGTGACGGGCATTGGTCCGGGATGGGTTGAGGCCAAGGGGATCGGCGTGAACGGGCGAATCGACGCTGCGGTAACGTTGTGGGCTGCCGGTGTGCAGGCATCGCCGCTGGGTAAGATGCTGGGCGCGCCGCTCGACAAGCGCGGATGCGTGATTGTGGATGACCGGCTCAATCCGCCGGGTATGCCGGAGATTTTTATTCTTGGCGACCTGGCCCACTTTGAGCAGGACGGCCACCAGGTTCCCGGAGTGGCGCAGCCGGCCATGCAGATGGGCGACCACGTAGGCAAAATGCTGAAGGCGGATCTCGCAGGCGAGAAGCGGCCGCCGTTTCGCTATTTCGACAAGGGTGACATGGCGACCATTGGCCGTTTGTCCGCTGTCGCCAAGGTGGAATGGCCGTTCAAGGCGCACATGAGCGGGTTTCCCGCGTGGGTCACCTGGCTCACGGTTCACATTTTCTTCCTGATCGGCTTCCGCAGCCGAGTGTCGGTGTTTGCGGCATGGGTTTGGACGTATTTCACGTTCCGCGGTGGAGCGCGGCTGATTACCGGCGACCAGAGGCTGCCGGGGTGGCAGGACCAGATCGACGCGGGCAAAGACAAGAGCAAGGTCAGCTAGCCGCGATGCTGTAGCATCCACCTATGATTGCGGGCGTTTCGTGGGTATGGTGGGCTGGGTTTCACGCGGTGGTGGTGCTGTTGCTGGTTGCAGACTGGCAGCTTAACCGGCTCGCCACACGCCATGCGCAGACCTTTGCCTGGCTGGCAACAGCGGCTCTCGTCGTCATCGCGTTCGGCTTTGCCGGCTGGATTGCCTATGCCCAGGGCCATCAGCCAGCGCTCGAGTTTGTTGCCGGGTACACGATCGAAACGTCGCTCAGTATCGACAACCTTTTCGTGTTCATGGTGCTGTTTCAGGGGTTCCGCATAAGCCCGCAGCGCCAGCACTCGGCCCTGCTCTGGGGCGTTGGCGGAGCTATCGTGTTGCGCGGGATCTTTATCGCGCTCGGCGTCACGCTGATCCAGCGGTTCGAATGGGTCACGTGGATCTTCGGGTTGTTTCTGCTTTACGCGGCGTGGCGGTTGTTGACGGCGGGTTCTGCGCGCAATGCTATTCCTGACTGGATAAGAAAACTGCAGCCGGCCAAGGGGTCGCTGCTGCCGGTGATTTTGGCGGTGGAAGTTACGGATCTGCTTTTTGCGATGGATTCGATTCCGGCTGTGCTTGCTGTTTCGCACAATCCCTTTGTGGTGTACACGTCGAACCTGGCAGCGGTGCTGGGACTGCGGTCGCTCTACATGGCGATGTCGACGCTGCTAGATCGGTTCCGGTACCTGCACTACGGACTCGCGGCGCTGCTGGGATTTGTTGCGCTCAAGATGCTGGCGGCGCGCTGGCTCCAGGTTCCGATCACTCTGTCGCTGGCCATCATTGGCGCAATACTGGCGATATGCGCAGTGGCGTCATGGATAGGGAGAGACGGGGGAACGAGGGTTTAGGGGTTAGAAAAAAACTTCCGGGTTGAATGGGTTGCTGTCCCAGGTGCCCAGGGGCGAGGCACCTGGGGCACCCGGCTACACAATCACAGGGACAAAGTTGACCGTCCATGGTTCCCTTGGTCCCTTGGTCCCTGTTTTTACGCGAACGCCAGGTTGATGTTCTCAATTGCCTCGTCGATCTCAGCGGGTTTTTTTGTTCCCACTGTCACTGCATCGACGCCGGCGTTTCTGAAGGCGAAGCGCATCGCGGCCTTGCGGTCGTCGCGGTTTGTGAAGCGGCCCTCGCCTACGAGCTTCATGCTGATGACGCCTTTGCCGGCCGACTTTGCCTCGCCGACGTGCTGCACCACTTCGTTGACGTTGCCCAGACCGTCGCCTTCGGGCTGCTCCATATCCATGCGCGTGCCATTGTGATTCATGCGGATCATGCCGATCTGCAGCCACTTCGCGCCAGGAACCTGGCGCAGGGCGGGCAGACCGTGCACGCTGGCGCCGTGCGTGCGCACCGCCTGCTTGTGCTCGTTTTCCAGAATCACATCCTGCCACTGGACGGTTTCGCTCACCCAGGTTGGAGACCTCTGCACGTGAAGCAGCATGATGTCGAAGTAGTCCGTCTGCGCTGTCCTGCGCAGCTCGTCGATCTTGGTTTGCGGGTCTTTGCCGTCGCCGGTCGTCACCTTCGTCATGAGGCGGTAGTTCTCGCGCGGAATTCCTTTGAGCGCGACGCCCAGCATCTCGTGCATGCCGGCGTAGGATTCCGAAGTCTCAAAGAAGCGGATGCCGCTGTCGTAGGCGTGACGCACCAGCGTCGTGAAGGCGTCCTGCCCAAGCTCGCGCTGCACGCGCCCGCCGTACGTGCCTGTTCCAAAAGCCAGCCGCGTTACGTTCACGCCCGACCGTCCCAGCGTCACCCAATCTGTGGCCTTGCCGGCTTCCGCGCGCAGCGGTAAACCGGAGATTCCGGCAAGCGCGCCGGCTGCCGCACCGGTCTTCAAAAATTGTCGCCTGGAAATGGCTTTCATGGAACCTCCATGGGCTGACCGAGGGGCGGCCAGTTGGCGGAAGATTACCACAATCCGCGATAAAGCCGCATCCACCATGTGCCGTAGCGCTAACGCTGCCGGGAGCGATGGCTGGCGCCCCTTTGTTCTGCGCCTCTCTGATAGCCTCGAACTTGATGTCACGGGCTGAAGAAGTTGATTTTCTTGTCATGGGAGCCGGCGTGGCCGGCCTTCGCGCCGCTGTTGAGCTGGCGCATTACGGAGAAGTCCTCGTCGTCACCAAGGAATCGCTCTCCGAATCCAATACCCACTACGCCCAGGGCGGAATCGCCGTCTCTACGGAAAGCGACGAGGACATCACCCTTCATCTGGAAGACACCATCCGGGCGGGCGACGGGCTTGTGTATCGCCCTGCTGCGGAGGCGCTCGTTTCCGAAGGGCCTCTTCGCGTAGCTGAGCTGATTGAGTGGGGGGCGCGGTTTGATGCCGAGGCCGGAGAATTGCTGCGCACCCGCGAAGGCGCACACTCGCTGGCACGCATTCTTCACGCGGGCGGCGACGCTACGGGCGCTGAGATCAGCCGCTCGCTGGTGGCGCATGCGCGTGCGCAAAAGCGCATTCGCTTTGCCGAGTGGACGATGGTTACGGGGCTTGTTACTGAGGCGGGCCGCGTGGTTGGGGCGTATCTGGTGGATGTGCACGAAACGCGGCAGGGCGCAGTTCATCGCGTTGCCGCACGTGCCGTTCTCAGTGCAGCCGGCGGAGCAGGGCAGGTCTACAGTGACACCACCAATCCCGCTGTGGCCACCGGGGATGGTATCGCCCTCGCTGCAAGCGCCGGGGCCGAACTGGCCGACATGGAGTTTTACCAGTTCCATCCCACGGCGCTTTCACTGCCGGGTGCGCCG
>Ga0302320_10010730_pt1 | contig 19487 bp, 18 predicted proteins | sample Bog_T0_3_FD_202130 | JGI IMG/M metagenome (GOLD analysis project Ga0302320, IMG submission 202130) | Peat permafrost microbial communities from Stordalen Mire near Abisko, Sweden - Bog_T0_3 | ecosystem: Environmental > Terrestrial > Soil > Wetlands > Peat | place: Sweden: Abisko, Stordalen Mire... | reverse complement strand
GACGGCTTACACGTAAATACAGGTGCTTAGGCGGTATTCCGTGCGCGGTTAAGTCGTTGAAAGTAAAGGTTAGATGCAGATTGACACGGAAGAGGTCGCTGGTTCGAATCCAGTCGTGCCATAAATCATTAGAGATCAATGACGAACCCTACCGGCCTCTGCGGCAGAGCCGCTCCTCGACTCCCTGCCCACAGTCAATATCCTGTGGCAGGCCGACGATCATAGAGCGAGTTCAGGCGGGTCCCTTCAGTTAATCACTGGTCAGAAGATTGTAGGCCTGGTTGATAGCCGCGGTTTGTTCGGTCGCGAAGAGCCGCATTTCTTCGCTCCCTCGTTCAAGCCGGTCAGGGTGCCACTGGCTTACCTTTCGGTGGTACGCCGCCTTGATCTGCCTTCGCGAGCTGACGACCGTCACTCCCAGAATCTGGCACGCATCGAGCTCTGTCATGGGACCAGTCGTGTATCGGCCTCGTCCCCCGGCTGCAACCGTGTCGCCATCTTCTGAAACAGGTCCACGGGCCCGCGCTATGTCCTCCGGGTATGGCTGCGAGCAGTCGGCGCCCCAATCTCCCAGGATTGTTGTGGGGGGGCAGGAATCCAGCTCTGTTCGCCCAACAAACTCCCGCATCGGAGTACCGGGCCCGCGGTTCTCGATATCGCGGGAAACCACGTCCTCAGTTCTCGGCCCTGGCTGATCCTTCCGTCGTTGCATGAATCTCTCGACCGCTACTGGCATACCGAGGGTCCAGCTCTCTACAAAGAAGATAGGGTCGGGTTCGGCATCGTCTCCCAGCAGGCGCTGAAAGCCGTCGACAAATTCCCAGGGCTGCATCGGCCGGTTCGGATCTTCCGATACCTTGCCGTGGCTGCTTGCCGTCGAACTTGTTTGCGAGCCGCGATCCACATCGACTTTGCGTTCCATTTTTTCCCTCCGCACGAGTGGTGCGCACCGCTTTGGTGTCGTATCTAAAGACCGTATCTCGACTATGCAAGCGCAACTCTTCCATCGGCATTTACATGGATTTGTTCCATTCGCTCTTAAAAGCTGCGCGTGTTCCTGATGCTGTTTGGGCGCGCAAAGCAGACGAGAGGCCCCGCCCTGGTCGAGGCGCGGTCCGAACCATGATTATTGAGGTTTTTCGGCTCGTCTGGCGTGCCGAGTCTTAGCTCGCGGATTCTTTTCGTGTGGAGCCCACCAGATGACCATTCATGGTGGAGTGGACGCTCTCCGCGCCCATCGAGCCTGCGGAAGGATCTGACTTTGCGGCTTTCGAGAAGCCCACCAGCAGCTTCTGGAATTCCTCCAACGGCACCGGGCGACTGAAAAGAAAACCCTGAATTGAGTGGCATCCAAGACGAGCAAGTGATTCCAGTTGCTCCTCGGTCTCCACGCCCTCGGCTATCACCGAAAGACCCATTGCACGCCCCATCGAGATGATGGCCTCGGCAATGGCGCCGCTGCATGCATCCACCAGAATGTCTCTGACAAACGACCTGTCGATCTTCAATTGGTCGAGTGGCAAGCGCTTGAGGTACGACAAAGACGAATATCCAGTGCCGAAATCATCGAGAGAGAATTTCAGCCCGTAGGCATTCAGGTCCCGCATCTTGGCGGTAACCTCTTCTATATCGTGTACCAGCGTGCTCTCGGTGAGCTCTAGTCTGAGTCTGTGCGGATTTGCCCCTGTCCGATTGATCGCGGTCAGCACCTGCGCCACAAAGTCCGGCTGCAAGAACTGCCGGGCACTTATGTTCACTGCGATGGGAATATCCGCTGTTTCATGGCGACCCGCCCAAGCCGCAATTTGCAAGCATGCAGTTTCGATAACCCAGCTTCCAAGCGGCAAAATCAGCCCTCTTTCTTCAGCAAAGGCGATGAAGTCGCCTGGCGCCAGGATGCCGCGACTGGGGTGATTCCAGCGGATGAGAGCCTCGGCCCCAATTACACGGCCGCGCTCCACCTGAGGCTGATAGTAGAGTAGAAATTCCCTCTGCTTGATTGCTTTTCGCAGGTCAATCTCGAGTGCAGCTCGGTCATTGACAGCAGCCTGCAGAGAAGGCGCAAAGAGGCGCATCGTGTTTCGGCCCGCTGCCTTCGCTTGATAGAGGGCAATATCAACCTGCTTGAGCACCTCATCGCTGGAGCTCGGACACTCCTTGAAGACAGTGATTCCAATACTTGAAGTGCAGCGGATCTCGTGATCGGCGAGCCGATAGGGCTGACCAACCGCTTCGAGTATCCTTTCCGCAATCGTGTTCGCCTGTGCCGCCGCGTCTTTTGGATCCTCGCTCAGTTCGGCGAGCAGGACTACAAACTCATCGCCCCCGAATCGCGCCACAATCTCCGCCTCGCGAAGGCAGCCAACCAGCCGGAGGGCAACCTCTTGCAGGAACAGGTCGCCAGATTGATGCCCCAGAGTGTCGTTGAGCAACTTGAAATCGTCAAGATCAACCAGCAACAATGCTCGGCAATTGACTTTGCGGGCGCTGGCTTCGAGAGAGTATTGCAACTCGTCCAACAGCAGGCGGCGGTTGGGCAAGCGGGTGAGCGGGTCATAGAAGGCCAGCCTTCTGATCTCATCTTCCGCGGCCCTTGCGCTTGAAATGTCTTTCATCACGCAAACGACACAGGGAACACCCTCAAGCTCAATCTCGGAAGCTGACATGAGTACCCATGTCAGCTCACCGTTTTTCTTCCTGATTTGTGTCTTGAGATCCCTCAGGTCTGAATTCTGGTTCAACCCTTTCGCCAAATCGGCCTGAATTCTTGCATCCACCCAGATCGCGGTTTCAGCCGATGTTTTACCGATCACATCTTGATGCTTCCATCCGGTCAGATCGAGGAACGCCTTGTTGACATCGATGAATTCCCCATCGCTAAGGCGACTGATTGTGACAGAGTCCAGGCTTGTTTGGAATACAGTGCGGTATCGCGCTTCGCTGGTTTGGAGTGCTCGCGTAGCGTCCGCCAGCCTTTCTTCCCCCAGCTTGTAGGTATTGATGTCTTCGACCAACGCGACACAGTGATGAGAGCTCCCCCCATCGTCCCGGCGGATCGATGCAGTGAGCTTGACCCAGGTGAGCGTACCATTCTTCCGGGAGAGGCGCTTCTCAAAAACTGCAACCCTTGCCGGACTCCCGGATCTCTTGTCGGGAACCATGTGGCTCTCAATGCTCTCTCCAGGTTCCACGATCTGGCTGAGGGTCAGTTTCCTGGCCTCATCAAGGGGATACCCGATGATCTCGGCAAAGCGCGCGTTGCAGCTCAGAACCTGGCCTTCCAGTGAGATGTGAATGATTCCGGTCTCGGCGTGCTTCACTGCGTGGATCACGGAGTCGTCGATATCCCTTATCGGTCTCCTTGGACTACCAGGTGCGTGTGACTGATTGCGTCTCGTCATATTCCGAATCGTGAGGACAATCGAGGTCACATTGCCCGCTGAATCCCTGATCGGTGTGGAACTCATCGAAAGATGATTGGCTCGGCCATCCTTTTGAAAGGCGAAGCCGTTACACCATTCTGTGGAAACGCTTTGCAGCCCTGCTTCGCTTGAAGGAACCAGTTCGTGCTGCAACTCTGTTGGCAGGAAACTAGATAGGAGTTTGCCGACCACGTCTTCAGGGGAATGCCCCGTAATCGCTGTAAACGCGAGATCCACGAACTGGATCACCCCGTCCGAGCCGGCAATAACAATGGCGTTGGCAACATGCTCCACAGCCCCAATCAGGGCCACGGGCTCATCAGCTTCACTTGCCGAGCGCACAACTCACCTCGATCCGGGGACAATTCACCCAAACAATATCGGCAAGCATGCGGGTTTAATTTAATGTTCTCTAACAATCCGGGCGATTCCCATGGTTTCTAGGGCCAATCGATCGCCTTTATGTGACTCCAAATTGTTCTCCAGAGGAAAGCCTGTGCCGCCAGGAACTGGATTTGGAGCAATTTGCGCTCGATCTCTTCGGATCGCTATCCAACCACCGTCCCTATGTGATCCCTTTCCGCTGGTTGGCCATTTAATGACAGACTCTGAATCTTGGTAATCAAGTCTTCCCTCCGATAAGGCTTCGCTATGAAGCGATCTTGCACCACTTCCTTTCCGGAGGCGACGAGGGCCACTTCAGAGAAACCGGAAGAGAAAAGTATCTTGATGTCCGGCTTCAACTTGCTGGCCTCATTGGCAAGTTCTATCCCGTTGATTCCGCGAGTCAGAATGATGTCAGTGAAAAGAACCCCAAACGACGGGTCGGTCCGAAGTGTATCCAGGGCGTCCTGAGCATTGGTTGCAATCTTAGCTTCGTACCCGGCATTGCTCAGTACCCGGTGTGCCGATTTCGCCAGCTCGCCGTTATCTTCGACTACCAGGATCCTCGGAAGTTTGGCTTTAATTTGTTTCGGCTTTTGAACATCGTTCCCTTGCTCAGCCGTTGCGCGAGGAAGATAAAGATAAACAGTGGTGCCGTGCCCAGGCTCGCTGTAGATGCGCACGTTGCCTCCGGATTGCTTCACAAAACCGAAGACCATGCTGAGTCCGAGCCCCGTGCCCTCGCCCTGCGCCTTGGTCGTAAAGAAGGGATCGAATGCCCGTTCCGCGGTCTCCTTCGACATGCCTTTTCCCGAATCGGTTACGGCAATCATGATGTACTCGCCAGCGCTCAGGTCGGCGAACTGACGGACATAGAATTCGTCGAGCAACGTGTTCTTGGTTTGAATGACCAGACGGCCGCCATTAGGCATCGCATCACGGGCATTGGTTGCCAGATTCACCAAGGCTGTTTCCAGTTGCACCGGGTCGGCGACTGCAGCCCACACCTCCGGTTCCATTTCCAGAATGATTTCGATGTCTTCGCTCAGCGACCTTGCCAGCAGATTGATCGTGCTCTGAACCAGTTCATTCACCATAATCCGCTGCGGGACGAGGTTCTGCTTTCGAGAAAAAGCCAGCAACTGTTTGACGAGGTCGGCGCCGTGGACGCCTGCATTCAGAGCCATGTCACTCAGTTCGCGATCTTCCGATCCAAGCGGCAGCCTCTGCTGCAATAGCTCGAGATTGCAGATGATGATGCTGAGAAGATTATTGAAATCGTGTGCAATGCCGCCGGTAAGCTGGCCGACTGATTCCATTTTCTGCGACTGGCGCAACTGCTGTGCGATTTTCTTCCGCTCGCTGATGTCGTCGACGAGAAATAGGAAGCCCGAACTGCCTTCGCTCGCATCGTTAAACGCCGTGGAACTCAGACTGATATCGACGATTCCGCCATCTTTCCTTCTTTGGCGAGCCTCGAAGTTCCTCAATTCGCGATGATTGGCTTTTCCTGGAGCATCGAAACTCATCACGGAATCGTCTTGCGGAGTGTCGGGTTGAATCAGATCCCCAATCATCTTTCCAATTGCATCGCTGGCCGAATATCCATAGATTCTCTCCGCAGCCCGGTTCCACCGAACCACTAGGCCATCTTGCGCGGTAGTGATAATCCCATGAGGAGACGCATCGAATATGGCTCGCAATGCCTCATTCTTGCTCACAAGGTCTCGTGCCGCACGAGCTCGCTCTTCCGCAATCACTCCCTGTCTTTGGCTTTCGCGGAGAGCCTCGGCGATGTGAACGCGCTCGCTCACATCTCGAATTGCAACAACTGCAAGAACTGAATCGCCTCTTCGATAGGGGCTCACACTGAGTTCGACCGGAAATTCCGAGCCATCTGATCGCCTTGCAAAAAGATCCCTGTCCAGTCCTATCTTTCTCAAGGTTGGAGAGCTGAAATAGCTTTCAATGTGCTTCTCGTGAGAAGCCATGTAGTTCACCGGCATCAGGCATGCAACCGACTGCCCCTTGAGTTGGTCCTGCTGGTACCCAAACAGTCGGCAGGTGTATTCGTTTACAAGGACAATGATTCCCTGCGAGTTCACAAGCACCATGGGATCGGGAACTACGCTGAATACCTTTTCAATCGCTTCAAGACTGGGCATGGTCACGTCCTGTCGATGCGTTGCTTTCCGGATTTTTGTAATGCAATGCCGAAACGAATTGTGCATGCCTCTCAAGCCGCGGTCTGGGTTCATATCGAGGCGCCGTTCACCGGGGTAATGTCGTCCAACTCAATCTCTACGTCCCTTGGAAGGAATCGCATGGAAACTCTGTCGGTTCGATCATTGGAATGAGCCTGGCCTTGATGTTTTGAACTTGACCCGGAAGCTGCCAGGGAACTGAAGTGGAATACTCCGCAATCGCTCTCCGGATTGAGCGAATGCCAAAAAATAATTCCGCTGTTGCCATTGATCGCCGGTTGAGTGGAATGAATGGCGGGCGAACGCACTAAGATAGTCGGATTCCAGTCCTTGATCCCTGAATGAAACTGAGGGCCAGTCAAATCCAATACTGCCCTCCATTGGTTCGCATCGAGTTCGATCGAAGCAGGACTTGCGTCCTCACCGATCGTGAAAATAGGCCGTTTAGAAGGCACTCTTTCTCCCCAGAATTTCCCTGCAACCGTCTTCGATTGCCACACGTTTCGTCCCGAACCCTGGCTAACGATCCAGCACCCTGGAAAGCAATAACCTGCTTTCGTTCAGGTCACCCGACTGGCACTTTGCCCCCTGACCGCGCCAAGTTGAAATGCATGCTGAATTTCAAGGGTGATTATATGCACAAATCCATGCGCCGAGGGGTCGTTTTGTTGAATCAAAGGAAACTTCATCGGACGAAGCCGTGAATCCTTGAGCTAAAAGAAAATCCAGTAGCTATAACACTAAAGAGCTATTCTTAAATTCGCGAGGTGAAGTTGCTTTCAAGCTTGGCAGCAAAAACGTTTAACTTGGGCGGTTAGAGCGGTTCAAGCACAATAACCTGATCGAATAATTGGTGGCGCGCCCTGCACAACTTTCACCATGCAAAGCGCAGTTGGACCTATTTTGCGAGCAAGCAAGGGAACCCAGCTCATCAATAGCTCGGAGTATGCCGTTCCTCGCATCGTAAGACGGAGAAGCAATAAGCGATATTCCCCGAACACTGGTTCTAAGGGATCTTCGATGCCGGATGATTGAAATTGGACAAAATTACAATATCAACGCGTCTGTTCATTTTGCGTCCTTCTGGTGTGTCGTTGGATGCAGCAGGACGATACTCGGCATAACCCGCAACTGACATCCGCTTTGGATCGAAGCCGGACTCATCGGTCAGCATCTTGCCCACCGCCAATGCTCGGGCGGTCGATAGATCCAAGTTGGAACTGAAGGACGCATTGTGGATGGGCACGTTGTCGGAGTGTCCTTCCACGCGCATATCGAGGCCGTATTGCATGAGCACGAATGCAATACGTTTAATCTTGCCTTCCGCTCCCGGCAAGAGCCGCGCTTCTCCACTGTCAAAGAACCCAAGCTCATGAAGGCTGATCACGAAACCTTCCGGTGTCGTTCTCATCTCAACTTCTTGCCGCTCGATCTCCTTGCCGAGTGCCTTGGTCAGTTTCTCGTGCAGGTCAGCTACATCGATTCCGGTATTACCGGGAATGTTGCTGATCTCGCCGCCGGAATTCCCAATGGGGCTCAGTTCCTTGGCTGAATTCGGCGCATCCGTGAATGGTACTTCCGGAGCGCTCTTATTGCTTGGAAGGGAGCCCATTTGCTGGAACCCATCCTTGACTGCTTTGGACACGCGTTCGACTGATCTCTTGTCGCGGTAGGACGACGCGAACAGTACAACGAAGAGAGCAAACATCAGGGTCATGAAGTCTGCATAGGACACGAGCCAGCGCTCAGACTGCGCTGCCTCCTCTTCATGCGCGTACTTCTTCATATCGCCACCGCGTTATCTCTTGCTGGCCTATCGCTCGCTACCGCCTTCTTCCGCCCCACATAGACAGCAAGCTTCGCCTGAAGAACTTTGGGTGTTGTTCGATCCACAATGGAAATCACCCCGTCAAGGATGAGTTCGCGAAGCACCTGTCTCCTCCGCATCAATATCTTGATCCTGCCCGCGCAAGGGAGAAAGAAAATGTTCGCCGAACCCACTCCATAGATGGTTGCCACAAATGCAACTGCAATGCCCTTCCCAACCTCATTGATGTTTTCCAACCGCTGCATGACTTGAATGAGTCCGATTACTGCGCCGAGAATTCCGATGGTGGGTGCAAAGCCCCCTGCAGCTTCGAATACCTTTGGGATGAGTGCCTCATCGTCAACTGCCCTTTCCATCTCAAGTTCCATAGCCGCACGCAATTCGGGTGCACGCGCGCCATCGATTGCAAGCATCAGTGCTTTCTTGAAGAACGGGTCTTTGATCGACTCCAGGTCCGAATCCAGCGATAGAATTCCACTCTTGCGCGCCTTGCCGGCGTAGCGCGTGATGTCTGCAATCAGATGCGGGCCTGGATCTTCAGCCCGAATAAAAACGTCCTTCAAGTGACGTGCCGCTTGGATCACAACTGGAAATTGAAATTGCACCATCACTGCGCCCAGGGTACCTCCAAACACAATCATGGCCGCAGTGGGTTGCAGCAATTGGCCGAGTTTGCCGCCGTCTAGGTATAAGCCGGCAGCAATCCCCAAGAGCGCAATCACAATTCCGCCCAGTGTCCCCTTGTTCACAACCTGCTCCCTTCCGCTTGCATGACAGGAGCAACCTGCTGTCCGCCACGCGCTGTTTCTGGCCCAGGGCAGACGGCGATCGACAGCGTTCCCAGCTGGCTCCGCGCAACAAAGGGGTCACTACCGTGTTCCGGATACTGGCGAACCTCGCGGGCGCTCATGGGTCTCCTTCTGCTGCGATAACCGACACTTCTGCAGGACGCCCACCAAACGCGGTGATCCGGAGCCGTCGCAATGCAATGGAACTGCAGAATCAATATCGGCAAGGATGACCAAACATGTCAGGTTATCCCGCAAGTTGGCGGCGGAGACCTGCCCGAGCTAGCTTTTCATCGATGTGCTTCGAGGTAAACGGCTTCATCAGGTAGTCATCGGCCCCTGCGATCAAGGCACTCTGAAACTCTCGAATTCCCGGCTCAACCGCGGTCAACATGATGATGAGCGCCTCGCTGGCAGCCCTCTTCCGCAAACAACCGATGAATTCCAGGCAGTCGATTTCGCGCGGAACCCAATCCACCAGCACAACCTCTGGTGAAGCCAATTTGTGCAGAACATCCAAGGCATGGCGACCATCAGGCGCTTCTGCTACCGCGAACCCCCGCATCGATAGCAGACGGCGCAAGACCGACCTCATTGTCTTAGACTTCTCCACCACCAGAGCGTTCATGCGTCCCTCGTTCAGAAATGTGTTGGTTAACTTAAGAAGTGGCAGTCCCATCGCTTCCAACCTCCCGTTGCGTGAATCAGGCGGATTGCGAAAATGGAATTCTCTCAGCGTTGGTGAGAGGTGATTGCACGGTTGACGATTCAGGCTGGTCTACCTGCATCCCTGCGTCGCTGTCTGGCGCCCTGAGTGGTGAGCCATCGAGTTGCTGCCATGAGGTCCTCACATGCAACACCATCTCAATCTGGGTCTCAAGCAACTTTGACGACTTGGTAACCGCGGCTTCCATCATTTTTGCGCGCAGATAAGCGTAAAACCGGGCAAGCGCCTGTGCCGGCTCTCCGCCGTTTTTCAGGTCAAGCCAGCTCTCCAACTGTCCGAGTACCTGCGCTGCATGATTCAGTTCCCTGCAGCGCGTCTCAATATCGTTAGCCCGCATGGCAGCTGCGGCTCGTCGCAGATCGCCCGCCAATGTGTCGAAGAGGGCAATCATCAATCCAATGGTGCTTGCGCCCTCAATGGCCGATCTCCGATAGGACATTCCTGTTTCTGTTAGCGTCATCCGTTGCTGCTTCCGTTGGAGTTGAAGCCCAACTCCGAGTTGAGTTGCTGCATCTCTTGAGGCAGTTGCTGCAAGGCGACTTCTGCCGATGTGTAGTCTGCGGTTAGCACGGTTTGCTGGCTGGCGATGTAGTTTGTCTCAAAATCGCTGATCTCTGAAGTCAGACTCGAGTTCTCAGCGCTGATGCTGTTCAGGTCTACAGTAAAGGCCCCTGTACCTGGCTCCGTGTAGGTGTTCAAGGCGTTGTACATCGAGTTTGCAAAGCCATTCAGGGACGCGCCCTCAAAGAAGCTTTGAACATCGCCTGGGTTGTTGGTCAGTGCGTTATCCAGGGTGGTTGAGTCGACACTGAGGGTTCCATCCGAATTCTCGGTGATGCCAAGGTCGTTCAAGCTTGAGACCGTTGTCGTTCCCGATGCCGGCGTATACACATAGTTCAGCGCCTGCTCAAGCGAGCTCTGCAGGTTCACAAGGGTTGGATCGGAAGCGAGCGCACCTTGCGAGGTAGTGGTGGTGCCGCTCGAATTTGTGCTGCTGGTTAGGTTGAATTGCGAAGTGACCATCCCGATTGCTGTGTTGTAGTCCGTAACCAACTGGTTGATCGCTGTTGAGACCTGGGAAGCGTCTGAAGCTATTGTCAGGTCGATTGGCACACCGGGGGCCGCGCCGAGAAGGTTCAACGTTACCCCGCTGATGGCTCCCGTCACCGTGTTGCTCGCGCTGTTAATTGGCACACCGTCAACCGTCAGGGACGCATCTGTGCCCGCAACGGCCTGAGTAAACCCAAAGCTGGGCTCGTTGATTGTGAAGGGCGTCGTGCCGTCGGTACTGGTCAGGGTCAGATTTGTACCGTTCGCATCGCTGCCTGCAGTCGCCGTAACCCCGATGCCAAGGCCATTGATCGCTGTGGCAAGTTGCGCATACGTCTCCCCGGAGGTTGTAGCGATCGTGGTTGGAGTTCCGCCGACCGTCAACGTCACGCTGTTGGCGCCAAGCGTGTCGCCCGTCGGTATATCGGGTGAGGTCCACGAAGTGCCCGTGTAGTTTGGCGAGGTAATTGAGAAGTCATTGGCGGCGCCGGAGGTGTTTGAAAGAATCGCCAGCCTCGAACCAGTCGAGTCGCTGACGACCGTAGCGGACACTCCGAGAGCGGCGCCATTGATAGCGGTTGCCAGATCGTTCAGCGTGTCGCCTGGATTCCCGGTGCCTGTCGCAAATGTTGCGGTCGCGCCCCCTGCCATTGTGATCGTCATTGACGATGCCGGCAACGTTGAAGTCGGGCTGGACTCTTCATCCGAATACCAGGATGCTGTTGCCGCCAGGTTATTGATTTCGACCGTATGTGTCCCAGAGGCGGTTCCCGTTGCCGCAGTTGCCGTCAGATCGCTACTCGAAGACGTCACCGTCCGAGCCGCCAGGGGCCCGGTGAGCGTGTTCAGCGCCTGGAGATCGTTTTCAACGGCTGATGTCGCCGTTTGAAGAGAATTGAGTGCCGATGTCTGGGTGCTAAGCGTCGTTTGGTCGGCCTGCCAAAGCCGTTCCGGCGCGCGGTCAGCGTAGATCGCCGCCGCCACCGCGGAGGTGACGTCGATCCCGGGGGTACTTGCTCCGGAACTCGCGGCCAGGATCGAACTGATGTTGATCGCCGGCGTGGTCGAAGTAGTCGACGACAGAAGCGAGTTGACTGCGGATGTGGAGCTCATAGCCTCTACCTGCATTCCGGGAAGGCGCCATGCGTAAAACGCCTACCCATGGATCTGGGTCAGCGACCCCGACACCTTAGAGTGGGCGCAAAATATTTCAAACGTTAAGCCATTCATGGTGAAGCATGAGATGGTGCGCTGTTACCGCACCACCTCACGCCTCGGGTTGACTGTTGCGTTGAATTACTGGACCAGTTTCAGGACTGCCTGCTGGGCCTGGTTGGACTGTTGCAGGGCTGCCATGCCGGTGGACTGCAGCACGTTGTACTGGGTCATGTTGGCCACGGTCTTGCCGATATCGGCGTTCTGAACGCTGTTTGCCGCGCTCTGCAGATTCGTGACCTGGTTGGCCATGTTGTCAGTGGCTGCAGTGAGCCGGTTGACTGAAGCTCCGATTTGGCCACGTTGCAACGCAATGTTGCCAACCGCCGCCGTGATCGCTGTGAGGGCGGCTGTCGCGTTGGTGGTGCTGGTCAAGCTGGTCGTGTTCAGGCTCAACGCCGTTGACGAAAGCGCATCGATTGTCGTGGTGATCGTTGTGTTTGCTGCGCCCGTGGTCACGCCGTCGCCGAGGTACACGGTGCTACTGTCGTTTGTGGATGCGGGAACCATCGGTCCAAGCACAGCGTCGTTCGTCGAAACTTGGATCCCCTGTGTGCCGCTCTCAGCGATGACGTCTTGCCCGGAGGTAATCGCTGCGGTGACTGTCGAATTCAATGTGCCTTCCGTCACTGCCGCAGCGATCGCCGCGTTTAATGTTGCAATTGTGGAAGACCCAGTCGCCTTGTAGACAAACGTGCCGCCTGTGGCCGCATCCGTAATGGTTGTGATTGAGCCGCTGGTTAGAGCGGTTGTCGTTGCCAGCCCCGCCTGGGTCGAGCTGAAGCTGACCGGCGCGTTGGAAGAGAAAACGTTCGTGCCGTTAAAGTTGGTTGCTTGCCCAATCTGGTTGATTTCAGAAAGGATGTCGCCATATTCGGTGTTCAGCGCCGTGCCCTGGTCGGTCGTCAGGCCACCGTTCGAGGCCTCCGTCGCCAGGGTTACTGCGCGGTTGAGAAGTGTCGTGACCTGCGACAAAGCGCCATCCGCGGTCTGCAGTAGGCCAATTCCGTTGTTGGCGTTCTGCTGAGACTGCGTGAGGGCCGCAATGTTCGCATTCAGTCCGCTGGCAATCGACAATCCTGCCGCATCGTCCGAACCGGAATTGATCTTCATGCCGGTTGAAAGCTGAGTCAGGGTCTTTTGCAGGTTCATTTGCGTATTGGACAATGCATTCTCCGCCGTCAAGGAGGAGATGTTGTTCAGGACTGAGAGTGCCATTGGATGAAGCTCCTTTTTTGCCCTTTTACGCCTGCACTCGGCATTTTTTGTGGGGCCTGCTTTGAGGCGCCGGATGGTCGAGATGGCGGTCGTCTTGGACAAACATCCTATCGGCCACCTCAATTCCGGATTTCAATGCAAATGATGACTTTGGTTACAGATCTAAGTAGTTTTTGAATTTTAGTTACACACTTTAGTGGGAGACTGCATGCCGAGAGACTTGGAACCTGGATTCGAGTCAATTACTTCCTTTCGCGCAAAGCGGAAATCAACTTTGACGCGGCTGAACAAGCCGAACTCTATAACTGCGCACACTCTCCGCGAAAGGAAGCTTCATATACGCAGATAGCCTCAATTGGCGGTGTGAGACTTAATGGGGGGACATCCTCAAACGCATCGCCGAGCGAATTGCCGATGGGCCTCATGCATTGGCGCACGAGCTCCGTCGGCGACTACGGCATTTTCACTTTTAGTGTTTGCGGAATCCATGCGGCCGAGTGGCTTTTGCCCTCCGGGGTTCCCAGCAACAGGCCCCGTTGCTGGGGTGGAAGTAAAAGCCACCTTTCAAGCAGATGCAATGTCAGCACGTGAAGTGAAGATACCCTATGCTGTTGGCGGTTCGAGGTAGTTAAGCAGGCTTTGCGGCAGAACCTTGGCAGCAGAAGCCAGAACAGCGTCGTTTTGTGTTTCAGCCTGAGTCAGATTTGTTGCTGCATCCGCCATGTTGATTCCGATGAGCGATGTCTGCTGGGATGATAACGTGACCGTCTCCTGACTGAGATAACTATCCTGAGAGTTCAGTTGGCTGATCGTGTTATCAAGTGGCACTCGCTGCTGGTTTACATAGTTGAGTGCCGTTGTGATTCCATTTGCAGCCGTACTTATTTGTGCGGAGGTGCCGCTTTGTAATGCTGTGATCAAATTGTTAAGCGAGCCGATCACGTTCGGCCCGGACAAAAATAGTTGGTTTCCAGGCAAATTCGACGCGACATTCATTGAGCCGCCAATCTGCACTTCATTCACATTGCTGTTTCCAACGTATGCATACGAATTAGCAACAGCGCTTGCAGGTACGGCGGTCATGGCCCCGAGAGCCGAGTCGTTCGAGCTTACGACGATGCCGGCGGTGCTCGAGTTCGTTCCGATCGCCAGTTGGCCCGAACTATTGATGGTTGCGGTCGTGCCGGCCGAAAGTGTGCCCGCTGTAGCGGCATTGGCAATCGCAGTCGCAAGCGAGCCAATAGTGTCGCCTGCCGTCGCCTTATAGACAAACGTTTCGCCAGTCGTTGCATCGCTGATCGTTGTGACCGAGCCCGGAGTCAGAGCCGTTGTGGTAGACAACGGACTACCTGCTGACCCGTTTGCCGAGGTGTAGGTGGTTGAAGCAGCCACGAAGGGCGGTGTGCTACTTGCCGACCCACCGAAGACATACGTTCCCTCGTATTCTGTGTTCGCCTGCGAAATCACGCTCGCGAGAACACCTTGCACCTGTGAGGCAATGGCTTGCCGATCGGTTGCGGAGCTGGTCCCGGTGGCGCCCTCGGTGCCAAGCGTAACAACGGTGTTTAGCGAAGTGACTACGGAGCTGATTGCCGAGTCCGCTGTCTGCATCTGGGGGAGCATAGAGTTCACATTGCTTGTGTATTGGTCAACATTCGCCGAAGCCGCGAGCGAGATCACCATAGTCGCCGCCGCCGCAGGATCATCGGAGGGCTGGTTAACACGCTGGCCAGTAGACACCTGTTGCAATGCGGTGTTGAGAGCCTGCTGGCTCTGTTGCATTGCGTATTCCATGTTGGGAACCATGCTGGTGACTCGCATCTGTACCCTCCTTTCCGCAGCCCTCGGCCGCACCGCTATTTACTCTGCTCCGGCCGTACCCATGCTCAGTGTTACCGTGAAGAGTGCTTGAATGGTCGTGACCACTCGAGCCGCGGCTTCGTACGCTTGCTGGTACGTAATCAAATTGGCTGATTCCTCATCGATCGACACGCCTGAAACGGAATTGAGTTGGTTGTTGAGTTGCGTCAAGCTCGCACTGGTTGCCGTGGATTCCGCCTGGGCGTTGGACGCAAGACTTCCGACCTGGTAGACGAGGCTTGAATAAGCATCGGCCGGAGTCTGGCCGGAAGGAAGCTCGTTGGCCTGCACCGCACTAAAGTTGGCAAGATTCCCGTTGCTTCCTGCCGTTCCATCGGAGCTGGCTGCTACCGAGGCTGGATCTGAGATCGCCATACTTATCGAACCCGCCGAGCCTGCAACCGTGCTGGGAATATTGAAGAAGGGCTGGCCGGCTTTACCGTTTTGGTCGTACCCGCTCGCCTGCGCCGCATTGAACGCGGTCGCAAACTGATTGGCCAGTGTGTCCAGTTGGCTCAGGAGGCCCGGTATCGTCTGATCTTGCGTTTGAATGGTGCCGCCAAGATCCCCACTTGTCAGAGATGCCGTGATGTTATTGCCGTTCTGGTCGACAACCTGCAACAACCCACCGCTCCCAGTTTGTGTCTGCAATGTGTAACTCTGGTTGCCAACGACAAGCGCGGTTCCGTTTCCAGTCGTAAGCGTCACGCCATTGTTTGTCTGAGTTACCGACACGTTGGTAAGGGCCGAAAGCTTCAAAACAAGCTGGTTCTGTTGATCCTCAAGCGTCCCGCCATCCTGCCCGAGCGCCTCAAGGTTGGCGATCTTTGGGTTCAAAGCCGCAATCTGCTGCGTGAGCTGATTGATCTGGCTCACATCCTGTGTCACCTGGGTATTGAGCCCAGTCTGCTGCTGCGTCAAAGTCGTTGAAGCTGAGTTGAATGCCGTGGCAAGGTTTTGCCCGGCTGTCAGCACGTTCTGACGCGCTGCAGAGCTGCTTGGATTGGTCGACAGACTGGAAAGACTTGAGAACAAGGCCGACATCTGCGTACCGATATCGTTTGTCGATGTTGTAAAGATTGGCTGTATCTGCTGCAACTGAGCGAGCTGCGCGTTTGCACCGCTTTGGGCCTGTGTTTCCTGCTGGATCTGCGTCTGCACCAGCTCGTCCCGCACGCTTTGATACCCTTCGAGAACAACCCCGCCGCCTACAGTAAGGTTGCCGTCCGTGATCGGCGTAGCCTCTTGCAGCACAGCCTCCTGGCGCGTGTAGCCTGGAGTGTTGGCGTTTGCAATGTTGTTGTTTGTTGCCTGCAGCGCGCCCGTGGCGGCGTCCAGCGACTGAACGGCAATCGAGAGTGAAGAACCTAAAGAGGCCATCGCTTACATCTCGCAAGACCAGGTCTGATACTTCAACCTGGGACCGCGAGCCTCCTGGATTTGTCCGGCGTGGCTTCTGCAAAGTGAAGAGAGCAACGCAACCGTCCTGCTGGAATGCTTCAGAAGCGCCGCGTACTGCAGGTTCAATTCAAGAATGGAGCGGCGTGTCGTTCGGATCTTTTGTTCGACCTCTGTATCGATACCCGGCAAGGGAAGCTGGTTTGCTGAGCGGATGTCATCGCTGACTCTATTCACCATGGTTGCCAGGCTGGCGCAAAGCATCTCTTGGTTGGCGACGCTCTCTTGAAGTTTTGGCAAGGCATTGGCGGCAATTGCGTCCATGGCAACGGAAATCTCGCACGCCAGTGCCTGCAACTGCCTTAGGTACGCGGCGGCAAGATGATTGCGTGTCGAGACTGCTTCGTCTTTCATCTCCGTGCCCTTCTGCCAAAAACTCTACCTATGGGCCAACGAAGCCGTGCAATCCTCGTTAGTGCCCATCTACATCTCTCCACTGCCGATCATGGCATCGGCAATTCCTTTTGCGTCAACTTGGTATTCACCACTGTTGACAGACTGGCGAAGAGCATCCACCTTGTCCTGACGAATCGCAGGGGTGTTCAACGCCTGACTTGTCAAAGACTGGACCGATAGGCTATCGCTTTGGAGTGTAGTCCGGTCTTCCGTTGCATCTTGCACACCGCCTACACTGCCGTTCGATACCTGCTTCGGCCCGCGGTCACTTGGCAGCTGATTCACCGTTGGGCTGTTCACTTCAATCTTCATTGCAACTTCTCCTGTCTCAACGGTACAGCTATCGGCCCTTTCCACCAAAAATTTCAATCGGCCGATCATTTTGTCGATAACAGTTGGTTTGCCTTCCTCGAACTCTTCATTTGCTGGGGAGCGCAGCGCCTTTCGCTGCCGATGCGGCTCTTGCATCCTCAGCCTTATGAAGTTGCTTTGAAATCATGGCGGCGATCCCGATGCCGCCCGACGCCGTCATCGAACTCCCTAGTGACTGCATTGCGATCCCCTGAAACTGTTCCTTGCCCGAGTCCGCATCGTCATCTTCATCCGCGCCCGGCAATGACCCGAAACTCTGTTCAGCCTGTGACATCCAGCTCCCGAGGAGAATCGATTCGAAATCCTTCGCCGATTTTTCAATCTTCGCGTCCACCGTCGAGGATGCAGACTGCCGGATGACCGCGTCCTCTCTGCTGGCCAGCGGCCCATTGACCATGCTTGAGATAGTTCCAAGCCCCTGAATATCCGACATCAGAGCACCTCCAGGTCGGCGTCTAGCCCGCCGGCGGCTTTAATCGCCTGCAAAATCGAAATGATGTCGTGTGAGGTGGCGCCGATCGCATGCAATCCCTTGATCAGCTCGTCTACGTTTGCTCCCTCTTCGAGTTGGATCGACTGGGCGGGCGCATCGCCGACATTCAGCCTTGTCTCCGTAATATCCTCCGGCTTGCCACCCGACCGCGGCCCTGGCTCCGTAATCACATGGGTTGTCTGTATATCGATGCTAAGACTTCCGTGGATCACCGAAACCGGAGAAAGCCTGACATTGCCGCCCATTACGATAGTGCCAGTTCGTTCGTTCACGACGACTTTGGCCGGAGAACTAAAACTGATCGAAAGATTTTGAACACGCGAAATCAGAATCGGCACAGAGGGAGCGCCGCTGTCGGCCACACTGACGTCGACTCGACGGCTGTCAATTGCGGCGGCGACCGGCTTCCCGAATTCCTTGTTGATTGCATCCGCTATATCGCGCGCAGCCGTAAAATCGGAATTCAGCAGCAAGAGAGAGACAACTCGGAATTGACTCAAGTTGACTGCCGCGTCGCGTTCAACCATGCCGCCTTCGGCAATCCTGCCTACTGTCAGATGATTTACGGTTCTTACATTGCCGCCCGCGCCTTGGGAGTAGCCACCTATCACCAAAGGGCCTTGCGCCTCGGCATAAACCTCTCCATTGGCCGCTCGAAGGGAGGTTAGCAGCAGCACTCCACCCGCAATGCTTTGGGCATCGCCGACTGTCGATACCGTAACATCGATCTTCATGCCCGGCCTTGCGAACGCCGGCAGGGTTGCCGTCACAAACACAGCGGCTACATCTTTAACGACGACCACGCCAGGAGAAATCTGCACCCCCATCCGTTGCATCGTATTTGCCAAAGTCTGTACGGTGAAAAACGTCTGCTGCGTGTCGCCTGTACGGGTCAGACCAATCACGAGACCATATCCGACCAGTTGGTTGTCGCGCACACCCTGGATCTGCGTCACGTCGCGAATCAAAACCTTCCGGTCAACCTCTGACGCGATAAGGGACAGCGAAGCAAGATTCAACATGATCGCGAGCAGGAAGAAGCGCGTGAGCCAACCATGCCGGCCACCTAGCCCCAATCCGCGCCACACACCACTCAAAAGTTCAACAGCCATAGGATTGCCTTTGTGATGAAGTTGGGTGGACGCACTCCGTCAGAGATGATTCCCTTGCCCTTCATTTCGATCTCAAGATTGCTGAGTGCCGACGAAGGTACTGTGTTGTTGGGGCCAATGTCGCCAGGTCGTATCATTCCCCGTACGACTACGTTCTCGTGCTGGTTGTTCATGAAGATCTGCCGTTCAGCCTCGACAACCAGATTTCCGTTGGGAAGGACCGCAATCACCTGGCCCGTCAAACTCGTCTGGAAGAGAGTATTGGAGGCAGTCGATCCTTGGCCCTTGAGCGCCGATGAAGAATTCGCCGATAGCAAGGGATTCGTCGCCGCGGGGGCCTTGCCAAGCACGCCCGTTATCGCGGAAGTGGTCGTAAACGATCTCTCGCTGTCAACAGTGCCAGACTGGGTGGCCGTAGTTTGAACAGCTACCTGAATGGTGATGGTGTCATTCAGATGCGTCGCCTTGTAGTCGACAGAAAAGTCGCTGAGAGGGCCCTGCGCTGTCCACAAGCTCCCTACGGTGCTTCCATCGTTGCCCGCGACGTATCTCTGCTGTAAGTGTTGAATGTATTCGAGGCGAAGTTGCTCGGGAGTTTTCTGCTTCCCTTTCAATGGGTTTGAGGCAATCGCGAACGTCGAAAGCACACCGAGCAGCGCGAATACGGAAGTTTGTCTGATGAATCCGGATGCCAAATGCATTTTAGAAACTCCTCTTTAGCAAGTTGGCACTGACAACTTCGCCCACGTAGATCTGTTTGTGATCGGGACTTGCGACATGAATTTTGTGCCCCGCGATGCCGTTCTCAAGACTTATGACGGCAACTTGAATGCGTGCGCGATTGTCGTCCATCACCAGCGTGGCGCGAGTGCCGGCCCGCATGGTAATCGCTTCGATTGGATTGAATGCCGAACTCCGAGCCGGAGCAGTGGCCGCAGCCGCCTTGGTCCCGTCTCCGTC
>Ga0302320_10010729_pt1 | contig 19487 bp, 19 predicted proteins | sample Bog_T0_3_FD_202130 | JGI IMG/M metagenome (GOLD analysis project Ga0302320, IMG submission 202130) | Peat permafrost microbial communities from Stordalen Mire near Abisko, Sweden - Bog_T0_3 | ecosystem: Environmental > Terrestrial > Soil > Wetlands > Peat | place: Sweden: Abisko, Stordalen Mire... | reverse complement strand
ATCGAAGACCGCGTGCGCGCTATGCCTGTATTCCGTCATTTCCCTTATTGTCGGAGATCGGAATGGGCTGCTGAAAGCTGACCGCCTAAAAGGCGGTGGGATTAGACCGGGCGGCCGGAGCTAAAATGTTATTTTATGACCCAGTAGTACTAGTGAGTATAGGGGATTCAACTTAGATAGTATTAGCTTCGTTATTGTACCGGTTTGGTCATCGGCGCTTCCAGTGATCGGCCAGTGCGGCGAGCTTGTCATCCATCGTGGGCTGCGGCTTTGGCGGGGGCGGAGCGGATTTCTTATGCTGTGGCTGCGCGCGTGGCTCGGGTTTCGTTTTCATCGACAGCGCGATTCGTTTTGTCTTCGTATCGGCGCTGAGCACGTGGACCTGCACGATTTGCCCTACCTTCACCACGTCGCCCGGTTCTTTGATGTAGCGATTGGAAAGTTCGCTGATGTGAACGAGGCCGTCCTGGTGGACTCCGACATCGACGAAGGCGCCGAACTTTGTCACATTGGTAACAACGCCTTCAAGAGTCATGCCGGTTTGCAGATCGGCGATCTCCTTCACGTTGTCTTTGAATGCGGGAGCGAGGAATTTGTCGCGCGGGTCGCGGCCAGGTTTGCGGAGCTCTTCGAGAATGTCGTTCAGCGTGTAAACGCCCGCCGCAAGAGCCTTCTTATCTACTTTGTCGAGGAGTGCCGGCTCGGCCATGAGTTGAGTGACGGGAACGTGGAGGCTCTGCGCGATTTGTTCGACGACGGGGTAAGATTCGGGATGAACCGCGCTTCTATCGAGCGGCTGATCGCCATTGCGAATTCGCAGGAAGCCGGCGGCCTGTTCGAAAGTCTTCGGCCCGATACCCGGCACGGCGTTGAGTTGTACGCGTGAACGGAAGCGGCCATGTTCGTTGCGGAATTCAACGATCTTCAGCGCGGTGCGCTCGGTGATTCCCGCGACGTAACGCAGCAGTGCCCAGGACGCCGTGTTGAGATCGACACCGACGCGATTGACGCAGCTTTCGATCACCGCTTCGAGCGACTTGTTGAGATGATTCTGATCGACATCGTGCTGGTACTGGCCGACGCCGATGGATTTCGGATCGAGCTTGACGAGTTCGGCGAGCGGATCCTGTAAACGGCGCGCGATGGAGATTGCGCCGCGGACGGTGAGATCGAGATCCGGAAATTCCTGGCGGGCGATATCGGAAGCGGAGTAAATGGATGCGCCGGATTCGTTGACGGTCACGGCGAAAATCGAAGTGAGTCCTTCCTTCTTGAAGAAGTCGCGGACGAAGGCGTCGGTTTCGCGCGAGGCAGTGCCGTTACCGATGGCGATGGCGCGCACGTTGTGTTTTTCGATGAGCGACTTGAGAATTCGTTCGGCGCCGGCGACGTCGTTTTTCGGCTGGAAGGGATAGATGACGTCGTGGCCGAGGAATTTGCCGGTATCGTCGACGACGGCGATCTTGCAGCCGGTGCGAATGCCGGGGTCGAGTCCGAGAACGGCGAGCTGGCCGGCGGGCGGGGAAAGCAGCAGGTTCTGCAGATTGTCGCGGAAGACGGCGATGGCGTCGGTATCGGCGCGCTGCTTGAGCTCGAGGCGGACTTCGGAGGTGATGGAAGTGTTGAGCAGGCGCTTCCAGGAGTCTTCGATCGCGAGGTTGAGGTGCGGGGTCCAGTCGCCGGTTTGTTTGTGAACTTTGGCGCGGATGAGATCGAGCGCGCGCTGCGGCTCCAGTTCGATGACGAAGTAGAGGACGCCGCAAGTTTCGCCGCGGCGGATGGCGAGCATACGATGCGAGGGGATCTGTTTGACCGGCTCGCGGTAATCGTAGTACATGGTGAACTTCTGCTCTTCGTCGGGCGCGTCGGTTATTTTTTTGCTGACGATCACGCCTTCATCGAACATGGTGCGGCGGAGGAGCTGGCGGATATCGGCATTGTCGGCGATGGTTTCGGCGACGATGTGACGGGCGCCTTCGAGAGCTTCTTCCGCGCTGGCAACGCCTTTTTCTGCGTCGACGAAAGTTGCGGCGAAGGCTTCGAGCGGGCTCGCGGCGGGTTCCTGATTCCAGAGATATAAGGCGAGCGGTTCGAGGCCTTTTTCGCGGGCGATCATGGCCTTGGTGCGGCGCTTGGGCTTGTAGGGAAGATAGAGATCTTCGAGCTCGCTCTTTTCGATAGTTTTATCGATGCGGGCCTTCAGGTCGTCGGTGAGCTTGCCTTGCTCGGCGATGGAAGCGAGGATGGTTTCCTTGCGGGATACGAGTTCGCGGAAGTATGCAAGCTTCTCTTCGATGGCGCGGATCTGCACTTCGTCGAGATTGCCGGTGACTTCCTTGCGATAGCGGGCGATGAAGGGGACGGTGCCGCCTTCATCGAGGAGTTCGATGGTGGCTACCAGGCCTTTTAGGGGGAGCTGGAGGGTTTTGGCTATGTGGAGGAGGAGATCGGGAGAAAGGGATTGGAGTTCGGGCATGCAGGGAACGATTTATTAGTTTAACGTGGGCTGGTTTCCGTTCATTCCATCAAGGGTACTCCGCGTCAGAAATATTGACTTAGTGTCCCAAATATGGGAGCATCAGGTGTGAAGGTCATTGGCGAGGTGGCGATTGTGAAATTTGCAAAAAAACACGCATTCTCACGCAAGCCGCTGGCGCGTTTTCTGGGAGTCGCCCGCGCAGCGAACTGGCGGCATTTTCCGGACGTTCGCACGTCATTCCCCTCCGCCGATTATGCGCCGTTGACGGGAACCATCATCTTCGATATTGGAGGGAACAAATACCGGCTTACGGCCCGCGCCGATTTTGACGAGCAGCTACTATTTATTCAGCAGGTCCTCACTCACGAGGAATACGACAGGTAAAATTTCTGATGCCAACCGCAACCTATGAACAACTATTGGCCGAGACGCTGCCTGCCCGCATCGAGAGCGACGAGCAGTACCGGCAACTCGGCGAACGTCTGGGCGATCTGATTGGCAAAGGCCGCGCCCGGTCGGCAGATGAGACGAAACTCATGCGCCTGCTGGTGCTTCTTGTCGAGGATTACGATCGGCGCAATGCTATGCCGCCCGACGACAGTACGCCGGCCGAACTGCTTCAGTTCCTTGTAGAGCACTCCGGTAAAACGACCGCCGATTTGATCCCGGTGTTCGGACAGCGCAGCCATGTGTATGAAGCACTGAAGGGGCGGCGGTTGATCAGCGCGGATCAGGCGCGTAAGCTGGGCAAGGTATTCGGCGTCAGTCCCGGACTGTTCGTCCGTTAAAGGCTTGCAATCGGCCGGGGGCGGCACGGCCGCGGCGGCAGGCGCCCGGCGCCGTGTGCGTGCGTTGAAAACTCAGGACTTGTTAGAATGGCGCGCGAGCATTTTTCACTTTTTATTCGGTACTTGACATGGGCCGCGCAGCTGCTATCATCTTTTTGAAGTTCTCGTTTCTCAAAAAGAAATGGAGAACTACGTGGAAAAGCTCAACGCTGTTTATACCTTCCTGGAGATACTCCTTCTCCGCACCGGGGCGCTCGCTCTCTTGGCTATCTACGTCTTCAAGCAGGTTAGGAAGCATTGGAGGCAGCCCTAAGCTCCGCTTTCCACCGGCTTTCTACGGCACATTGGCCATATGTTAGACCGGGAGCCTCTGGGTTGGCGAGATGAACAGCGGGGAAATAATTCAGATGGTCAGTTGGAAAGACCGAGTGCTGCAAACCTTCAAGCCGGAACCATGGGAAGCCGCGGACGATGGGCAATCGAAACGTACAAATACACTGAGCCGTCCGCTTCTAAAGTCCGCGCAAGACAGGGATGGTAAACAAGGACCAGCTACGCGAGGCCATTGAAGCCTTCTTCCGAAGACACAACGAGCACACCAAACCGTTCCGCTGGCGGAAGCGCGAGGTCAGGCCTCCACGTTGCCATGTTGCACCTCGGCCCCCGCTGCGCGCAGAGTGGCGGCGCCGCACTCCGACCGCGTCAACCCCAGCACACTGTGCCCTGCTTGGATCAAATCCGGCACAAGCTGCGAACCGATATTGGCCACAGCGTCGGCGGTATTTTGCCATCGGGCAATTCTCTACTCCAGTTCGAAAGCGACCACCTCGAGTATCGGCGCCAGCCCGCTCAGCAGTGTGCGAACCCCGAGCGCTGGCGGCGCAAGGCGAGGCAGTTTCCGCACAAAGTAGCGGCTGCTCGTAACCGTCATCATCAGATTGAGCGCTCCCATCAGGTCCGCCGGGGCGCTGACGATCTGCGCGTTTGTCATGTCGCCCTGTCTCGTCAGTCCGACGACGCGCCAGGCGAACAACCCGGTCGCGCCCGCGCTGACGACAATGGAAAAGAAGTCGCCCCACGATCTGCCCACCTCGGGCCCTGGACTGGCCCGCAACGCCAGCACGAGCAGCACTACATCCATCCCGATGGCGAGACTGGCAAGCGCGGGCTGAAACCAAACCGCGTCCAGCAGAAATTCCTCGAACGGATTTACGGAGTGGCGCTCCTGGCGCGTGTTTCAACCGCGGCAGAGCCATGCCAAAGATCATCACCAGCCGGGCCGAGATTGAAAATGCCGAATTCAAGTACATCCCCAGTTTGGCTTCCTCGTTCACGACCGCGCCCCAGCCGCCAGCTCTGTAAGACACCAGGCGGGCATGCGCCACAAGCGCTCCGCTGTAGGTGCCGCACACCGCGAATGAACAGTAGGTCCATATGCCACCGGCCTTCACGCCGCAGGCGACTTTTTCCGGTTTGGGGTCCGTCAGCAGTTCGGTCCCTCTTACCAGTTCAGTTCCCTGACCGGCGGCGTGGCGCGGTTGCGCGCGCAGGAAACTCCATGGATCGCCCGCCTTCAGGTCATTCGTCAATGTGCGCAGGCAACCAGCGTCGGCAGCGAAAGTAGTAGAGGTTTCCCGGTGACCGACGACATCTCCACCAACTCCGTGACCATGTCCGACGTTCATCTCACCTCATCCCAGACCGTGCAGACCTTTCGCGCGTCTTTCTTCCGGACCGTTTTTCTGGACGGTCAAGCCGTCAACCATACTCCCGGCAGCAGCCTCGGGTTCGACTACGCGCCTACTCTCGGACTCAACGAGGGCGTTCCCTATTTGATCGTCAGCGGCTACGCCTCGCTCGGCAATCCGATCACCGGCCCCCAAAACACCTATCAGAACGACTATTCGGGCTCCTACTCGATTGCCATGACCCGTGGTAAACATAACCTGAAATTCGGCGTCGACCTCGAACGTCAACAGATCAATGCGCTCTTTGGCATTGCCACCAATGGCTTTTTTGTGTTCGCTCCTGCGCCCGCCAGCGACTCCTTCGCCAGCTTTCTGCTCGGCCAATCCGTACAGTTTTTCCAGGGCGGAGGCCAATTTGACCGCGGCCTGCGCAGGTGGGTCTTCGGCAGTTACGCGCAGGACGAATGGCGCGTCACTTCGCATCTGACTTTGAATTTCGGTCTGCGCTATGGGGTCAACACTCCCTACACCGAAATTCGCAACCGCCTGAACGCCTGGGACCCCGGTCATCAATCCACCGTTTTCCCCAACGCGCCGGAAGGCCTCTTATTTCCCGGCGATCGCGGCGTTCCTGCCGGCATTGCGCCCATCGACTGGAAGGAGTTCATGCCCCGCGTTGGTTTCGCCTGGGATCCTTTCGGAGACGCAAAGACAACCATCCGTTTCGGCTATGGACTCTTTCACGATGGCTTCACCAACGGTACCGGCGGACCCCTGCAGGCTGCCATCAGCGCTCTGCCGTGGACGCAGGCCTACCAACTCGGCGGCCCCGGTTTCAATATTGCTAATCCCTATGCCGGCGGCCCGTCGCCTTTCGGGCTGAATAATTTCGTCCGGCCCGCAACAGTGCTGACCGTCGCTTCCGGCATGCGCCCGCCTTACTCGCAGAACTGGAATATCTCCATTGAGCGCTCGCTCGCGAAAAAGTATCTGCTCGATGTCTGGTATGTCGGCACCAAAGGCACGCATCTGCCGCGATCCATCGAAGCCAATCACACCGTCTTCTCCAATAACAACCAGCGCGAATACTCCACCTGCAATGCCGCGGGTCTATGCAACTACGGTTCGGTTGACATTCTCACCGATATCGCCAACTCAACCTATAACGCGCTGCAGGTCTCTTTTTCGCGGCAATACTCGAACGGTCTCCGCTTCACGGCTTCTTATTGCTATTCGAAGAGTCTCGACGATATCTCCACGCTAAACGTCGCCGGCTCCGCCCCCACGTTGGTTGCCGGCGAGAATGATCTCGCGCAGAATCCATTCGATCTCGCCGCCGAGCACGGCCCATCGCTCTTCGACGCCACGCATCGCTTCGTCTTCAGCGGAACCTACGCTCTGCCGCAATGGAAGAATGCCGCGAAGCCCGCTGCCATGCTCCTGAACGGATGGCAGGCCAATATCATCGCCACTCTCTCCACCGGTACGCCGTTTACGGTTTACGACAGCGCCGACGTCTCCCAGCAGGGCAGTGCGCCTGAAATCAGCGGCTTCTACTCCAGCAAGCCCAATCTGGTTTCGAATCCCAACCAGAACCAGCCGCATACCGCCAACGAATGGATAAGCCGCGCGTCGTTCCAGCAGCTCAACCCGGTCACGCAGGCCGGCCAGTTCGGCAACGAAGGCCGTAACGTAGTGCGCGGACCCGGCATTGAAGATGTCGATTTCTCGCTCGTCAAGAACTTCAGAGCCACCGAGAAGACGCGCGTGCAGTTCCGCGCCGAGTGGTTCAATCTGCTCAATCACGCAAATTTAGGTTTGCCGGAGAGCGATCTGGAGTCGCCCGCGTTCGGCCAGGTCCTGCAGGCCGGTCCGGCGCGTCAGCTCCAACTCGCCCTCAAGCTGATATTTTGATTTAACAGGAGATCATCGTGCCCCATATTCAGTTACCTGAAGGCTTGCCCGGAATCGTGAGTGGCTTCGCTTTTCGACCGGAGACGGCGAAACCAATGCGCGAACTGGCGGAGGTGTTGCTTCGCGGACCCAGTTCGCTGAGTAGCGGCGAGCGGGAGATGATCGCGATGCTGGTTTCGACCCGGAACGATTGTTATTTCTTGCAGACGAGCCACCGCGCCGCGGCGGCCCACCATATGGGAGGCGATTACGCACTGGTGGATGCGGTGCGATTCGACTATCCGAACGCGCCGGTCAGCCCGAAACCAAAAGCTCTGCTTACCATCGCGGCGGCAGTGCAGAAAGGCGGCAAGAGCGTGACGGCGGAAGACGTCGCGCAGGTGCGAGACTCGGGCGCGACCGATCTTGAAATTCACGACACGGTACTGATCGCAGCGGCGTTCTGTATGTATAACCGCTATGTGGATGGCCTCGCCACGTTCACGCCGACCGATCAGCGGCAATACGATGCAATGGGTGCGCGCATGGCGGCGGAAGGCTACGTGACTGCATAGTTATGCCCATCCTCGATTTTCCGAAGAACGACACTCAGCAGTTGTATCTTCCAGTCGTCGCGTCGCAACAGGAAGGTGGCCGCTATAAGGAGTTGATCGATGCCGCAAAGGCCGCTGGGACGGAGTATTCGAAGATCTGGGATCTGTTCGCGTTCCGGGAGTCGTTTACCGTGCATCTGGCGCAATTCACGCAGGGGGTTCTGAGAAGCTCCGCGTCCCTCGATAGTGCCATGCGCGAACTGATTGCCGCTCTGACGTCGTTTCAGAACGAATGCGGGTTCTGTACGCAAGCTCATGCGGCGGCTGCCGCGGAGTTATTGGGCAGCGAAGCACTGGTATGGAGCGTTCTTCATGATCTGGAATCGTCGCCGCTCGAAGCGAAGGAAAAGGCACTCCTTCGCCTTACTTCAAAGATCATCCGGCGACTGCCAACCATCACTTCCGAAGACATAGAACAAGTGCGTGCCCAGGGCTGGGACGATGAGGCGATCTACTACGCGATTACAACCTGCGCGCTGTTCGATTTTTACAATCGGTGGATCACGGCGACGGGTGTACCGGAAATGTCCGCGGCCCATCGGCTTCAGGGACAGAATCTGGCACAGCGCGGGTACATACGAGAGGAGAAGAAATAGATGGCGCACATTACGTTACCTGAGGGATTTCCAGGCATTCGCGGACCGATGATGTTCCGCCCGGAGACTGCAAAACCGCTCAATGAGCTGGTGGAAGTGCTGTTACGGGGACCGAGTACACTCTCTCAGGGCGAGCGCGAGCTGATCGCGACCTGCGTTTCGGCGCAGAACGACTGCACGTACTGCCAGACAATACACGGCGCTATTGCAGCACATCATCTGAACGGCAACGAGAAGCTTGTTGAATGTGTGAAACTGGATTTCGAGCACGCTGAAATTACGGAGAAACTGAAGGCGCTGCTTGCAATTGCAGCCAAGGTCCAGTTGGGCGGGAAGAACGTGGCGGAGGAAGACGTGGAACGCGCGCGCGCTGGGCGCGACCGATCTGGAGATTCACGATACCGTTCTGATCGCGGCGGTCTTCTGCCTGTGCAACCGCTATGTGGATGGTCTGGCCACGTGGACGCCGGAAGATCCTGACTTTTACCGGCAGCGCGCGGCGATCGTGGCGGAACACGGCTATTCCGCAGCCGCACGGACTCCCGGCGTTCTGGCGGCGCAGATGGTGAAATGACCTCCGAAGTCCCTGTCCTGAACGAACACAGTTTCCGCTATGCCGGATGGCGCGTGGCTCTGGCTGCGTCTGGTTGTGTGTTTGTCAGTTTCGCATCGCTGCTAGTTTTCACTTTCAGCGTTTTTCTGAAACCGTGGACCGGGGAGTTTGGCTGGTCGCGCGAATCGACCTCTCTTGCGTTCGCGATTGCGGCGATGACCGTAGCGCTCTGTTCGCCACCTCTCGGGCTTCCGCTTGATCGGTATCCGGCTCGACGCATCCTGCTGCCGTGCATCACAATCTTCGGCTGCGCCTTTGCATCGCTCTCTTTGATGACGCCGCATATATGGCATCTCTATGCGGTTTTCTTCGTGCTGGGAATTGTGGGCAACGGAACCGCGCAACTCGCTTCGTCGCGCGCGGTGACTACTTGGTTTCACGAGCGGCGCGGCGTGGCGCTGGCTGTGCTGATGACGGGCGGCTCCATTGGGGTGATGATCTGGCCGCCCCTGACTCAGGCGTTGATCGACGCCTTCGGATGGAGAACCGCAGCCGCGGTATTGGGAGCCATTGTGCTGGCGATTGGCGTGCCACTTGGCATTCATGTGAAAGAACGCGGGGGTGCGGTTGTCGCTCGGGAGCACTCCGCATCGGGCGCGTCCGTTGCGGAGGGATTGCGATCGCGCGTGTTCTGGGTCGTTGTAATCGTCCTCTTTTGCGGCTCGTTCAGCCAGAACGGAGCTATCACGCATCTTTCGGCGATGCTCACCGACCGCGGTGTCTCAGCGAGCGGGGCGGCGCTGGCAGCATCCTCGATGGGTGCGACCGCAGTGATCGCCCGTATGACTACCGGCTGGTTGCTCGACCGGTTTTTCGCACCGCGTGTGGCAATGATTTTGCTGCTAATCGCGGCTCTGGGCGCGTTGATTCTGTAGTTTGCACGGACCATGCCAATGGGCGTTGCCGGGGCTTCGCTGATCGGGCTTGGAATGGGGGGCGAAGCCGATGTTACGCCGTGGCTGATCGCGAAATACTTCGGGCTGCGCTCATTTTCGACGCTCTATGCATTGACCTGGACGGCATACGCGATTGCCGGCGCTATCGGCCCCGTGATTATGGGCAAAGCGTTCGATGCGACGGGTTCGTATCAGACACTGCTCATGGAACTTGCGGGATCGACTGCAGTGGCTTCAATGCTATTTCTGCTCGTTCCCGGTTACGCGACTGACGCGGTTCCTGGGAGCAGTTCTATCGTTTCGAATGTCGCTTGATGAGCGTTGCCGGCTGACGAAGACTGAATTGGGGAAATTAACGGCGAATATCACTGGCTTTCTGGACCGCTCCGTCAGCTGTTTATCCCGGTTTTGCGGCCCGGGCTTCCAGCTTCTTAGCAAGTTGAAGTCTTTCCTTGTGATGCGCCCGACGTCCTGGCTAGCGTCAGCGTGGAGGCCTTGCGAAGCCGCGCCGCCGGACCCGTATCGGTTTCACAGCGTGCGTCTCCATCAGTTCGTGATCCTTCCGTTTCAGATCGAAGTGTTTGAGCCGCTTGCCCAGCGCAAAGCAGAACTCCAACTGCTCGAATACCCAGACCTCTTCACTCCCATCATCTTCATGGCGTCCCGCGTCGGGTCGTAGAACGTACACCCGACGCCCGTGAATGTCGGTTAACTAACCGATTTATGTTATTGTCTCTGATGCACCACTCCGCGTACAATAGACGAAACAGATAGTGCATATCTAATGGACCGTACCCGCATAATTTTGTGGTCATTGGTGATCGTCGCGGTCGTTTCCGCACCTCGGCATATGTTCAGGACCGCGTCATTGCACGGTCAAACGGTGAAACCGGCGGACTCGTGTGCGCGCGGATATCTGACGTCCGGTGAATTTGGAAGGGCGAGTATCTTTCACGATGAAAAGTGACCACGCCGCTCTCAAAGATGGCCGCCAAGCCATTGAGAAGGGCAACTATGCCGCTGCTGTGACTGAGCTTCTTCCGCTGGCGCGTAATGGGAACGCATCCGCGCAGTATTGGCTCGCCTGGATGAGCCATCAGGGAAAAGGGCTGCCTGAGAACAAATCCGCGGCTCTGGCCTGGGCTCGCAAGGCGGCGGTGCAGGGAAATGCCGATGCCGAGTTTCTTGTCGGTGTTCTGCATGCACAGGGTCTGGGAGTAGCCCGGGACGATGTGGAAGCGGCCCGCTGGTTCCAAAGAGCCGGTTCGCGGGGAAACTGGTCGGGCCAGATGAAGACGGGTATGTGCCACATGTGCGGTCTGGGGCTGCCGTTGGACTATCTGAAGGCCTATATGTGGTTCGAGCTTGCAGTCGCCCATTCGACTGGCCACGATCAGGTGCTCAATCGCCACCTGAGGGACGTTGTTGCCGCCATGCAACTGACGCCGGAGCAAATCGCGGAAGCGGAACGGCTGGCGCGCAACTGGAAGCCGCAAAAGCCGCCCGGGTCAAACAGTCCCAGGCCCGCGTGAACGGGCGGGTTGCAGGTGTTTCGCGTATGTATTTATCGGACTAATCAACGACTATGGCAACCAAGGGGCGAAGAGATTTTCTTCTTCAGATCGGTGGGGTATCGGGTGACAGCGCGGCGCGCCGCGCGCCCGATCGCCGCGGGAATTCCAGAGCCTCGAACGCTCTGCTTATGCGGCAGATCGCGGCTGTGGTACAGCGCCAAAGGTCAGCGGAAGCCACCATCACAAATGGCGACGAACAGCTTTATCCTAATCTGATCGCCAGTGCTACCAAGGGACTACTGCACTCGCAATTGGGTGAAGTGCAGTTACCTGCCTATCAATCGCTCCTCACTGCCATCAACAGTCAGAAGCACTCGGACGCGGAGAACATCATTATCGGCTACGGGCGGAAGCTTGTGGATCTGGAATCCGGGTTCGCCTACGATCTGGAAGGCGGCGATTCGCATACGTTCACGTCTCTGCCGCCGCCGCCGTTCGCCAGTGCGCAAACCGCCGTTGAGATGGTGGAACTCTACTGGCAGGCGGCTGCCCGCGACGTTCCGTTCGCACAATGGAGTACGGATCCTACGATTGCCGCCGCTGTGGCGGAGATGAACAGCCTGGCGGCTTACCAGGGTTCGCGCGACGCCTCAGGTCAGGTGACGGTTGCCAATGTCTTCCGGGGAACAGCACCGGGTTGTACGGTGGGCCCGTATGTTTCACAGTATCTGCTGCAGACCATCAATTTCGGTTCGACCCCCTGGGAGCAGATGTATCGAACGGGGATGCCCGGAGTCGATTACCTCACCAACTACTCCGAGTGGCTGGTGCTGCAGTCCGGGCTTCCTCCCTACCTTACCGAACAATTCGATCCCGTCTTCCGGTATGTCCACACGGGACGGAACCTGGCGCAGCACGTTCATTACGACTACATCTTTCAGTCGTTGTTCCAGGCTGCTTTGATACTGGGCGCCAACTATCCGGAAACGCTGACGACTGCCAACGTTTCCCAGCTGAGCGCCAGTAATCCCTACAAGACGTCGAAAGTTCAGACGCCTTATGTCAGCTTCGGTCCGGCGCTTTTTCAAAACTGGCTCGGGCGAGTCGCATCTCTTGCTTTGAAGACGATCTGGCACGACAAATGGGCGGTGCATCGCCGACTCCGTCCGGAGTTATATGGGGGACGTGTCTACAACAATCTGCGTGGAGCGACCAGTTACCCCATAAGCCCGATCCTGCTGAACTCCAAAGCCCTGCAGAACGTGGTACCAACGACAGGTGGTCTGCTACCGCAGGCTTACGTGGAGGGATGCCCGCTGCATCCTTCCTACCCCGCGGGCCACGCGGTGGTGGCGGGCGCCTGCGCAACGATTCTGAAGGCGTTGTTTGATGAGACGGCAGTGGTGAACGGCGCGGTGAGTCCGAGCGCCGACGGCTTGTCGCTCATCCCTTACACGGACACGGCGCTGACAATAGGCGGCGAACTCAACAAGCTTGCGTTCAATGTCCCCGTGGCGCGTAACTGGGCAGGAATTCACTGGCGGAGCGACACGGACATGAGCCACATCATCGGGGAGCAGGTAGCCATTTGTTTCCTGCAGGATCAGGTCAATTGCTTCACGGAGACGTTTCCCGGTTTTTCCTTCACCGGGTTCGACGGTACGCCGGTTTCGGTTGTCCCGGGCGGCGGAGCTTATACCGGGCTGAGCAATCTTGCGCCGGGCTATTAAACGATCTTACAGACGAAGTTACCTGAGCATAATCGAGACTCTATGGCAGCCAAAGGACGACGAAAGTTTCTCAAACAAGTGGGCGGCTTAGCGGGCGGGGCCGCGGTAGCAGGCCGGCTATCCGCAAGCCGGGTCGCCTCGGACAGCAACAGGGCCGAGAATGCTTTGATCCTGCGGGAAATTGCGGCGGAATCCGAGGGCGAGAGGCCGGCGGCAAGCACCGCGACAAATAACGACGAAGAGCTTTACCCCAATAAGATCGCCAGCTTTTCCAAGGGATTGCCCCACTCCCAGCTGGGCGAGGTGGACCTGACCGCGTATCATTCGGTACTCACCGCTTTATCCACCCAGAAACATTCGGATGCCGAAAGTATTTTAATCGGCAACGGGAGAAAGCTCGTCAATCTGGAAGGCGCCTTTACCTACGATATGGAAGGTGGCGACTCCCATACGTTCACGGCAGCGCCCGCACCGGCATTTGCCAGCGCGCAGGCGGCGGCCGAGATGGTGGAGCTTTACTGGCAGGCACTGGCGCGGGATGTTCCTTTCACGCAGTGGAACACATCTCCGGTGATTCAAAACGTGGTGGCCGAGATTAACGGTCTTGGCGCGTATCAGGGTCCGCGCGACGGCTCAGGCCAGGTAACAGCGGCGAATGTTTTCCGGGGGTCGGCAACCGGTTGCCTGACTGGTCCTTATATCTCGCAATATCTGATGCAAACTATCTATGTCGGCTCGACGCCCCGGGAGCAGATGTACCGTACCGGGGTAGCGGGCGTCGATTACCTGACGAACTATTCCGAGTGGCTCGCGGTGCAGTCGGGCAGTCTTCCGACAAGCGCCGAGCAATTCGATCCGGCGTTACAGTATGTCCGTAATGGGCGGGACCTGGCCCAGTTCGTTCACTACGACTATCTGGTGCAGGCCTTTCTGCAGGCGGCGATTTTCATTTCCAACTCTTATCCGGAAACGGTTCTGTACTACAACCTTTACCAGCTCAACCATACGAGCCCTTACAAGACTTCCAGAATTCAGACGCCTTTCACGACGTTTTGCGCGCCCCATGTGGAAGACTGGATAGGGAGAGCGGCAGGTCTCGCTCTGAAGGCGGCTTGGTACAACAAATGGGCGGTGCATCGTCGATTGCGCCCGGAGACGTATGGCGGGCGCGTCTACAGCACCCTGAAAGGGGCGACCAGTTACCCTGTTCCAGCGAGTTTATTGCAGTCGCAGGCGGTGAACGCGGTCGTTCAGTCGAACGGCGGAGCGCTGTTGCCGCAGGCTTATGTGGAGGGATGTCCGTTACATCCGTCGTATCCTGCTGCGCATGCGGCGGTTGCTGCGGCTTGTGCGACTGTTATGAAGGCAATCTTCGAGGAAACATCCGTCATTGCGCCCACGATGACTCTCAGCGGCGATGGGACGACGCTGATCCCTTATACGGACCTACCGCTCACGATCGGCGGTGAGCTCAACAAGCTCGCATTTAACGTTTCGATGGGCCGCAACTGGGCCGGAGTCAACTATCGCAGCGATATTACGACAGGCTACATGATCGGCGAAGAGGCGGCCATGTGTTTCCTGCGGGATCAGGTTAATACCCTGTCGGAGTCTTTCACAGGTTTTTCTTTCACCAAGTTTGACGGTACGCCGGTTTCCATTGCGCCCGGAACCGGGCCTTACACCGGATTGAACATTCTTACGCCAGGCTCCTGATCCTGGACTGCAGAGCAATGTCGCGAATCCGGATAGATCGGACGACCACCTAACGGCGCCAGACTGGCTTGTGAGGGTTGTTTCCGTTGGCGTCGTCATCCGGTCTGTGGAATTGACGAAAATGTTACCCCACGGCCATTCGGGCTAGCAGGACAGCCGTACCAACCTGTTCAATTACCGCGTGGATTTTTCTCAGGCCGCGACGGCAAGCTGGAACGCCCTCATGTCCAGCAGCCTCCCGGACGCGACTGCAAACGCGGGCTTTACTCCCCTCCCCGGGTCCGGGGTCGCTGAACAACTGAAAAAATCGTCGACCCTCCAGTTTAACTTCTTCAACCTGTACAAGTGGTCGAACGAGACGAACTTCTTTAGTACCTACACTTCTGAACTGGCCGCGGACGGGACCATCCGGATTATGTCCGATACGGGCATCGAGGGTACGCGCACGACGAGTAAATTGGTCGACACAATGCGAATCCACTTTACCGCTACTGCCACGGAAGACACGCAGGGAGCACTGGTAGAATCCACACCACGAAGATTATGAGCTGCGGTACGCGCCATCCGCTCATCCAGGACGGAAAGCCGATCTCGATGGCAACAACTGTTCAGGTGGAGTTTCGGTTATGAACTCTGGTCCAATGGCATCAACGTCCGCGCCGACGCCCGAGACCCGTATTCCTTGCCGCGGGATCCGATATTGACATGGCAGCGGCAAGGCCGCGCGACCGGCGTTGGCTAATGCACGGTCGGCTTGGGCGGACTATTGGGACGCGAACCGGCCAGCCTTGCATCGAACAACGCGATAAAGGCCCGCTGGTCAGGGGCCCATTGGGGATTTCCGCCACTATCGATCCGGGTGAAGAAATGCCAGGCATTTTGTTGCGCGACCGAGGCCAGTGGGGCACACGCAAGGTAGACATCGCTCTCGCGATAACGCCCGCTTCCCAACATGATTATCGCCGGACCAGTAAATGGAACGTCGGATATGCCTTCCGGTACTTCAACACAGGCCACGTTGATGAATTTCCCTCCGTTGCTGTAGACGGAGAGATCGTAAACAGCCTGAAGATCCGTCGGATCGCCGTTGCGGGCCGCAGCAAAAACAGAACGGCCCATGATGACCTTCGGAGTGATGTAACCGTTGTGACGAGTCACAACGGCAACGTCGGCATTGCTGTTTGCAGCGTGAGCCGAGGTGATCGGAAGCTGTATTCCATGCCCCGCTGTTGATTTGGGGATTGGCCCGATTGGTGGCGATTGCTCCGTCAGGACCAATCCGAAAAACGTCCAGCGCACCCTCGAAACGAGTCACAGCCGAGACGCGCGAATTCGGATGTGAAGCTCCGGTACCAGAGATCGGAAACGGCGTATACCACGCGCCATTGTCGACCTGCGGGTTGGCCCAACTCGTGGCGACGGAGCCGTCGGGCGTGATCCAGAAAACATCGAGCGCGCCATTGAGACGCGTGATCGCAGCGAGGGGCGAGTTGGCGCGCGCGGCGCCGGCAGAGGTGACAGGGAAAGGAGTGAGCCTATTGCCGCTGTCGATCTGCGGATTCACCCGATTGGTGGCGATAGCGCCGTCTGAACCTATCCAGAAAACATCTACCGCGCCAGTGTAGCGAGTGATTACAGCGAGCGGCGAGCCTGCATGATCGGCGCCTGACGGGGTGATGGCAAACGGAGGATGCCAATTGTCGGAGTCGACGCCGGGATTGCTCCAGGTGGTATGAATGCTGCCATTGGGAGCAATCCAGAACACATCAACCGAGTTACCATAACGGCTGATTGTCGCAACGAGAGAATCAGCCGGACGGAGTTAACGGAAACAATGGGCAACGCCGGACGCCATTTGCCGCTATCGACAACCGGATTGGCCCAACTGGTCCCGATCCCGCCGTCCTGGCCGATCCAAAAGGCAACCAGTCCGTTATCGCCGGAACCTTCTTCGGTCCGATCGGTCGTGTAGATGATGTACATGTCACCGTCAGCGCTGAGACCGGCGACCGGACCTTCAAAACTGCCGGTATCAACCTTCGCGCCATTCGCCGCAAGCAACCGCGGTGAGGTGTATTGTTTTTCGATGCTTTTAAAATCGAGCGGTATCCCCGGTTCTGGTTGCGTCGCCGTGGTCGAGGGCGACGGAGTCAAGAGCATCGGATGGCCGGGGTGCAACGGGGACAGTATCCCCGAAAACCACAGAACACCGGGATGTTCGAAGGAGTATCCAAGATCGGTGCCGAATGAACCGAAGCGTTGTTCCGTCTGATTGAATGCCGGTGTTTTCCGCTCACGATCCTCCTGGCCGGTGAGCTGGCAAATCTTCCGAACGGTATTTTGAAGAACGCTGATCCGGGGACGCACTACGCGATTGTACCGTTAACGTTGGCGCCTCCTGCAGACATTTTTTTTCTGAAACGAATGACTCCGGCCCCGCACTTGGTGTTGTTCGCAAAAGCGAACAGAGAAAAAAGGAGAAAATATCAGGTGGCATATTTCACATCCGGAGGCGGAGTCGCTGCTTCTCAGCAATTTGGCCTGAATCAAACCGACGTGTTTTCAGTGGATCAAAGTGGGCGATTGAACGTCTCGTGGGTTGTTAACGCGGGGTGGTGGCAGGGGCCCCAGACCATTGGCCCCGCAAATCTCGCTCCCGCCGGAAGTTTCATCGCTGCATCCCGTCAATTTGGCATCGTCAATCAGACGGACGCTTTTGTCGTGGACAACAACGGCCAGCTCAATGTGATGTGGGTCGTCAACGCCGGCCTGTGGGGTGGACCTGGAAAAATCGGCCCTGTGGGACTTGCGAATCCCGGATGTTATGTCGCGGCATCGCAGCAATTCGGCATCGCTGGTCAGACCGACGTTTTTCTGGTTGATAAGAATGGCCAGCTGAATGTGTTTTGGGTGGACAACGCCGGCGCCTGGGGGGGGCCCGGCAAGATCGGACCTGCGGGGCTTGCCGATCCGGGTTCTTATATCGCCGTTTCTCAGCAGTTCGGCCTGAACCAGACCGATGTTTTTCTGGTAGACAAGAACGGCCAGCTGAATGTTTTCTGGGTGGACAATGCCGGCGCATGGGCTGGACCCGAAAAGATCGGACCCGCCGGGCTGGCCGCTCCCGGCGCGGCTGTCGCGGCATCGCAGCAATTCGGTATCGCCGGGCAAACCGACGTTTTTCTCGTCGATAAGAACGACCAGCTGAATGTCTTCTGGGTGGTGAATGCGGGCGCGTGGAATGGCCCGGAGAAGATTGGCCCCGCCGGTATAGCGAACTCCGGATGCCATCTTACCGCCTGCCAACAGTTCGGCATCAATAGCCAGACGGACGTTTTTCTCGTCGATAAGAACGGCCAGCTGAATGTCTTCTGGGTGGATAATGCCGGCGCATGGAACGGACCGGGAAAGATTGGCCCGGCCGGAAATGCCGCGCCTGGAGCGTCCGTTGCGGCGAGTCAGCAATTCGGCATCAGCAACCAGACCGATGTGTTTCTGATCGATAAAAACGGTCAGCTGAACGTCTTTTGGGTGGATAGCGCTGGTGTCTGGAATGGGCCGCAAGTCAAAGGCAATCCCGTGGCCGCTCCAGGTTCCGGCCTGGGCAGCAACTCCAACTACCTGATGGAAAGCGGCTGCAACACACTCAGCGGAGTTTCGGTCACCATCGACGTCCAACAGGATATTACAGGGAGCGACGGCTTCGGCTTCCAGCTTAATGCCTATTCGGCAAAGAGCGACTACGATGCCGCCCAGCAGTATCTCATCTATCTGGCGCCCGGAAGCGGCGGTGGCCAGCTGACCTGCATGGTGGATAACTGGACTGCGTCCAACAGTCAGATCATCAATGTCCAGGTTGCACTCGCCAGCCTGCCGAGTCACACCCTGCCCGCGGGATATCAGCTTAAGATCGAGTTGCAGAACGATTCGAAAAATAACATCACGGGCGCGGTCTACACCGCGATTGATAACCATGGAAATAGCATCGGGACCCATACGATTACGGTGCCGGCCGCGGATATCGATCCGATCGTCGCTTTTCAGCTCGACTTTGTCGATTACCTAAACGGTGGTCACACCACGCTCTCGTCCGGCGCGGGAAACATTATCTATTCAGCGTCGAACCAGATGACACCCAGCTCTTCCGTTCCATCGTGCGTGGATTGGAGCTACATCACGGTGGAAACTGCGAACAGCGCTTATGGGACGATGGCTTCCAGCCCGGCTCAGGTATTCACCCAATCATTCGGGGTAGCACCCGCGGGCGTGATAATCAGCAAGACGGTGACACCTCAGATGGTCGTCCATAAAACCGTGCCAAGTCCCACGCCGTTCTACAGAGCCATCCGACCCAAGGTTTGAAGTAACCAGCCGGCTGATCTGGCGTTACGTACATAGCGTCAGGTCAGTCACGGAAGCGCGGTGAGCAGATCAGGGAAGAACAACTGGCGCTGTTCGAAGGCGAGCTGAAGGCTCAGGGCGTGAACGTTGAAGACCTGTCGAAGCACGGCGGAAGGCAGCCGGCTCAGTATCGGGGCGCTTCCCATTCCCCCGTGACTGCGGCTGACTTCCCTGGAGTACATCCGGCAACGCAGCCGGCAAACGAGTCAGGTCGTCGAACAGGACGGTCATCCTACCCTGGGATGCGTCGTCATCTGTCCGGCTCATCCAGAACACCATCTCGCCCATGATCGCCCACGCATGATGGTCCTCGGTATCAATGTCACGGTATGGTATCGGTGCGTCTGCGATTTGTGCCCAGGCCTGGTTCGCCCTTATGAAGGGTTCGACACAATCCTGTCGGCTCGACACGCCGGGATCAATTCTGCCCCCGTACCTGACGCAGCCCTTCGGCGCTCACGAGAATTGACCCACCTCTGCTCTCCAAAAATGACCCAGTCATCCTGAACTGACCTGTTGACGCTGCCGACCGCGAAGGCGTGATGAAGACGATAGATCA